>Ga0315912_10000744_pt1 | contig 49939 bp, 43 predicted proteins | sample VfabasoilMG_FD_204469 | JGI IMG/M metagenome (GOLD analysis project Ga0315912, IMG submission 204469) | Garden soil microbial communities collected in Santa Monica, California, United States - V. faba soil | ecosystem: Environmental > Terrestrial > Soil > Garden | place: USA: California... | reverse complement strand
AAATCAAACAAGGATAAGTCAGATGAAGAAATGGAAAAGTCTAAAGGATTGAAGAAGTTGAACTAAGCTCAACTAGCCTTTACTTTCCTGCACGCACGATTTTATCTCCAGAAGTATGAGACGAAATGGCCTTCCAAAGGCCATTTCTTTTTATAAGGATATTGGACGATTGATAGATCAGATCGTAAAGTCCTTCTGAATCTTTGTTCCGGATGGTGCCTGTTCCTGAAACCACGGCGGTGTTGTTCTCGAATATTTCCAATCGCTCGATCTTGAAATTGAAGGAGATGTAGGAAGGCTTATGCGTTTTAATGTATTCAATCTCATCTCTTTTTGTAGACGATTCTCCATCTGAACCAATGCGCTGAAATTCTTTCGCCAGGATGCGGTCGAGTAAAACGGTGTCTTGCTCGCGGTATGCTTTCGGCCACTCCACTTCCTTTAGATACCTGAGGGTTGCTTCGTCTTTTTCCTGGTTTTTCTTTCCTTCATATTCATCCCGCGCCGCGTACCACTCCTCGTTATCGAAGTAGTCGTACTGCCTTACGATCTTCCCATTCTTAAAATGGAAGATGTTTACAAATCTCATTTGGTATGGAACATCTCCGTAGCGGGCATCCAATAAACCTTCCGTAACCAACACGTTGCCTTGCGCAATTTGCTGATCGATTCGCCAGGTGTAGTAGTTATTGACATTCCTTCGATCAAATCCCCTGAAGATGTCGGCACGGTTTTTACCCATCCAATCGTACGTGGGGTCATCGATGATGATCGAGTCGGAATAAAAGGGCGTCAGCCGATCGGCCGTAGGCACCCGACTATACGCTTCGTAATACTTTTCAACAAACCCCACGGGGATAGTATTCCCTTTCTGGCCAAAGGAAGGAACACTACATCCAATGATGACGAAGGACAAAAGGAAAAACTTCATGGTAAGGTTGATTACATACCTACCGCAAACGCATAACGAATGCCTGAGTTGTCCCCCAGAAAGCGGGATTTAACTTTTTTGGTAACCATTCAAAACTTTCCAGGTATTTCCTTAATCGTGTAGTGATAACTTACCGCCCATGCTAAGAAACCTGTTTACCATCGCCCTGCGCAACATCCGGAAGGATAAGACTTATAGCGCCATCAACATTCTTGGTCTCACCATCGGTATTACCTGCTCGGTTTTTCTGCTGATGTACATCCTCGATGAGCTGAGTTATGATCGATACCACAAGAAAGCGGTGAACATTTACCGCATCGTATCCAACATCAAAGAACCAGACAACGCTTTCACCTGGGCCGTCGCACAAATCCCACTGGCGGAAGAACTGCGTGACAATTATCCGGAAGTAAAAAACGCCGTTCGCTTTTTCGGGCTGGGCAAAACACTTTATAAGAATGGGGACAAGGAATTTTATGAGGAAAAATTTTACCTCGCCGATTCCACCGTGTTCGACATGTTTGATTATACCTTTCTTTCAGGTGACCCGGCCACAGCACTCGACAAGCCAAACACGATCGTACTCACAGAAAGCGTGGCCGTCAAGTATTTCGGTAAAGCGGACGCTGTCGGCCTAACGTTCCAGAACCAGGATAAAAAAAATTACGAGGTCACCGGCGTAATCAAAGACGTGCCGTTAAACTCTCATTTCCTCTTCGATGCGTTGATCTCACGCAGCAGCATTCCCGACTACCAGGGAAGCTGGGGAAATTTTGGCGTCTTCACCTACATCCTCCTGCCCGATGGATATGAGTTGGCGAAGATGGACAGCAGCCTCATGAAGGTGATCCGCGAGAAAGTCAATCCAATTTTCGATCAGTTTGGAATCAAGATCCGCTATGAAATGCAGCGCATCACCGACATCCATTTGTATTCTAAAATTCAAGATGAAGCAGAAGCGGGCGGAGACATTTCCTACATCTATGTCTTTGCTGCGGTCGCCGCCTTTATGCTCATCATCGCTTGCATTAATTATATGAACCTGGCCACCGCGCGTTCAGCCAATCGCTCGAAAGAAGTAGGTATTCGTAAGGTGATGGGTTCTCAGCGCGGACAACTGATCGCGCAGTTTATCACCGAGTCGGTGCTGGTTGCCTTGATTGCCCTGGTGGTCAGCCTGGTGCTCATCTATGCTTTACTTCCGATCTTCAATGAATTAAGCAGCAAGGAGATTCCGTTCAGGTATATTACACAAGCGCCGGTGATGCTAAGTCTTTTTGGGGTCGTTGTGTTTGTCGGTATCGTCGGGGGCAGTTATCCCGCGTTTTACCTTTCAGGTTTTAATCCGGTGAGCGTTTTAAAAGGAAAGGTAGCGTCAAAAGGAGGCGCGGCGATCTTTCGCAAATTCCTGGTGGTAGTCCAGTTTTCCATTTCCATTTTCATGCTGATCAGCACATTGATTGTGTTCGACCAGCTCCAGTTCATGCGCGAAAAAGATTTGGGATTCACCAAAGAGCAAGTGATCAGTGTTGACCTTTCAAGTGACGAGCTGCAAAACAAGTCGCACGTTATTGCCGAACGAATGCGGCAAACTCCCGGCGTCGCGCTCGCCGCTACTTCGGGCTCCGTGCCGGGCCGCGGAATTGGAAAGTACATTGTGAAAGTAGAAGACAATGAAGGCAAGCTCCTCGAGCGCGGCGTCGACTTCTTCACGGCAGATTTTGATTTCGTGAAATCCATGGGGATGACTATTGTGGAAGGTCGCGACTTTTCGCGCGACATCAGTTCCGACACCACTTACGGCGCGTTGGTGAATGAAGCGATGGTAAAACGGATGGGATGGGACAATCCCATTGGTAAAAAATTTGTTTTCAACGGCGGGCCCAATCCGGAGAAACATGTTCTTGGAGTCATTAAAGACTATCATCAGAATTCCCTCTACGATGCCATCGAACCGCTGATGATCGTGTTAAGACAAGACAACTATATTCTGTTGATCAAAACCAAAGCAGGAGATGTGCGCGAATCGCTGACGTCGATCGAAAAGACCTGGAAGGAAGTCGTTCCTGGTTACCCCATGGAATACAAATTCCTGGATCAGGATTTTGATTCGCAGTATAAGTCAGACGAAAAGCGCAGCCAGATCTTTACGGCCTTTTCGTTCCTAACTATCATTATCGCATGTCTCGGGTTGTTAGGATTATCGGCATTCACCACCGAGCAGCGCACCAAGGAAATCGGGGTTCGCAAAGTGATCGGTGCAAGCGTAAGAGGTTTGGTGGTGCTGGTGTCGCGCGAGTTCTTTATGCTCGTTGGGATCGGAACGGTGCTCGCGCTGCCTGCCGCGTGGTACTTCACCGATACCTGGCTTCAGAATTTTGCCTACCGGATATTGTTGGAGGGTGAATGGATGACATTTCTTATTTCCGCTATTCTGGCATTCGCCATTACATTCCTCACGGTGGGCTTCCATGTTATACGAGCAGCGTCCGCAAATCCGGTGAATGCGTTGAGGGACGAGTAATTTGAATTAGTCAATTTTCAATTGGTCAATGTGCAAATGGACTAAGGCATCGTGATCCGCTGTGTCTTTTGAGTGCGCTCTGTGTAATTGAATGTTTGATTACCTTCCTGTGGTTGCGGGGCCAGAAAGCAGAATTAAATCCAAATCTCAGCCCCACCGTACAATTAGATGTTTGCATTTGCACATTGACCAATTGACCATTGTGTCGCAATCAACCCGTCAAAAAGTCGTTTTTTGGGGCGCTTTAAATACGCATCATCCGTTATGTTTGTATCGTCAACGGAGAAAATGTAAAACCCTAAATAAAGACTACTATGCAAGCAGCAACACAACCCGTCACCGTGGAAGCTACGGTGAAAGCACCCCTAGAAAAAGTTTGGTCATGCTGGACCGAGCCCCAACACATTACTAAATGGTGCCAGGCATCAGACGACTGGCACGCACCCTATGCAGAGAACGATGTGAAGACGGGCGGAAGATTCAAAACCACCATGGCCGCAAAAGATGGAAGCGTGAGCTTCGATTTCGAAGGCGTGTATACCAACGTTCAACCACAGAAAAAAATTGAATACTCCATGGCCGATGGACGCAAAGTAAAAATCGCATTTTCAGCAGCCGGCAACGAAACGAGAGTAACAGAGACGTTTGATCCGGAAAGTGATAACCCAATCGAACTCCAACGCGGTGGATGGCAGGCAATCCTCGACAATTTCAAAAAGCATACAGAAGCGCAATAAGAATCTGTAACCCTAAAATGTAAAAGTCCGGCTCGTAAGGCCGGACTTTTTTCTTGCGCTCTTCATTCAATCCTTTTGTAAAAATCCTTGCGGGGAATGAGTTGGATGAATCCCCGTTCCACTATCTTTCCATAAATCTAATGTAGTATGAAAAGGATTGTATTGCTGATCGCGCTTTGCGGAACCTGGATCGTTTCCGCTGCGCAAGACCGAATGACACCTGAACTTCTCTGGCAACTCGGCCGCGTGAGCGCGCTCGGTGTTTCTGCCGATGGGAAGAATATTATTTACAACGTCAGTACACCCAACGTGCAGGAGAACAAAAGCAGCAGTAAAAAATATAGCATTCCACTGGCCGGCGGCGCGGCTGCTGAAATTTCCAGTACGACCGGATTGCTCAAGGACAAAACCATTTCTCCTGACGGCAAACTGAAGATCACGGTGCAGGAAACGAAAATCAAAAAGATCTACGGCAAAGAATTCTATCCCGATCTCGCCAAATCCAATGTCATGATTTACGACGGTCTGAATTACCGCCATTGGGATACCTGGGAAGATGGATCATTCAGTCACCTGCTCGTGGGCCCCGCCGACGGATCAGGAACACAAAAAGATATTATGAAAGATGAACCACACGATTGTCCACAGCAACCTTTCGGTGGCGATGAAGATTATACCTGGAGCCCGGACAGCAAACAGGTTGTTTACGTTACCAAAAAGAAATTTGGAACGGCGTACGCCGTCAGCACGAACACAGACATTTACGCCTACGATGTAGCCACCGGTGCAACAACAAATATTTCCGAAGGCATGATGGGCTATGACACACACCCTGTCTACTCTCCCCAGGGAAACCTGGCGTGGCTCAGCATGAAGCGCGATGGTTTTGAAGCGGACAAAAATGATATCGTTGTAAAGGTGGGTTCTTCTGTTGTTAACCTGACCGCAAGTTGGGACGGTACGGTCAACAGTTTTATTTGGAGCAGTGATGGCAAGAAAATTTATTTCGTCGCTCCTGTTGGTGGGACTATTCAACTCTTCGAAGTTGATTACCCGGGCCCCATGAAAAAGGTGCCTGTCGTAAAACAAATTACGAAAGGTGATTTCGATGTCAACGGTATCATCGCTCAGGTTGGCACTACCGCCGTAGTATCGCGAACCGACATGAACCATGCCACCGAACTTTATACCGTCAACCTGACCAACGGACAACTCACGCAAGTCACACATGTAAACGACGCAACGTACGGCAAACTCAAAATGAGTCGCATCGAAAAACGTATGGTGACGACTACAGACAACAAGCAAATGGTGGTGTGGGTAATTTATCCGCCGGATTTTGACGCCACGAAAAAATATCCAACGCTTTTGTATTGCCAGGGTGGGCCGCAATCAGCGTTGACGCAGTTCTATTCTTTCCGTTGGAATTTCCAACTCATGGCTGCCAATGGATACATTGTTGTCGCTCCAGATCGAAGAGGTATGCCCGGCTTTGGTGTGAAGTGGAATGAACAGATCAGCCAGGACTGGGGTGGACAAGTGATGCAGGATTACTTATCAGCCATCGACAACGTCGCCAAGGAATCATTTGTCGACCGCGGCCGATTGGGTTGCGTGGGCGCAAGCTATGGAGGGTACTCGGTTTTCTACCTTGCGGGAATCCATCAAAATCGATTCAAGACTTTTATCGCGCACGATGGCGTCTTCAACACGAAGAGCATGTATGGCATCACGGAAGAAATGTGGTTTGTCAACTGGGACTATGCCGGTCCTTACTGGGAAAAGAACGAGGCGACGAAAAAAGCTTACGAAGATTTCAATCCCATCAACAAAGTTGATCAGTGGAACACGCCTATCCTGATCTTCCAGGGCGGAAAAGATTTTCGTGTCCCCACCGGACAAAGTCTGGAGGCCTTTACGGCAGCGCAGTTAAGAGGAATCAAAAGTAAGCTTGTCTACCTGCCCGATGAAAATCACTGGGTGCTTTCCGCGCAGAACGCCCTGGTATGGCAACGAGAATTTTATAGTTGGTTAAAAGAAACATTGTAGAACATCATGAAAACAAAACCCTATCTCGGATTACGGACGACGATCTATAAAGTAACGGATATCGACAAAGCCAAAAAGTGGTACGCCAAAATTCTCGGCATTGAACCTTACTTCGATGAACCTTTCTATGTTGGTTTCAATGTAGCGGGTTATGAACTCGGATTGACGCCCGAGGAAAAATCTTCTGGAGAAGGTGGAGTGACCTCGTATTGGGGCGTCGACAACGTGCAATCGATCTATGGAGAATTGTTGGATGCCGGTGCCAAGCCGCATGAAGAGCCTACTGATGTTGGCGGTGGAATTGTGGTGGCAACCGTGAAAGATCCGTGGGGGAATCTCTTCGGAATCATTTATAACCCGACGTTCTCGCTTACTGTTTCGGAACACTGATCAGCTTTGGCCACCGCTACCCTTAGGGAAAAAGTCTTTGCCGCTTGCCTGGAGTCGATTGGAAAACGTATCGACTCCATTCAGCAAACTATGGCCACTATCCAGGAATCAGCCAACGACGAAACCAAGAGCAGTGCGGGCGACAAGTATGAAACGGGCCGGGCCATGATGCAGTTGGAGTTGGAAAAATTGGGTGTTCAACTGAGCGACGCCCAAAAGCAACTTCAAATATTGCACAAGATCAACCTGGACAATTCTTCCGGAGCTGTGCGGTCGGGAAGTTTGGTCAACACCAACCACGGTTCATTCTTCATTTCCGTCAGCGCCGGGATATTGACCGTTGACGGTATCAAGGTAACAGCCATCTCAACCGTATCGCCGCTGGGTGCCACCCTACTGGAGCGGAAACGCGGCGATGAATTTCAGTTCAACGGAAAGGCGTTCAGGATTGAATCGCTCGAATAATGCTAGTGTTCATTTTTGAGCAGCGCATTGTACATATCCGAATAACACCTTCGCGAAGGTGTCGATATCCATTCAGAAAATGGCCTGTTAGAAATTGGTAAGGCGTTTGCATCCATGGAGGAAAATTTGAAAGCATGAGAACGCTCCTGGTTTTGATCTTATGGTGTATCCTGTTCGTGTTGTGCTGGCCGCTTGCGCTGGTGTTGTTGTTTGTATTGCCGATCATCTGGTTGATCCTGCTGCCCTTTAGAATCCTGGGCTTTACCCTGGAGCTCGTCTTTAAATTTATTGGCGCCGTCCTCATGTTCCCCTTCAGGATATTGAAGGTCGGTTAGTCTCCTTCCATTTCCGATACGCATTCCGCATGCAATGGCCACAAGGCCGATATCCAGACTTTTTCGCCTCCACTGCCGACAAGAAGAAAACACGGTTTTCCGTCCTCATTCGTTTGCCCGACCGGCAGTTCAACCGTCCGTAAATTTTTAGCTTACTATTCCCGCCAAATTTGATCTTGCCTACCCGGATCAACCGTTTTAATTTCAACGCATCAATCTTGTCGTGCTCAATCATGTCGAACCATTATCCTACACATCATAGTTTCTACCTTTCTGTTCCGAAGGAATTCAACTACGATCAAAATCTCCATTTCCTCAAACGCTCTCCGAAAGAGCTGCTGCACACCGTGACCGGTGACGCAGTGGTAAAACTCCTTTCAGTCGACGGTGAGCGGGTGCTGGTAAGGATCAGTTCGGGCAAGGATCAACTCATCCTCACGTTCCTCAATACGGAAAATCCGTCGCCGTCGATACAGAAGAAAGTTACGGAGTTTGTCACGGAATGGTTCGACCTTGAAAATGATTTAAGTCCGTTTTACGAAATGGCCGCTTCTGACAAACTGCTCAAGGATCTTATCGAGCGTTTCTACGGATATCGCATCATTGGCCAACCGGATTTGTTCGAGTCGATCATTTGGGCGGTGCTCGGACAACAAATCAATCTTTCGTTTGCATATTCTCTCAAGGAACGGTTCGTATCAAATTTCGGTGAAAAGGAAAAATGGAATGGCGCCGACTACTACCTTTTTCCAAAACCGGATGTAGTCGCAAAGCTTTCTGGTGAACAACTCCTGCCACTCCAGTTCTCCAGACAGAAAAGTGCGTACACCATAAACATCGGTGAAGCGTTTGCGCGAGGCGATATATCAAAAGAAAAATTAAGAGGTCTCTCCCTGCAGGAGGCCAAAGAGCTGCTGATGAAAATCAAAGGCATCGGCAACTGGACGGCCAACTACGCCCTGATGAAAACCTTTCGTTATCCCGACGCATTTCCACTGGAAGATGTGGCCCTTCACAAGGCTATCATGCTGCTGAAACGAATGAAACAAAAGCCCACACTGGACCAAGTGAAAAGAGTATTCAAGAAATACAAAGGATGGGAAGCTTATGCCACGCTCTACCTCTGGAAGAGCTTGACGTTGGATTAGATGTCGAGGTACCTCAACAGCATGTCGATGCGTTCCTTCTCGCCGACAACGGGTTTAGCTTCCTGGTAACGGCCAATTACTTTATAACCGAAACGCTCGAGTGTAGCCACCACGCGCGACAAATCAGTTTGATTGATCTTCAACGTTAGACGAATTTTTCCTGGATCGAGTGGATCTTCTTTCAGGATGCTGCTCAAAATCTTGGCGTGATTCTCTTCGATCAACCGGCTGATTTCCGCCAGCGAGTAATCGACATGCGTCATCGACAGCACCAGGATACCCCCTGGCAATTGAACCGCCGCAGTTTGCGCGAATGAAGTCAGTGTATCCTGAACGGTGATCACGCCATAGTACGTCATGTCTTCATTGACGACGGCTACCATCTGGAGTTTGTGATCCGCCGCTACTTTGAGGATATCATAGAAGTGAGTTTCCAGCGTAACAAAGCAAGCCTGCCCGACCAGGTTAAAGTCGCGCACCTGTTTTTCGATGTCGTTGGTTTCAAGGATGATTTCTTCGGAGAGGAAGCCCAGCAGTTTGTGATCATCGACTACTGGCATGTAGTTGCAGCGAAATTCTTCCATCCACACAATCGCCTTGTGTGCGTCGTCGCTCCCCTTCAGCGGGGGGATCATGTGGTTGATAAGATCTTCCGCTATCACAAACTTTCCTTTTACTTATATACTTTAGTGGACTAAAAAGTCCTCGACCAGTTCATTAAATTTTTCCGGATGCTCCATCATCGGTGCGTGGCAGCATTTATCGATGAATTTAAGGTTTGAATTGGGAATCAAGCGGTTAAATTCATGCGCTACCATGGGCGGCGTAATGGTATCGTTCAAACCCCATACCAAAAGCGTGGGCACCTGAATGTTGGGGATTTCGTCGGCCATGTTGTGGCGCTGTGCCGATTTGGCAATCGCCACAATACGCATACACTTGGGAATGCTGTTCGTAATCTCGAATACCTCGTCCACCAACTCTTTCGAGGCTACTTTCGGGTCGTAAAATGTGTACGACACCCTTTCCCGAATGTATTCGTAGTTTCCGCGTTTGGGATAAGAACCGCCCATCGAATCTTCGAACAATCCGGAACTTCCGGTGAGGATTAGTTTCTTAACCTTATCGCCATTTTTCAATGTGTAAATGAGTGCAATGTGACCACCGAGGCTGTTGCCCATAATGATCATGTTGTCAAGTTTCTTGAACGCGACAAACTCTTCGACAAATTTCCGTAGACCTTCCAGTCCAGCTTCCCGGATGGGCATCTCGTAGATGGGAAGCATCGGTATAACAACCCGGAAGTTTTTGGAGAACCTGTTCACGACTCCTTCCCAGTTGCTCAATGCTCCAAAGAGTCCATGCAACAGGAGTAATACCTGGCCCTGCCCCTCATCAACAAACCGAAACCCGCCTTCTTCTTTTACTGTAATCGCCATTAGTCATGGTTTTACTGACGATAAGTAAGGAAAAAAACCAAGAGAATAAAAATAATTTTTTGGCGCTGTGTTAAAACACATCCCGGAAGAAGGGTATGATTTTACCCATGCCATGAACAACATTCGGCGCCAGCTCGGCGATCATCGGAAGTACCCAGGAGCCTTCGGTCCAATTTTCAGGAAGCTCAAATTTCATGGAGTGAAAAATCCATAAAAAGACACTGAGCATGAAGGCGGTCCGGAACAAACCAAGAATACCACCAGCCACCTGATCTACTTTGCCCAGATAGCTGTGGTCAACCTTATAATTCAAGTAACGGGTAAGAATGTTTACCGTGAAGACGATGACGAAAAACACGGTAGCGAATGCGATGTATGGCAGCGCTTTCGCATCGATGTCAAAATTTCTTTCAAGGGACACCATCGCCCAGCCCATCAGCTTGAAGCCGAAGAGGATGCCGATAAAAATGGCCACGATCGAAAATACTTCCAGGAGGAAGCCATCCCTGAATCCATTGTATGCACCAACCAGGATAATGATTGAGAGGGTAAGATCTACCTTACTCATGGTTTGGTTAGGAAGTCAAAAGTTTTTTTACCAAATCAGAAATCACTTTTCCATCGGCTTGACCTGCCAGCTTCTTGGTGGCTGAGCCCATAACCTTGCCCATGTCTTGTGGACCTTTTGCACCGACTTCCGCAATGATTGCTTTCACGGCAGCTTCGATTTCTTCCGTCGTCAGTTGCTTGGGAAGGTAACGGTTGATGATGTTCAATTGGAAGATCTCGCGATCGGCCAAGTCTTGTCTGCTCTGCTGCGTAAAAATGTCGGCCGACTCTTTGCGCTGTTTGGCAGCCTTCACCAGCAATTTGTTTTCCACGTCAGAACCAATCTCGCCGCTTCCACCCTTTTCTGTCTCCGCCAAAAGGATCAACGACTTGATGCTACGCAGGGCTTCCAGCTCTTCTTTCTGCTTGGCCAGCATGGCTTTTTTGATGTCATTGTCGATTTGCGCTTTGAGACTCATACGATATTTTGTGTTTAGTAGTAATTTTCAGAAACCTAAACCGATAGCTATCGGTTTAATCGGGCAATAGACTATTCATCCATGACCAGACTGAGCGTCAATATTAATAAAATTGCAACACTCCGGAATGCGCGGGGAGGAAATAATCCGGATGTGATCAAGGCAGCAATGGACTGCGAACGTTTTGGCGCTCAAGGTATCACTGTTCACCCGCGGCCCGACGAACGCCACATCCGTTATGCCGATGCGATCCAGTTAAAACCTGTCGTCAAAACCGAATTCAACATTGAGGGTTATCCCGATGACCGCTATCTGAAACTAATCCGCGAGGTTAAACCGGCACAAGCCACGCTCGTTCCGGATCCACCGAACGCGATAACTTCCAACGCCGGATGGGACACCCTGAAGCACGCAGCCTTCCTGAAAGAAATCTGTGTGGAAATTAAGTCACAGGGCGTGAGGGTTTCAGTCTTTGTCGACCCGCAACCGCGCATGGTGGAAGGTGCGATCAACGTAGGCGCCGACCGCGTGGAATTGTATACTGAACCCTATGCACACGAATTTCACGTGAACAAAGATGTTGCCGTGAAACCTTATGTCGAGAGCGCGAGGGTAGCCAGGCAAGGTGGTATTGGTATCAACGCTGGCCATGATCTCGACCTTCACAATCTGAAATTTCTCAAGCAAAGTATTCCTTATCTCGATGAGGTTTCCATTGGTCACGCGCTCATTGCTGATGCGTTGTACCTGGGGTTGGAAAACACCATCCAGCTTTATCTGAAGCAGCTCAGGGATTAGTGTTGATCAGAATTCCCCGGCAATCGCCAACCTTTTTCGGAAGGTATTAACGTTGCCATCAGCATTGAATACTTGCACCCACACGACATAGTATCCGATGCGCGCTTTGCTTCCGTCTTCGCGCTCGCCATCCCAGCGAAAAGAACCTTCAGCGCCGAGCAGTTCGTTGTTCGCCAATTGTTTGATGAGCCTGCCCTCCGCATCATAAATTTTTACGTTGCCGACATATCCGCCTTGGTCGAAGTGGTAAACAATTTCAGTAAAGTCAGGCTGACCGCTCATCGGAATAAAAATCTCTGGCGATACTTGCACTGCATCCTCGGGCAGAACCAGCTTTTCGCGCGCATTCGAGTTTAGAAATCCCGGCGTGGCAAACCCGGAAACAGATGAAGCTGATTTCCAATTCTCCGGATCATTCGTGGGGCCTTCAGGATAAATTCTTTCAAGTGAAACGCCCTCCTCATCGTCAATAAAAACGGAATGAAAATCCTTCGAGTAGGTCAGGTTGTCAATGACACGTGAAGAATCCGTTTGTAAAAGGATTGTTCCCGCATCGTCGTTCATTGGCGGCAACGATTCTATCTGCAGTGCTTTCTCTAGAATAGTTTGAGGATACTCTCCAGCGAGAACATCGGCGTTTTCTGTCAGCACCAAATACGACTTTGGGAAGAATAGAAAATCCCCGGTGGTGATCACGCCCGAATTTTCAATCGCCCCATTCTCGACATTGGCCAGCGACCAGTTTTTCAGATTGATGAATTTGTCAGAGCGGTTAAAGATTTCGACAAAGTCGACGCCGGTGGGGTTGGGATTGAACAATATTTCGTTGATCACTACATCCAGGCTGTCTGCAGATTCAGGAAGTCCAAATTCGATTGAACTAAAATCGGATCGAATAGCATTACCCGCGCAATCATAGACACCTCGCGCGGTGACCGTATACAACACCCGGGGCTGAACAGGCTCGGCGACGGTTAGGAAAATTTTTCGAAGTGATCGATCCGAAAAACGAACGCTTGAAATTGTAATGGCAGGCTGAATAGTAAAATCTTGAATCGAGGGAAGTGCTTCGCCAAGTTTCTCATCAAATACCAATGATATCTCCACGTCGTTGGTGGCGATGGCCCGAATCATACGCGGACCCATGAGGTCTGGCTTGCTCGCAATGACCGAGTTTTGTTGTCCAGGTGTTCCTCCCTGTTCCGATTCAGAAGCGATCCAATTACTTTCTTCACTGCAGATGTTGGAAGGGTCAATAATCTCCAATGACCATCCGCCCTCCCCTTTGGTTTTATTTTGAAACCATTGCGATGAATAGAAAACCGAATCGATGATCATGCCATTTCGGTATCGCAAGGCGACAGGGTCGCCGCCATTGTTCAATGAAGGAAAGTTGCTTACACCTACTGCGCGTCCGAAAGTAGAGTAATCAATCCCGGCCGCCGTCGACGTGACAATGAGGTATTCACCAGGATGTAATTCAATCGAAGGTAACGTCGCGCCGCTACTACCATCTGACAGACTCCATCCATTCAGGTTGTAGGTACGGTTGCTTCGATTGAACAGTTCTACAAATTCATAATCCGGTAGCTCAACGCGCGGCGAAGGGTCAGCGAAAATTTCAGAAATGATTACGTCCTTCACCAACGGCGGTGGCGGAGGAACATAAGGTGATCCGGTAACCACAAAATCATCAAAGTAAAATTTGTCCGATCGCGTTGCTGTGTAATTACAAAACACGCCGACGTAGCGCGATGACACATGGTCCGCGTCGACGACTGATCCTTCTGAAGTAAACGCGCCAGTCACCCCCACATCAGAATAAAGATGCCATTCGCCGAAGGCAGTGCGCGTTAGTTTTATCCGGACATTCACGACGGCTGCGTTAATCCGTCCGTCGACGCCGTCAATGATTTTGGTTCGGGTTGAGCCGGTTTGCTTATACAAGCTGATTTCGTCGGCCGTGTTTCCAATCATCACAAAGTATCCGCTCAGGGTATCCACCAAAACATCTCCGCTCGCCACCACGTACACACGAGCATAGTTGGAACTTGACGGATTGAAATTCATCCGGATGGTAAATTCCCAACTGGCATCCTGGATGGATTTACTGGCGACAGAAAGGTATGATTGACCTGCCACCGCTGGGGCGAGCAGGCGAAGCTCTCCAGACTCCACGGTGAACTCAGTATCACTTCCCACCCACATCGGGTTAGCGGAGAAATTTCCATCGGCGAAATCATCCAACCATTGAGCGAACATTTGTTGGGAAGTACCGAGGAGGCAAAACATTAAAAATGTTCTGACCGTCAACGGTTTCAAAATAGAAAAGTTGAATATTTGCATGTTGAAACAATAGCCAACAACGGTTATCTATTACTTTTGCGAACGTTAAATTAAAGATAGACAAAAAATGAAACTTGCAGTGGTCGGCGCCACCGGATTGGTGGGCCAGGAAATCCTCAAAGTTCTCGAGGAAAGGGGTTTTAAGTTTGACGAATTATATCTCGTTGCTTCTGCCAAATCGGTGGGGCAAACCATAAAATTCAAGGGTAAGGAATACACCATCAAAAGCATGGAGGAAGCCGTGAAGCTTGCTCCCGACGTAGCCATCTTCTCCGCGGGTGGTGGAACCTCACTGGAGTGGGCACCCAAGTTCGCTGAAGTCGGTACGATTGTCATCGACAACTCTTCGGCATGGCGCATGGATCCTACCAAGAAATTGATCGTTCCGGAAATCAATGGCCATGAATTAAAGATCGACGATCGGATCATCGCTAACCCGAATTGCTCGACCATCCAAATGGTGATGGCCCTGGCTCCGCTGCACGCCAAGTACAAAATCAAGCGCATTGTCGTCTCTACCTATCAGTCTGTAACGGGCACCGGCAAGGATGCTGTTCAGCAGATGATGAATGAGCGCAAAGGCATTGATGGTCCTAAAGTTTATCCTCACCCCATCGACATGAATGTGCTTCCGCACATCGATGTGTTCCTCGACAACGGTTATACCAAAGAGGAAATGAAAATGGTGAATGAAACGCGCAAAATTCTTGGTGATCAGTCCATCGCTGTTACATCGACTACCGTTCGTATTCCGGCTATCGGAGGTCACTCTGAAGCGGTGAATGTTGAGTTCCATGAAGACTTCAACTTAAGTGAAGTTCGTCAGGTGCTGGTGGATACACCGGGTGTGATCGTGCAGGATGATCCGAAGAAAAACGTCTATCCGATGCCGATCAACGCGCACGGACAGGATGAGGTATTCGTCGGTCGTCTGCGTCGCGATGAGTCGCAGCCTAATACCTTAAACATGTGGATCGTTTCTGATAACCTTCGGAAAGGCGCGGCTACCAATGCCGTTCAGATTGCTGAATTCATGATGGAAAAGAGCCTGGTATATTAAGCGCTCCGATTCAAAACGTCAGATAAAAATTAAAGCCCGGTCAACCGACCGGGCTTTCTCTCTTTTAAGCAAGCAGAGAGTTTGAGATTTTAGTTTCCAAAGTTCACCGTCGGAGCTTTCTCAGATCCTTCAGCGGCTTCGAAATAACCCTTCGCGGTAAATCCGTACATGCCTGCCAGAATATTACTGGGGAAGCGACGGATATATACGTTGTAAGGCTGCACCACTTCGTTAAAGCGAGTGCGTGCAACGGCAATTCTGTTTTCTGTGCCCTCCAGCTGAGCCTGGAGATCCAGAAAGTTCTGGTTAGCCTTCAGATCCGGATAATTTTCGGCGACCGCCAGGAGTCTGCCAAGGGCCGAGCTAACGCCCGCCTGTGCCGCCTGGAAGCGTTGCAGCTCTTCAGGTGTAATATTGCTGGGATCAATTTTCACCTGGGTGGCGCTTGCCCTTGCTTCAATCACTTTTGTCAGGGTTTCTTGTTCAAAGTTTGCGTACCCCTTTACGGTGCTCACCAGGTTCGGTATGAGGTCGGCGCGACGCTGGTATTGCGTTTCTACCTGAGCCCATTCCTTAGGAATAGCCTCCGATAACTCTACCATTGTGTTGTAACGGCCAGCGAAAAAACTATATAGGATCAATCCCAGAACAAAGATGACCCCGATGATAATAAGTCCTTTTTTCATGATTTTAGGTTGTTCAGAATTTAAAATTAGTGAAAAAATACAATCCTCTCCGTTGTAGGAAGTTTTGCCTTAGGGGCCGGGAAATAAAACAATATTGAAAGTTCAGGGGGTGAGTGAGAACCAGATGACGGTTACGACCAGGGAAATTATCCAAATGATCAACAACAGGCGTAATCTTCTTAGTCTTCTATGGTCAGCTTCATTACTGTCATTCATTGACTTGCGGGGATAGGTGGTGGTCAGGTTGCCCATTACGTGACTTACGTTAGCCCAGTGGTCCAAGTTTACCTTTGGACGAGGGATTTTCTATAATAGTTTGGGCTTTAGGCCTAAAATACCGCAACCGGGGTTATCGACCCGACAGGTTTATGCAATTGTCATTCAAAGCTGTTCAGCACCGTGCCTGTAAATTGTTCGAACTAAAATCCGAAGGATTTCGTACTTATATCACCTCTCGGGAAGTTGGGCAGGAAGGCGTTGAAAAAAAGTCCTGGAGCGACTGACAAAAATTCTTAAAATGCTCCTTGTCCGATTTTTGCGAGGGTAAACAAAAATCCATAATAAACTATGAAACGATTGGGATCTCTTTTTCTGGCTGCCGTGCTGGGAAGCGTTTTTACGGTGGCCACATTTCAATGGCTTGGCAAAAATGAACAGGGCGTGAAATTGGAATACGTGACGCCTATCTCCAAGGTCGCGTATACGATCGATGAGAACGGCAAAACTGTTCCCCTGGATTTTACACAGACCGCCGAGCAAGTGACGCCAGGTGTCGTCTACATTCGTTCTACACAAGAAGGTATTGCTCGTCAGCAGGACGTTCCGGAAGGCATGGATCCGTTCCGGGAATTTTTTGGACCTCGTCAACAAGGGCCAAGTCAGAGCTCAGGCTCTGGCGTCATTGTAAATGAACAAGGCTATATCGTCACCAATAATCACGTAGTAAATGATGCTGACGTCGTAGAAGTGACGTTGTCTGACAACCGGACTTACAAAGCCGAGGTTGTTGGAACTGATCCCGACACGGATTTGGCATTGATCAAGATCAATCAAACCGGATTACCGCATCTCTCTTTCGTGGACTCAGACCAGGCGAAAGTCGGACAGTGGGTTTTGGCTATTGGCAATCCCTTTAATTTAACCTCCACGGTTACGGCGGGTATCATCAGCGCGAAAGGAAGAAACATTAACATCCTTGGACGCAATACGGAGCAAGGCAATACAGCCATCGAATCATTCATTCAAACGGACGCCGCCATCAACCCTGGTAACAGTGGTGGAGCGCTGGTGGACCTCAATGGCGGCTTGCTGGGCATTAACACGGCCATCGCCAGCCCGACGGGTTCTTACAGCGGCTATGGCTTCGCTGTTCCTTCCAATATTGTTAGCAAGATCGTGGAAGACCTGATCCAGTTCGGCGCGGTTCAGCGCGGTTGGCTTGGCGTATCCATCGGCAGTGTCAACAGCCAGTTGGTAAAGGAATATGACCTTAACGTGAATGAAGGCGCTTACATCTCCGGCTTTGCTGAGAAGAGCTCGGCGAAAGAAGCGGGTCTGAAAGAAGGCGATGTCGTGGTCAAGATCGATGAATCTCCCATAAAATCCAGCTCGGCACTGATTGAATACATCGGTCGTCATCGCCCGGGCGATAGGGTAAATGTCGTGGTTAACCGAAAAGGTAAGGAGGTAACGATACCGGTCGAACTCAAGAATCGCGATGGTAAGACTGGAACGATCAAGCCTGAAGAGCGCAGCGGCTTTGCTTCTCTGGGCCTCGAAGTTGAGGATATAGATGCAAATGTTCTGAAAAAATTAGATATTGAGAACGGTGTTCGGGTTAAACAACTCGGAAATGGAAAGCTGACGAGGCTAACAGACATCCGCGAAGGATTCATTATCACGAAAGTCAACGATCAGTCCATCCATTCCGTTAAAGAGTTTACCGAGACATTAAAGAAAAAGAAGGCGGGAGATTTGATCATTCTTTCCGGCACATACGAAAGACAAACCGGAGAATTCAACTACGCCTTCCGCATGTAAAAATTTGTTTAAATAACATGAGGAGACTGTTTAAGAAAGGCGAACGTGTTCGCAGCAAGATTGACGGCAAAGTGGTAGAAGTTCTGAAGTACATTAAGAACAACTTTGTTGAAGTAAAGTGGTTCGACCAGGAGAAAAAAGAAATCCGCTTCAACAAAATCAAAGAGGATAAACTTTCACGAGCAGCTTAAGTCATAGTCACGCTGACTACCCGTTATTTTCTACAAGGAATTAACGGGTAGTCAGTCGTGATTACAAAGCAACTCCTACCTTTGTAGCAGAACCAAGATCCTACTGCTATAAAAAAGTTTGATATCCCTGCCTATTACCGGTCTTCCCTGACCGGCAGAATTAAAGAAACGCGAAGGGCTAAAGACTTGCGCAAGCAGGACTTCTCACCCACCGTGTTGGATTTCGGGCCTGTGCAATTCTACCTCGCCCGCCACTTCGGATTTTGCTACGGCGTGGAAAACGCCATTGAGATCAGCTACAAAGCCCTGGAGGAAAATCCGGGCAAGCGTGTCTTTTTGCTCAGCCAGATGATTCACAACCAGGAAGTGAATGATGACCTGCAGTGCCGTGGCATTCGTTTTATCATGGACACCGACGGCCAACATTTTATTGACTGGGATGAACTCAAGCCAGACGACGTTGTCATCATCCCCGCATTCGGCACGACCTTGGAAATTCAAAATTTGTTACTCGACAGAGGCCTCGAAGTACAGAAGTACAACACCACCTGCCCTTTCGTCGAGAAGGTTTGGAACCGCTCTCAAAAACTGGGCGAAGAAAACTACACCATTATCATTCACGGTAAACCGCGACATGAGGAAACCCGCGCCACCTTCTCACACAGTTCTCAAGGTGGGCCTTCCATCATTGTTAAGGATATGAATGAAGCCCAACTGCTGGGCGAGTACGTGCTGGGTAAAAAAAGCCGGGAAGGCTTCTTCGAGGATTTCGCCTGGAAGCATTCTGAGGGATTCGATCCTCAACGCGACCTACAGCGTGTCGGGGTTGTCAATCAAACAACCATGCTGGCCACCGAGACGCAGGCGATCGCTGATTTCTTTCGACAACTGATGATTGACCGTTTTGGATTGGAAAATCTGAAAGAGCATTTCGCCGACACGCGCGACACCTTGTGCTACGCGACCAACGACAATCAGGATGCTACTTATCAGTTGCTGGAGTCCGGAGCCGATTTGGCGGTCGTCGTAGGAGGATACAACAGCTCCAATACTTCGCACATCGTAGAACTGTGCGAACGAAAATTCCCCACTTATTTCATTAATTCGGAAAGAGAGATAAAGTCAGGATCAGAGATCCATCACTACAACTATCATCGTAAAGAAAAGATGATCAGTCACGACTTTCTGCCCACGAAAAATCCGGTGAAAATTGTGCTTACCAGCGGAGCATCCTGTCCGGACACGCTAGTCGATAGAGTCATGCTTCGGCTTCTGGAATTCTTTCCTGAAACGAAGGCTCTGGAAGAAGTGATCCGTCAGTACGCTTAGGATACCTTGCTCTTCTTCCGGGAGGTGGAATCTTCTACTTTCTTACCATTTCTGAACTCGCCTAACACGATCACATCTTTTGTATTCTTGTACTGGCGAACAGCTTGTTCCATGGCGACCTCTGTATCGCGGATGATAATCACTCCTGATTTATCCCCTTTGTTACGAAGTTCGATCCAAAATCCATCCTTTCTTTTCTTTGGTACGGTTGCAGGTCTTCCCATAATTCGCAATGTAGTGATTTAATTTAAAACCATGCCAGAACGCCTTTAGTTCATTTTATTAGCAAGGGCATTAAGCACTTTTGCGCTAACTTTCCCTGGTATGCGTAAGCCCTTTCAACTACTCCTTTTTCTCTGCTTTTTTTCCGGCGCTGCGCTGGCGCAAGACGAACAAAACGAACCGGCCGATACCACTATCCTTCACGAGTTTCTAGTGTCGGCCTATTCCTACGATCGACCGGCAAACGAAGTTCCCGTCGCGATCAATGTTTTGCAAGACAAAGACCTCTACCGGTTTAATAATACGTCGCTGGTCGCGGGATTGAATACACTGCCTGGTGTGCGGATGGAAGAACGCTCGCCAGGAAGTTACCGGCTTTCCATTCGGGGAAGCTCCATCCGCTCGCCATTTGGTATCCGCAATGTAAAACTGTACTGGAACGACCTTCCCTTCACAGACGCTGGCGGCAACACTTATCTCAATCTTTTTGACTTCAGTTCGTTTCAGCAAATCGAGATCGCCAAAGGGCCGGCATCCAGCCTCTATGGTGCCGGCACGGGCGGGGCAGTGCTGCTGAAGAACCGGGCTGTGTCGAGCGGCAGCCAGGCTGATTTCTCTACCGTTGCCGGCAGCTATGGATTGTTACGCTACACCGTTAGCGCTCGGCTAAATTCAGAACATCATAACCTCCAGGCGAGCTATGCGCACCAACAATCAGATGGGTATCGCGAGCAAACAAAAATGGGCCGCGATGTGCTGCAACTCAATGGGGATTTTGATGTTGGCCTACAGGGCGAGCTTTCTACTTCCCTGCTCTACACTGATCTATTCTACCAGACGCCGGGCGGACTCACGTTGCAGCAGTTTAATGAAAACCCCAGACAAGCGCGGCCACCGGGTGGTCCCAATCCAGGCGCAGTTGAACAGAAGGCCACGGTCTACAACAAAACCTTCTATAGCGGACTCAACTACAAACACGAATGGCATAGATGGTCTAACAAAACGGGTCTTTACGGCACGTTCACGCATTTTGACAACCCAACGATCCGGAACTATGAACGCAGAGCTGAATTGGGCATCGGCGGGCGCACCAATTTCCAATTTGCTTTTAATAATGGGCGAGTGAATTTTGGTGGCGAGTTTCAGCATGGGTACTCGCCGATTAAAGTCTATGACAACAATCAAGGCACAAGCGGCGCCTTGCAAACGGACGATGAAGTAAACCTGAACACCTATTTCGTTTTCACGCAAGCAGAATACTTTCTTTCAGAGAGCTGGTTCCTGACGGTAGGCGCCAGTGTCAACAAATACCGTGTGGATTTTGATCGGCTGTCCGACACACCGCCCGTTGAGGAACGCCGCGACTTTGATCCGGTGCTATCACCACGAATCGCGCTGCTGAAGAAAATAAAACCTACCCTCTCCACCTACGTCAGCTACAGCTCTGGATACTCGCCGCCCACCGTGCAAGAGCTTTATCCGTCATCGGGAATCTTCGATCAACAACTCTTACCAGAATCCGGCAACAATCTCGAGGCTGGTATTAAAGGGACTGCCTTATCCGAAGCGATCTCCTTTAATGTAGTGGCCTACGATTTCCAACTCGACGAAACAATTGTTGTCCGCCATGACGACGATGGCGCAGAATACTTCGTCAACGCCGGGCGAACAGCGCAGCGTGGCGCTGAAGTGCAAGTGGCCTGGCAGACTAAAATCAATTCGGATGAACGTTCGATCCTCAAGGTGTGGAGCAGCTATACGTTAAATCATTACCGTTTCAAAGACTATCAAAAGGATACCATCAGCTATGACGGCAACAAGCTCACCGGTGTACCATCCGATGTTCTCGTTGCCGGTGTCGACCTTTCGCTTTCGTTCGGCCTCTACTTCAACTCGACCTTCACGAGCACAGAAGAAATTCCATTGAACGATGCGAACACAGTTTTTTCGGAAGCCTATCAGCTGCTGAGCGCTCGTCTCGGATTCAGGAAAGATTTCGGGCGTATCAAGCTTGATCTGTTTGCCGGAGTCGACAACGTCCTGGATGAATCGTACAGCCTGGGCCATGACCTCAACGCTGTTGGCGGACGTTACTACAACGCGGCACCGGGTCGAAACTATTTCACCGGCTTCAGTGGTTCATGGATCCTAAACCGATGAGCACGTCTTCGATTCCACAACATGTTCAGCAAGGTATACTCCGGGTATTACGTCCGTTCGATATCGACGTTTCGATCCAATCATTTTCGCCTGCTGCGGGTGGTTGCATTAATTCGGGAGGAAAGCTCGACACGTCCCTGGGTCGTTACTTCCTGAAGTGGAACGATGCGGCACGCTATCCGCGCATGTTTGAAAAAGAAGCTGCTGGCTTAACGATGCTTGCCGAACGAAAAGCGATTCGTATCCCCAAGGTAGCCCAGCTGGGAGAAGCCGGACGATACCAGTTCCTGTTGCTTGAGTACATCGAGTCCATCTCAAAATCAAAAGACTATTGGGAAACAACGGGTCGCCAGCTTGCGCGACTTCATCACCACAAGCTTGATGCCTTTGGCCTGGACCACGATAATTACATGGGGTCACTGCACCAACGCAATGCACCTCAACCAACATGGGTGGAATTTTTTATTGAAGAACGCTTGAAGGTCCAGCTAAACCTAGCCTCGGCAACGGGCATGGTTTCGGCCGATACTTTAAAAAAGTTTGACGTTCTATTCTCCAAGCTGCCTGCGCTGCTTCCGGAAGAGAAGCCGGCTCTCCTTCACGGCGATTTGTGGAGTGGAAATCTGATGGTCGATGATCGTGGTGCCGGATGCCTGATTGATCCCGCTGTTTACGGCGGCCATCCCGAGGTGGACCTGGCCATGACCCAACTTTTTGGCGGCTTCGACGACCGCTTCTTAGCAGGCTATCAGGAAGAGCAACGCCTCCTGCCGGGGTTTCGTGAGCGCTTTGATCTGTACAACCTTTATCCGCTACTGGTTCATGTCAACCTGTTCGGAACGCAATACCTGAATTCCGTAAATTCAATTCTGAATCATTTCGTTTATTAAGCAAATGAATTTGGTAACTTCGGAGTTGGAGTTTCAAACCCGTGAAAAAAAATCTAACTCTCCGATTCCTCTTTCTCTTTTTCTTGTTCGGGGAATTTGTGCAGGCGCAGCAACCTTCCGCGCTGCGCTTTGATCACTTCACGGTAACCGAAGGTCTCTCGCAATCGCAAGCATATTGTTTTCTTCAGGATAGTCGTGGCTACCTGTGGATCGGAACGCAGGACGGCCTGAATCGATTTGATGGAAGCGAGTTTAAGGTTTTCAAGAACGATCCGTTCGATAGCACCACCCTGACACACAACTGGGTTTGGAGTATCGCAGAAGACAATCATGGCGATCTTTGGATTGGTACTTTCCAGGGCCTCTGCAAATACGTCCGTCAGGAGGACCGGTTTGTTCAATACTACCATCACCTTGCCGACACAACGTCCATCAGCGGTAACCGTACGAACTTTGTTGTAAAAGATAAAAAGGGGAGGCTGTGGATTTCCGCCTGGGGGAACGGCATCAATCTCTATGATGAGAAGACCAACAGCTTCAAGAGATTTAATAACTCCGTCAATGAAAATTCACTAAGCGATAATTCTGTTCGCACTTTTTTCTGCGATAGCAGAGGCACGCTTTGGGTGGGCACCTGGAATGGCGGACTCAATCGTGTTGTCGAGGATGATCAGGGCATTCGATTCCAGCGGTACAGCGGTCTCAATGAGTCCGGTCTCGGAAGCGGAAACCGCATTACTTCCATTGTCGAAGATAGGTCGGGCACCTTGTGGATCGGAAACTACGAGTCGGGATTAATCAAGTACATACCCTCACTGAATAAATTCGAGCGCGTTCCCGGGTTCATGCCCAACGATGTAAACAAAATCGCATTCGACTCGCATGAAAATCTTTGGGTGGGCACGAACAATGGCATCCGGGTACTCAACATTCAAACGCATGAGGTCACGTCCTATTTTCACGATCCATCCATTCCCTCCAGCCCGAGCAGCAACACCATCTATGTCGTGTACAAAGATCGAATGGGAAACATGTGGATCGCCGGCAACGGCCTCGACAAGTACGATCCGGATAAAAATCTTTTTCAAACCTTTCAGAGCAAGCCGGGCGATCGCTATAGTCTTCAGGACAATCACATCACGACGCTGTACGAAGCGGACAAGCGCGAAATCTGGATCGGCGCTGAAAGTGGTCCGGTGATGATTTTCAATCCGGCAAACAATTCCTTTCGCCCCATAAAAATTCAGGATAATCGTGGAAACCTGGCGACAAACGTTCATAGTATTGCACAAGACGGAGACATCTTCTGGCTGGCGTCCTTTAATGCAGGTCTTGTCCGATACGACAGAAAGACCGGCACATCAAAGTTCTTCCACGGGTCGCATCCTTCGATCCTGGGCAGCATTGTGTTCGTGAATGAAGTGCTCCTTGATGTTGATCACACCGTTTGGATCGGAACGTATGAGAATGGTTTGTTGCACTATGATCCGCGAACCGACCATCTCGAACAATTCAGGGCCAGCGCCACCGACCCGGAAAGTATCGGCTCCAATTTTCTGCGATCGTTGTACACCGACAACAAGGGAAATCTGTGGATCGGATTCTGGGGAGGCGGGTTGAGCATGCTGAACAAGAAGACCATGAAGTTTAAAAACTACTCCTATGACCGCAAGAATAAATCGGGGCTTAGCGATCAAGGTGTGTCCAGTGTTCTCCAGCACGACGACAGTATATTCTTTATATGTACGCACACGGGTCTCAACAAGTTGAATGTTAACACCGGCGAGTTCAAACACTTTTTCGAAAAAGACGGTCTGGCCAATAACGTTACCTACGAAATGCTTCTTGACGAACAGGGAGACTATTGGATCAGTACCAATGGTGGCATCAGCCGGTTCAACCCGGTAACGCTTACATTCAAGAACTACACCGCGGAAGATGGACTGCAGAGTAATGAGTTCAATTCAAAAGCCGCGCTCAAGAGTTCCACGGGAGAATTCTACTTCGGCGGCGTGAATGGATTCAATGTATTTCGCCCTGAACGTATCACTGAAAACAAAACGCCACCCGCTCTGACGCTTCAAAGCTTTTCTATTTTTGATCAATCGTTTATCCCACAGGACTTCGTGCAATTGAAGCACGATCAGAACTACATTACTTTTCATTTTGCGGCACTCGAGTTTTCGGCACCTGAAAAAATCCGATACGCCTATGTGCTCGAAGGTCTCGATCCCGATTGGAAGGAAGCGGTAAACAAACGCGAAGCGCACTACACCGACCTGGATCCAGGCCACTATACCTTCCGGGTGAAAGCATCAAACCCCGATGGATACTGGACAGAGTCGAACTTTCCTTCCATGACGATCGAAATCCTTCCGCCGTTCTGGCAAACCTGGTGGTTCACAGCATTGGTATTACTGCTCTCCGCTGGTCTTATCTATGCTGCACACCGCTACCGGCTGAATCAATCACTTAAGGTGGAACGGCTCAGAAACAAAATCGCCGGCGACCTTCACGATGAGGTTGGCTCAAGTCTGACGCGGATCTCCATTTATTCTGATCTCGTGCAGAATGGTTCGGATGAAAAGGAAAGCAAGAATTATTTAAAAGGCATCAGCGACCTGAGCCGCGAAGTGGTGTTGACCATGAGCGACATTGTTTGGTCTATCGATAACCGTTACGATACATTTGAAGCGCTTACCCTGAGAATGAAGGATTTCGCAAATGAAGTCTTACAGGCCAAGAACATCAACTTTGACTTCGAAGCCAAAGGAATCGATCCGCAACGCATGCTCGATCCGGTGTTGAAGCAGAACTTATATCTTATTTTTAAAGAAGCCATCAACAATATCGTGAAGCATGCTTGCGCGAGGAACGTCACGGCCACGCTTCTGGCAGACCATGGCAAGTTGGAGCTCCGCATTATCGACGATGGCAAAGGGCTTCCTTCCGGTGAGATTACCCGCGGAAATGGACTACGAAACATGATGCGGCGGGCGAAGGCCATTGGCGGTGAAATCAACATACAGGGCGGCAATGGAACTTCCATTGTGGTCACCAAGAGGTTATAAAATAAAGAAAGCTCCGGAGCGTGACCCCGGAGCTTCTTTTAAATATTGACTACTTATTTTTTCTCCACGATAGGCTTGTTCCTGTCGAAATCAAGCACGATAGGAGACGCAATGAAGATCGAAGAGTACGTTCCTGTGCCCACACCGATCAGCAGCGCGAACGAGAATCCTCTCAACACTTCGCCACCAAAGATCAGCAGCGCAAGGATTACCACCAGGATTGTTCCTGAAGTAATCAATGTACGGGTCAACGTACTGTTAATAGCGTCGTTGAAAATCTTCGGACGATCGTGGCTGGTACCCATTCCAGAATATTCACGGATACGGTCGAAGATAATCACCGTATCGTTCAATGAATAACCGATAACGGTGAGGACCGCAGCAACGAACACCTGGTCGATTTCAAAGCTCACGCCGAATACGTGCGCAATAGCAAATCCCGCAAACACGAAAAGTGCATCATGAATCAGCGCGACGATCGCCCCGGTACTGAACTGCCACTTACGGAAACGGAGCAGGATGTAAAAGAAGATTGCGATCAACGCGAGGAACGCGGCTTTCAGCGATGCACTCTTGATGTCACCGGCCATGGTAGGTTCTACCTTCGATGAGTTGGGAATCGCAAAATGCGAGTCATCCACTTGCGAGTCATCCTTTACATATTTCTGTCCGGTGAACTTTTCAACCCCTGCGATCAGGGCCGCTTTCACTTTCTCGTCTGCTTCCGTTGAGTTTATATCGATCAAATAAGATGTCGTCACTTTCATGTGACTGTTACTGCCGTAGTTCTTTACTTCCGTTCCTGCGTTTTCAAAATTTTCGGTCAACGATATCTTCATATCTGTTGCCACCACCGGCTTGTTGAATACGACTACATAAGAGCGTCCACCTTTAAAATCAACGCCAAGGTTCAAGCCCTGAAAGGCGATAAGAATACCCGCGATAACCGTAATGCTGATCGAAACGACGTAAGCCAGTTTACGAATGCCGATAAAATTGATGTTGAATCGGGAAGCATCAAACTTGGACAGCGGCGTAGTAAAGGTCACGTGGCTGTCGTCGCCTTTCTTGGCGATCATCCATTCAATCATTACGCGTGAGATAAATACCGCTGTAAAGAATGAGGTAATGATACCCACCATCAGGGTGATGGCAAATCCTTTTACCGGACCTGTACCGAAAAGGAAAAGCATCAATGCACTCAGGAACGCGGCGATGTTGGAGTCGAAGATCGTCCAGAATGAACGGCCGTAACCAATCGATATCGCTTCTCTTAATCTCTTACCATGACGCATTTCTTCCCGTATGCGCTCATAGATGATCACGTTCGCATCCACGGCCATCGCGATGGTCAACACGACACCGGCAATACCAGGCAACGTCAACGCGGAATCCAACTGCGCCAAAATTCCCAGGATGAAGAACACGTTGAACAATACCGCCAGGTTGGCGACTAATCCACCCTTACCATAGTAAGCCACCATGAAGATCACCACCATTAAAAATCCGCACGCGAACGAGAGGAATCCCTGGTTACGGGCAACTTCTCCCAGCGTAGGGCCAACGATCGCTTCTTCAACAATCTTGGTAGGTGCAGGCAGCGAACCGGCCTTCAAAACGTTGGCTAAGTCTTTTGCTTCTTCTGTAGTGAAGCTTCCGGAGATCTGTGAGTTACCGTTTGGAATCTCGCCATTCACGGAAGGCGCAGAGTATACTGTGTTGTCCAGCACGATAGCGATTCGACCACGCGGGCTTTTCGAAGAAGCTTCTGCCGTCCACTTGGCCCACGTCTTGGTACCTGTGGTGTTCATGTTCATGCTCACCGCAGGATTTCCATATTCGTCCAGGTCGTTGCGTGCATCGGTAATAACCTCACCCGTGAGTCTCGCTCTTCCATTGCGGCCGATGTCGAGGAAGTTCAATTCAAGCGCTTCGTCAGCACCTTCGCCTGACGGCTTGTTAGACCAATAAACACCTACGTTGCGCGGAAGTTGATTGCGAACATCGGCTCTTCTGAAAATGGCGCTGATGACTGCCGTGTCTTTTACACTATAACGGAACGTTCCGGGAGGGTTGCTGAGTGAAAACAGTGGAGATACATTCAGGTTTTGCAATGAATCCAATCCGCGTGAAGCACTCTTCGTGGTATCGTTCGTTGATTTGGTGCTATCGCCCAACAGTGCTGATAAATCTTCAGTCTTGTCTTCTTCTGTGTTAACAGTCGCTGACGCAGTAGGCTTCGCGGCACGCTGTTCCTTCACGATCAAATCGTTGATGGCGAGCAACGATGTGTTGAGCGTGCTGGGTTCAACAACATCCCAAAATTCAAGACGGGCAACGCCTTCCAGCAGCTTGCGAACGCGCTGTGGGTTGTCAGCACCCGGGATTTCAATTTGAATACGTCCTGTGCCAGGCAACCGCTGAATGTTAGGCTGCATGGTACCGAACTGATCGAGGCGATTACGGAGAATGGTAAAGGAACGATCGATCGCACTCTCTACTTCCTTATTGACTACTTCAATGACAGCATTGTCATCGTCATCCGTGGCGATGCGGCCGCGGGTTGAGCTGTTGGCAAATATGGAGGCCAGTCTTTTGTTCGGGCCGATCTCCTTGAATGATTTGAAAAATAATGCGGTGAACGTTTCCTGGCTGGTGCGCTGCTTTTCACGTGCGCTTTGGATAGCCTTGAGGAAAGTAGAATCCTGGCTGTTGGCGCTAAGTCCACGGATGATATCAACCGGTGAAACTTCGAGCGTAACGTGCATGCCACCCTGAAGGTCAAGACCCATGGCAAGCTCATTGTCCTTTACTTCTTTGTAGGTGTATTCAGCACCCAGGAGATTTAGCACGGGTACGTTCCAGACCGAATCGATGAACGCTTGCTTCTTGCTCAGGTTCACGATGCCGTTCTCATCGGTGGCATAAGCAATGGCATCCTGTTGAACGCCCATCGACTTAACCGTAAATGAAAGGTAGTAAACACACAAGGCGGTGATTACGATGGTAAGAAAAATAATTAGTCCTTTGTTTTGCATATAGTTGATCAATGATTTCTAATGAAATAATAAATACCGGGGCGCGATCGCCCGGTGAAAGGGTTTGTTAGCGCTGAAAGAGATTAGGGCGCGTTGGGAGAAATGACAACCCCCAGCAGTGTCTGTAAGTAGTGGCTTACCGGAAGGGTAACACCTGAGTCTTCCGTTTCAACTCCATCTTCTTCGAAAAGGATTTCAAAAAGACAGAATGTTTCCTGATGCACTTCCACGTGTGCAGAAGACGGGACAATAGTAGATGGAAGGCTATAATAGGCTTCATCGCTTGCCGATGAATCCGTAGAATTTTCCTGATGTTCCTTTTTTACTTTGTGCTCAACCGGAACGTGGAAAAAGAAAAGCTGCGACAGCACAATGGCCAGGGCGGTCAGCACACCAATTAACAGGGTTCCAAATCGTATGGCGTTTCTCTTTTCCATGATTTCTCAGGGGGTACAAAAGTAGATAAATACGCCGAATCTGCAAGTTGGAGCCGAAATGTGGCTTCCGGCTGCCGTTTAGGCCAGTTTCCCCTTCAGGCCGTGGACGATAAAATCCAGCGCCCGGTCGACATGCTCATTGTTTGGAATGACTAGGTCGGCCCGATGCATTAAAGGGTAAATCAGGGACTCGTACACCGGCATAACGTGGTGGTGGTAACGGTACAGCACATCATCGAGGTCGTAACCGCGTTCTTCGTTGTCGCGGCGGATCCGGCGGCTGAGCTTGATATAATCCCTGGCTTCGATAAAAATTTTCAGGTCAAGTTCTTTTTCCAATTCCGGAAAGAACTGAACAAATAATCCTTCGATAATCAGGATCGGCGCAGGTCTGAACTCCAACTCTTGTGGAACAGCATTGGGGTTATTGAAGGTATATTCTTTAATGCGGAGAACTTCTCCGCGCTTTAATTTTAGTACATCGTTGTAAAATCTTTCGCGTTCGATCGCTTCAGGCAAGTCAAAATTCTTGACCCCTCGTTCATCGACGTGTTGAAGGTCGCGGGGCTTGTAGTAGTGATCCTGCGACAGCAGGCAAATTTGTTTTTCTGTAAACTGGGAAGAAAGCCTGTTGATAAAGTAAGTCTTACCGGAACCGCTTCCGCCTGTAATACCAATCGTATAAGGAGTTGCCATTGTCGCCTGAATGAGGGCGGCAAATTACGAATAGGAATTTTACCGTGACACGTAGTGCTGAAGGTATTCCGTCAATTTTTTAACGGCCTGTGCCCGGTGGCTCAAGTTGTTTTTCTCGGCCATGTCCATTTCGGCAAATGATTTTATGAATCCTTCGGGGACGAAAATGGGGTCGTACCCAAATCCCTTGGATCCTCTTTTGTCGGTGATGATTTCACCGCGTATTATCCCTTCAAAAAAAACGGGTTCCTTCTCCACCCCAACCAAAGCAATGGAAGTTCGAAATTGGGCTTTACGGTTTTGTGCGCCCTTGAGATTTTGCAGCAATAGCCGAATGTTGTCTTCGCTGTTCTTTTGCAGTCCGGCATAACGGGCCGAATAAACACCCGGCGCGCCATTCAGCGCGTCAACTTCGAGGCCGGTGTCATCGGCAAAACAGGGGATGGAAAAATGCTGGTAAACGTACTCAGCCTTTTGTAAAGCATTGCCCGAAAGCGTCTCACGCGTTTCGGGCAATTCTTCACGGCATCCTGCTTCTTCGAGGCTGATGAGTTTTATGGATTCACCCACCAGCGCTTTTATCTCCTCCAGTTTGTGATGGTTGTTGGAGGCGAAGCAGAGCACCATTATGGATTAATGTCAAGAACTTCGATATCCACGATTAAGTTGGAGTTGGCCGGTACGGTAATGTTTCCGGATGTCGCGCCGTGCGGTCCGAAACAATAACCCGAAGGAATGTAGAACGTTGCCGAACCTCCTTCACCCAACTTCTGAAGTGCAATCATGATTCCCTGGATGTAGTCCACCGGTCTGCTGGGCGCTTCATTCGTCGGCGCTTGCTGACCTTCAAAAACCACTTGCGTATCAGCGGTGAGCATTTTATAAGAGATCTTGAATTTCACTCTGTCGTACCAAGTTGGAGGCGCAGTGCTCCCCGCGCTTTCAATGATATAGCGCAAGCCCAGCGTATCGGTTTCATACTCCGTGATACCTTTTCCTTCGAGATAGGTTTCTATCGCCGTGGTGTCTGACTTAAACTGTGTTACTTCCGTGCTGGAGATGACGGCTTCAACAAATTCAAAATCAAATTGAAGGATTGAGTTCGCGGGAATGATACCCTGTGGCGCATTGCCGTATCCGAAAATTGAAGGGATGAACAGTGTTCCTTTTGATCCTTCAGGCAGACGCAAAAATGCAATCTTCCAACCATCGATTAACCCTGCCAAAGACAATTTCAAATCCGGCCCTGGGTCAAACACAGTACCATCGGGAAAAAGTCTTCCTTCATAGTTCACGTCGATTACGGTTGATGGCGAGCGGGCTGGCAAACCTGTGCCCAATTCATCAATCACCATCCGTACACCAGACGGATCCTTGATTGCCGTAAGGCCATGCGTGGTGATGTATGCATCGATTTCGGCTATTTCTCTTTGAAGTCTCACCGCTGGATCGTCAGCATCTGAGCTATTAAGACAAGACGACAAAAACGTTGCAGAAGAAAGTATCGCAATCAACCCAACAATTCCAATTACCCTTTTCTTCATCATATTCATATTTGTTTATTTTCTTACTTACATGTTCTGGTGGCGGGATCGAAGACGCCCGTTCCCAGCAATCGCACGTCAAACACGAGTATAGCATCGGGAGGAATGGCACCCGGAATTCCCTGTGATCCATAGGCCAAACTAGACGGGATATACAAGGTCATGGAATCACCAACACCCATCAATGGAATACCATACTGCCAGCCCCGGATGACGCCTTCCAAAGGAAACGACAGTTTATCGTTCTTGTCGAAAATGCTTCCGTCTTTCATCATTTTACCGACATAGGCAACTTCAACGCAGGCACCCGCTGTCGGCTTCTGTCCACCTTTGTTGTCGTGGATAACATAGCGCAAGCCTGAAGTATCCGATTGGGCAGTGATGTTGTTTGCCACCAGGTAATCTTCGATCAGCTTGGCATCCTTCAGCTTCTGCGTCTTTGCCTTGTTGGCCATCATGTCTTGCTGATAGGTTTTGAACTTCTCCATGTCCATCACTTCGTGAATTTTGAAGTAGTAGGTTAACGAACGGGTCGAGTCAATGCCGGGAGGGATCGGTTGCTTGACGAAATCTTTGAAAAACTCCGGGATGGTCATGGTGGCTTTCACGCTGTCGCCTTTTGAGCACATTCTCAGCATTTGCATGATACCATCTTCGGTTGCTATCTGAGTACTGTCGGCGATCATTATGTAACCGGGAAATCCCTGGTCGTGCGTATCGCGCCAAACGGAATCTTTGGAGTCCTTCATCAGAAAATCGAAAACCAGAATTTCTTTCGGTCTTGCGGTAACACCGTTACCGGCTTCTAAAACTGAAAATTTAAATCCATTGGGAGTTTCTTTTTCATTCGTACATGCCAGGCTGATCACAAGCAAAAAACCTATCAGTACTTTGGCAATTTTGGTCATATTCATGTTAGACAATTATTAAGGTTATAAAGTTGGAAAGAGTTTACTATTCGTTTTAAAAATCTTCTTGCTGTAGCGCGCTTTTATACCCGGGCAAAAGACCGAGAAATTTTTTCAAAGTCTCCTCCAGCGTAAGAGAGGTTTGTCCTCCCGCAGCATTTCGGTGGCCACCACCCTCGAAATGTTTTCTGGCCAGGTCATTGACGGAAAATGATCCCAGCGACCGGAACGATAACTTGATGTTCTCCTTTCGATCCGTGATCAAAACAGAAAGCCGAATGCCTTTCACCGACAAGCCGTAATTCACCAATCCTTCGGTGTCGCCCGTTTGGGAACTGAACTTCCGCAGTTCTTCTGTAGACAACACCATGTAGGCTGTTCGATACTCCGGTAGTATTTGGAGTTTTTCTTTTAGAACATATCCCAACAGGCGCAGGCGTTCGATTGAACTGGAGTCGTATATCATGCGCGAGACGCCGTGTGGGTCTGCGCCGCGAGCGACTAATTCGCCGGCCACGCGAAAGACGTTGGGGGTAGTATTAGAGTGCCTGAAACTTCCTGTGTCCGTCATCACGCCGGCATACAGACAGTCTGCAAGCCCTGCGTCAATCAGGAGTTTATCTCCAAGTTCTTCTATCAATTCAAATACCAACTCGGCCGTCGATGCAGCCGCCACATCCCATTTCTCGAAGTCGGCAAATGGTTCGGGTTCCAGGTGGTGATCAATCAGCACCTTCTTTCCTGCCGCATTCCGTACCATCTCACCCAGTTCATTGATTCGGTGAAGACTTGAAAAATCGAGACAAAATATCATGTCCGCCTCAGAAATTAACTTCTTCGGCTTTTCACATCTCTCCTTCTGGAAAATCAGCACCTTTTCGTTGCCCTTCATCCAGTGCAGGAAATCGGGGTAGTCGCTGGGCGCGATAACCTGGACCGAATGCCCCTTTTTCTCGAGGTACCCTGCCAGCCCCAATGAAGAACCCAACGCATCGGCATCCGGTTTATGGTGCATCAGGACGACCACTTTACGTGGTTGAGCCAAAAAGTCCCTGAAAGCGCTGATTTTCTGCATGAAGCGGTTTAAGCAAGGGGCAAAAATGGGTAATTTTTTAATAGTCAACAATCCGGAAACGCCGGCAGCCGGCTTCCTCCGAGAAAATAGGCCCGAGACTGTGGACTTTTTTTCTATTTTTGCGGCCGTTTAAGGGTCTTCGCAACTCTTAAAATTCTTAAGCAGGACTAAAAACTAACACAATATGGCTGGAAGCAGAACCTTTACGATGATTAAGCCCGATGCAACAGGAGCGGGAAATACCGGAGCGATTACCAAAATGATTGAAGAAGCCGGCTTCAAAATCGTGGCTTTGAAAAAGACTCAACTTTCGCCGGAGCGTGCCGGACAGTTTTATGCTATCCACAAGGAGCGTCCTTTCTTCAAAGACCTTTGCGCTTACATGTCATCAGGACCTATCGTTCCGATGATCCTGGAGAAAAGCAATGCCGTTGAAGATTTCAGAAAATTGATCGGTGCCACTGATCCTCAGAAGGCTGCACCCGGAACGATCCGTAATCTCTTCGCAAAATCTATTGAGGCTAACGCCATTCACGGTTCCGACAGCGACGCCAATGCTGAAATTGAGGGAAGTTTCTTCTTCTCGAAGTTCGAGCAATTCTAAGCGTTAACCATCAAAGAAAATTGGTGTAACATACACCAGTTTCATTAGAGATAAAGCCATCTTCCTTTGGGGGATGGCTTTACTTTTTATCCGGATTTTTCGCCTTATCTTCCGTCTGCGGTTACGGGCATGATAAAAATCAGTTCTCGCTCTAATGACCATCATTCATTGCGCCGTGGCAGCCAATCTACTTTGAGCCGTTTTTAAACTCCGCCTGCCTATGGAAATCGAAAAATTCAGTTACGACAACAAGATTGTTAAGGCCTTCATTATTGCCACCGTCATCTTTGGATTGGTGGGAATGCTGGTAGGTCTCACCGCCGCAACCCAACTCGTTTATCCAACATTATTTCCTGACTGGCTTCATGCCGGCTGGAATAGCTTCGGCCGTATTCGTCCGCTTCACACCAACGCGATCATCTTTGCCTTTGTTGGCAACGCCATGTTTGCCGGAGTGTATTACTCCATGCAGCGGCTGCTGAAAACGCGGATGTTCAGCGACAAACTTAGCTGGTTTCATTTCTGGGGGTGGCAACTGATCATTCTCGCGGCCGCCATTACGCTGCCGCTCGGTTATACGACATCGAAGGAATACGCCGAATTGGAATGGCCCATCGACATCGCCATTACTGTGGTGTGGGTAGCGTTTGGCTGGAACATGATTGGCACCATCATCAAACGCCGCGAACGTCACATGTACGTGGCCATTTGGTTTTACATCGCGACGTTCGTCACCGTGGCAGTGCTCCACCTGGTCAACTCCTTTGAGATGCCCGTAACATTTTTGAAAAGTTATTCCGGATACGCCGGCGTTCAGGATGCGCTCGTGCAATGGTGGTACGGTCACAATGCCGTGGCCTTCTTCCTCACCACACCTTATCTGGGAATGATGTATTACTTCCTTCCCAAGGCAGCCAACAGGCCGGTATATTCATACAGACTTTCTATCATCCACTTCTGGTCGCTGATTTTCATTTACATCTGGGCCGGGCCGCACCATTTGCTTTACACATCGCTGCCGGATTGGGCTCAGTCTCTCGGGGTAGTATTTTCAATCATGCTCATTGCTCCATCGTGGGGCGGAATGATCAATGGTTTGTTAACCCTTCGTGGCGCGTGGGACAGGGTTCGCGAAGATCCCGTTTTGAAATTCATGGTGGTGGCTGTGACCGCCTATGGTATGGCTACGCTGGAAGGCCCGCTGTTATCTTTGAAAGATGTAAACGCCATCGCTCACTTCACCGATTGGATTGTAGCGCACGTTCACGTGGGTGGCTTAGGCTGGAACGGTTTCCTCATCTTTGGAATTCTTTACTGGCTTGTCCCGCGCATGTGGGGCACAAAATTATATTCCACCAAACTGGCCAACGCACACTTCTGGTTGGGAACCTTGGGCATCGTGTTCTACGCGCTCCCGATGTACGTATCAGGCGTCGTTCAAAGTCTGATGTGGAAAGAGTTTGATCCGAATGGATTCCTGGTGTACACTAGTTTCCTCTCGACAACCACAAAGATCGTCCCGTTGTATGCGTTGCGCGCGATCGGCGGTGGTTTGTATTTCATCGGCACGATCATCATGACCTACAACCTCATCAAGACTGCTTATGCGGGAAGTTTTATTGCCAATGAAGCAGCCGAAGCGGCACCGCTCGCGAAAGAATACGTGGCGAAGAGTGGTGGATGGCATCATCGCGTGCTGGAACACAAGCCAGTGTTGTTTACTGTGCTCTCATTGGTCGCTATTCTGATCGGTGGAATCATTGAAATGGTTCCTACTTTTCTCATCAAGTCCAATATTCCTACGATTGCAAGTGTTAAACCCTATACACCGCTTGAACTTCATGGTCGTGATATTTACATCCGCGAGGGGTGCGTGGGCTGCCACTCGCAAATGATTCGTCCATTCCGTTCGGAAACCGCGCGGTACGGTGAATATTCCAAAGCAGGAGAATTTGTTTACGATCACCCGTTTTTATGGGGATCGAAGCGAACCGGCCCGGATCTGCAACGTGAAGGTGGAAAGAACGGCGACAGCTGGCATTACAATCATATGTATGATCCGGGAGCCATCTCTAACGGCTCGATCATGCCGGCTTATCCGTGGTTGCACACTACCCTCATCGACAAGAGCCTGACAGCGGGAAAAATCTCGGCGCTTCGAAAACTTGGCGTCCCTTATCCTGTTGGCTACGAAGAAACGGCGAACGAAGATCTCGACAAGCAAGCCAAACGAATCGGTGACAACTTGCGCATGGAAGGAATTGAAGCCACCGATGACACCGAGATCATTGCCCTCATTGCTTACCTCCAGCGTTTGGGCCAGGACATCAAAGCTCAACAAACCTCCGAAGTAAAACCTTAGCGCTTAAAGACAAGTCCTATGTATAAAGATATTCTTCAAAGCATTGACAACATCGCCATCTGGCCGGTCGTGTCGTTTGTTATTTTCTTTCTTTTCTTTTTATGTCTGCTGTGGTACGTTATTACCGTCGACAAGAAATTGATTTCTGAATTAGAACAGCTCCCCCTGAATGAATCCGGCCCAGCCGATCACACTAAATCCGATGGAGTATGAGAACAAAATTTTTTCTATTTATCCTATTGATTCTTCCAGGGATCGCTGCGGCGCAAGATGCCACCGCGACAGAATCAACAACCAGTCTTTCGAGCGACCCTTTGTTTCCCATGTATCTGGTAACGACGCTCGTCTTTTTGGTGATCCTGCTGGTCCTGGCCGTTGCGCTTTACCTGGTTTATGTCCTGAACATCATGGCCGACCAGGCGACGAAAGAACGCGCTGAGCGATTAGGTCTGGAATACAAGCCACGACCCAGCTGGTGGAATCAGATGTGGCAAAGTATGAATGCTTCTGTGCCGGTGGCGGAAGAAAAAGATATCGAACTCGACCATAATTTTGATGGCATCAAGGAACTCGACAACCACTTGCCACCCTGGTGGAAGTGGTTGCTCTATGGTACGATTGCCTGGTCGATCGCCTACCTGATCATTTATCACGTCACGGACTCTGCTCCGCTCTCGCTGGAGGAGTACGAAGCAGAAATGGCTAGCGCCGTAACGGAAAAACCTAAAGCCACTATCGACGAAGGCACCCTGACTTATACAGCCGATCAAGCCATGATCAGCAACGGAAAAGAAATTTTCATTGCGAACTGCGCCCCCTGTCATAAAAACCTCGGCGAAGGCGGTGTTGGTCCCAATCTTACCGATGACTATTGGCTTCACGGTGGAGATCTTAAAGACATTTACCGCACGATCAACAAGGGCGTGCCTGAAAAAAATATGATTGCCTGGGAAACCATTCTTGGCCCGGAGAAGATTCGAGACGTCGCGTTTTTCATCATGAGCATCCATGGGTCCAATCCTCCGGGCGCGAAAGCTCCGCAGGGCGACCTGTACAAACCGAAGTCATCCGGTGCTGCCGCTGACACTACAAAAGTCCAGGCATCGCTTCAATGATTTTGAATAAGGGTCAACGACCGTCATTTAAATTATTATAGTTTCACACGCGCCACTTGATGGAACACAATACAACCGACAATCTCTATCAATACGATGAGGAATTTCGCGATACCATTGGCACGGTCGACGCGCAGGGTAAGCGCGTGTGGATCCATCCCAAAAAGCCAGGCGGAAGTCTTCATTCCAAACGCATCGTTGTAACGATCGCATTGCTTTCACTTTTTTTTGCGGGGCCGTTCCTGACCATCGGCGGTCAGCCGTTTTTGTTGCTGAATGTTTTCGAAAGAAAATTCATCGTGTTTGGCCAAGCTTTCTGGCCTCAGGATTTCATGCTCCTGGCACTCGTGCTCCTCGCGTTCTTTGTATTTATCATCTTGTTCACCGTCGTCTTCGGCCGGGTGTGGTGCGGCTGGGCGTGTCCGCAGACCTTGTTTATGGAAATGGTGTTCCGAAAGATTGAATACCTCATCGAAGGAAATGCAAACGACCAACGAAAATTAAACAGCGCCCCCTGGACCGGCAGCAAGATCTTCAAGAAGGGATTGAAGCAATTCATTTTCGTGCTGATCTCCATTCTGATCGCGCACACGGCGTTGGCATATTTGATTGGCGTTAAAGAGACTATAAAAATCGTTACCGCATCGCCAGCAGAGAACATGGCGGGGTTTCTGGGACTGCTCGGATTCACAGCGGTGTTCTACGGCGTCTTCGCATGGTTCCGCGAGCAGGCTTGCATTGTGGCCTGTCCCTACGGTCGCTTACAGGGCGTGTTGCTCAGTAAGGAATCGATCGTTGTAGCCTATGACTGGATCCGTGGCGAACCCCGGGGCAAAATAAAGAAGCATCAAAACCAGCTTGTCGAACAAGTCATGGGCGACTGCATCGACTGCAAACTCTGCGTGCATGTTTGCCCCACCGGTATCGACATCCGAAACGGAACGCAGCTCGAATGTGTGAACTGCACCGCGTGCATCGATGCCTGCGACGATGTCATGGTCAAGATCCATAAACCCAAAGGACTGATACGTTTTGCGTCTTACAATTCCATCCAGAATGGAATTCAAAAACTGCTCAACGGTAAAGTCATCGGTTACTCGATTGTGTTGTTGGTGTTATTGGGCATCCTTGGATTTGCGCTGTCGACACGCTCAGATATCGAACTGACGTTGTTGAAAGCGCCGGGGACGATTTATCAAAAAACGGACGACGGTTTCATCACCAACCTGTACAATATTGAGTTCGTGAATAAAACTTTCGATCCGGTCTCACTGGAGGCTAGAATGGAATCGCCACAGGGCGCGATCCTCACAAAAGTCGGCGACCAACATGTCGACATTCCCGCAGAAGGAATTTTGAAAGGCGTCTATTTTGTCAAGATACCGGCAACATCGATCACTGAAATGAAGACGCCCATCGCGATCGGCATCTATCAGAACGGTAATAAAATTGAGACGCTCGAGGCAAAATTCATCGGGCCCATGCACAAGGCAGACTTGAAACGAAAATGAGATAAGATGAATTGGGGAAAAGGCATCGTTCTATCATTCGTACTCTTCGCAGCCTTCATTGGCGTGCTGGTTACAGTGTGCATAAAACAGGATTCACCCCTGGTATCTCAAGCCTATTACCAGGACGAGCTTGCGTATGATCAACAAATCGCGAGATTGAACAATACCAACGCGCTCACGTCGAAGCCAGAGATCGCCCTCGATGGAAACGTGCTGCGCATTCATTACACGCGCTTCGCGGAAATTGAAAATGGTAAAATAAAATTGTTCCGCCCGTCGGATGCTTCTTTAGATCGACAGTTTCAGGTATTGGCGGTACCCGATTCTCAGCAGCAGTTTCCTGTTGATCATCTGAAACGTGGATTGTATCACGCGCAATTCACCTGGCAACAAGGTGGTAAGGAATACTACCTTGAAAAAACGATAGTCCTTTAAGTTATGTGGCTCACTGCGCTCTTGCTTGGATTTGCCGGAAGTCTTCACTGCGTGGGGATGTGCAGCCCGTTGGTGATGGCGGTGAGTCAGCTACGCAAGCCATTTATTTTCAATCGTCTCGCTTATAACATAGGTCGTGTTCTCACCTATGGAATACTGGGGGCCGCTGTCAGTTCGGTGGGCGTAATCTTCCCGATGTCAGGATTTCAGAATATTTTTTCGATCGCACTGGGAGGTGTTCTTGTATTGTTGGGTATTGGAGGGATCGGTGGCTTTCGTATTCCGCTGATTACCGACGCCGTGCAAAGATTAACAACGACACTCAAAGTACTCTTCCAAAAATTTCTTCAACGACGAACGTACACCTCGATGGTTGCATTAGGATCCCTCAATGGCCTCCTGCCCTGTGGACTAACTTACCTGGCATTAACCTACTGCCTGACACTGCAAGGTCCTATCGATGGATTTAATTTTATGTTGCTCTTCGGCGTGGGTACTTTACCGGTGATGATCGGACTTACATCGGTCCTCTCCTTTGTCGGAAAGTTCATCCGGTTTAATTCTGCCCGGTTGACGACCATTATTTTTATCGTGCTCGGGTCACTGCTGATCGCGCGAGTTGTCGTTCAGCATAAGTCATTGGACAGTTCTCCGGAAGAAGCGACCCTGTGCATTGAAGAAAAATCCTAGCTTTTATTCTCCGTGTAGCTTTGTGATTCTTTGTGGAACAGCAGCTATTACACAGAGGTTCACAAAGAATCACAAAGGATCACAAAGAAATTACCATCCGTGCGCGTCGAAGAGAATAATCGGTTTTCAATTTGCGCTCAATCAACGAAAAAGATCTATTGCTCGCGTGTAGTTGACTGTAAGTCAATAAAGTGATATTTTTAAAAAAACAATGTTATGTATAATCGATTATTTCCTTTCCTGTTTGTGGCAGCTCTGGTGAGCTGCGATAACGAAAACGAAAACGAAGTCAAAGATCCTGTCCTCAACGTGCATGTGGAAACCGGGCCGGCCGAAAATGCAGTCATCGTAACGGTCGCAGATCCTCCGACGTTTCCCGTTAAGCCGGATGACATGTTCTTCCATGGTGATTGGGAGGCTCTGGAAACGATGCCCGTTCCAGATGGCTCTCCGGCGATACCAACGCCTTGGAGTGACGGAACGCATCGAAAGTTTAGCGATGATATTCGATATGACTATAAAAAATCAGATGGCTGGGAATGGGCAACCGGTTCCTTTTCAAATACAGTGTCTGCAGCCCATAACTACTTCATGTTGTACAATGTTTATCGAGGGGTTCTGCGTTTTTATTATTATATCGATAATGGAACTCAAAATGTGAGAGACCATCAACTCCTTGCTTATCGCCTGGCAACTCAGGGTCCAAGCGCCGGAGACTGCGCGCTCCTGAATTTTGCAGGGCAGGATATTGTCGACGTTGACACCCATTCCAGGTTTGCGTCGAAACTTGAGTCGTGGCCAATCGACGACAAATCCTGGTATGTCATGGAATTCGAGATGGCGTTTGACCCCACGCTTCCTGCTTACATGTTCGAAGATCTCTGGGCAAACTGGTCTGTGGCATTCCAAAAAATGGGCAGCCTAAGAATAAATAATGTAGCCGCCGAGAAACTCCCCTCCGCCTTTCAACAGTCGGGCATAGACATTTTTGACGGACTCGTTTGGAATGTTGCTGGAGAAGTTGATCTCATAGTTTCCGGAAAGGATGAGTATGATGATGTGGCCCCGATGTTGTCGTCAGCCGATGCTGCTACACTCAGCCAGGTCATTCGCGGTAATCTGGACAGCCCTTTCCTCAATGGCTACATTCCCGACACCAACCGGGACGGTTATCCAACCACTGTTCACTGGAGAGCCTACGTCAACCTGTCGAAGACGTCGAATGTAGGCGTAGTGCCTTTGAATTTTGCGTTACCCGGTCAGGACAATTCCGCTGTTCCCGGCACCACGCCAAGATACAATGTGCCGATGGGTGTGTTTAATCTCGATCGCCGTCCGCTCGTCCGCTACGCACAAACTTCCGATCCGGCGTTTCCGCATGCCTATCGCCTCGATGCGAAAACAGTTCGATACATGTTCAACCCGATCCTGTTAAAGCGCGCCGACGTTACCAATATTCGCCAGGAAATTGTGGCCACAGAAAGTTCTGATCTCATCAAAGACTTCAGTCAGACAAAGTTCTACAGGGGCCAAATGATTTCTTCGAATGCGCCGCTTACTATTCAGGGTGTTCGGGTAAGCTTCGACGTGGTTCCCAAAGACGGCGGTCCTGTCATCAGCGTGGTCAAGACTTTCAAAGCAGACGTTGCCATCAATTGATCGAGCGAATCATTTGATGCGCAGGTGACTGAAAATAAAAAGCCATCTTTTATGTTCGTCGCAGAGTCTCCCGCCTCGGGGACTCTGCGTTTCCTTTCACAAATCTCCCTTGCAACACCACCCGGCTTGTTGCAACAACAAGTTAAGGGCGATGCCAACCACTGCGCGTGATCGTCAGAAAATAGGTTCCGATACGTGCGGGTATAGTTTGGTGCACGCTCATTGGCTATCGTTATCAGCTTAAAGCATCTTCTACGCAACGCAGAGTCCCCGAGGCGGGAGACTCTGCGAAGACAAAAGCAGACGTAAGGATAATCGAGCGCATCATTGATGCGCAGGTAACTGAAAATAAAAAAGCCATCCTTCGTCAGGATGGCTTTTTTCAATTGAATGCAGTAGTGCTATTGCTTCTTCTGCAATTGAGAATGTCTGATGCTATACGTAAAGTAGATAACCAAACCGAGCACCATCCAGCAGAATGCCGAGATCAGTGTCGTGCTATCCAACGATACAATCATCGCAGTACACACTATTGCACCCAGAATGGGTACCAGTGGAACGAGCGGCGTCTTGAACGGACGCGGTGTTGTCTTGTCATTCTTGCGCATGATCAATACGCCGATACATACCAGCACGAATGCCAACAAGGTTCCGATACTAGTCAGGTTACCAGTGATATCACCAGGGATGAGCGTCGAGAACGCGCCTACAAAAACAAACAACAACAAGTTTGATTTATACGGCGTGCGCCACTTCGGGTGAAGTTCGGCAAATACCTTCGGCAACAGTCCGTCGTTCGCCATCGAAAAGAATACGCGGCTCTGGCCTAACAACATCACCAGGATCACGGAAGAAAATCCAGCGAGAATTCCGATCGTGACGAGTTTGGACAACCAATTGTAGCCGTGCATATAGGTTTCAATCGCGTAAGCCACGGAAGCCTCTTTTCCTTCGCGAACAAAATCTCCATAGGGAGCGACGCCGGTAAGCACGTATGAGAACAGTACATAAAGGATCGTACAAACCACCAGTGATCCTAAAATTCCAATCGGCATATCCTTCTTCGGATTCTTCGCTTCCTGCGCAGCGGTTGATACCGCATCAAATCCAATGAACGCAAAGAACACAATAGCAGCACCGCGGAATACTCCGCCCCACCCGTGATTGAAGAAGCCTTCATACGAATATGATTCTCCATTCGGCAACGTGGCCGGAGGAGCGTCTGCAGGTATAAAGAATGGCGTATGATTTTCAGGCTGGATGAAGCTCCATCCAATAGCGATGAAAATTAATACGATGGTTACTTTGACCACAACAATGATCACGTTCACCCACGCTGATTCCTGGGTACCTTTCATCAAGAGTAGCGACAGCATACCGAGGATGAATAAAGCCGGGGCATTGACGATACCATGGTGCATGACATTGTTTGCGTCCAACATGGACTCAAACGGGGAGTGGCACCATTCGTATGGTATGCCTCCATCAACCAGCTTGTTTAAGAATTCGCTCCATGCAATTGAAACTGTTGCTGCACCCAATGCGTATTCAAGAATTAGTGCCCATCCGATAATCCAGGCCACCAATTCGCCCATCGTAGTATAGGCATAGGTATAGGCGCTTCCGGCGATAGGAATCATGGAAGCAAACTCAGCATAACAGAGGCCTGCAAAAGCACAACCCACGGCGGCAACAATAAATGATATGGTAACGGCTGGTCCGGCGTGCATTCCTGCTGCGGCTGCCGTGCGGACAAATAGTCCGGCCCCAATGATCGCCCCAATGCCCAGAGCAACAAGATTCGCAGCACTCAGCGTCCGCTTCAATCCTTTTTCTGAATCCCCTGCTTGAGCGAGCAGTTGAGCCAGGGGTTTCTTAACAAACAAACTCATTGATATCTTCTTTTAGGTTATGGTTTAAGAAAGTTCGAGGGCCTAAAAGTAAGAATAATAATGAATTTGCCTAACGTCTATTAGTGTAGCCGGGCAAAATCGTGCTTTGAATCAAGCAACAGGAGATTTGTTTTCATCGGAATTGATAGCAGGCGATTTCACACCTTCTCCTTCCGCATTTTTATAGTTCGAATTCAATCCCGAAGTATCGGTCGTGGGCTGACCTTCTTCCGGCTTGTCGTGAACGTGAATCCCAAAAAATTTACGTTGAAACAAGAGTATGATCACCACCCCAATAAAAATAGATGAGTCAGCGATGTTGAAGACGGGGCTGAAAAACTCGAAGTACGTACCACCGACGAACGGTACCCACTCTGGCCAAACGAAATCAAAAATCGGGAAGTACAGCATATCGATCACCTGTCCATGAAACCACGGCGTCGTGGCATTGGCGGGATGATTATTCAGCAACACACCATAGAAAGTACTGTCGACAACATTACCCACGGCGCCACCGAGGATCAAGGCGAGACACCACAGAAATCCAGGATGTCCATCTCTGCGCGTCATCCTCCACAGGTAGTAACCGATGCCAACCATCGCGCCGATTCTGAAAACCGTCAATGCCAATTTGCCAAACTCGTTGTTCCAGCGAATGCCAAACGCCATGCCCGGATTCAACAGGTAGTGAAGACGAAACCAGTTCCCCAATACATTGATCTCCTGGTGGAGGTACATGTACTCGTGAACCAGAAGCTTCGAGATCTGGTCGATAGCAATAACAAGAATAGCCAGCAGGAAATATTTGTATACTTTCATTCGTTCACGGTTCACGGTTCACAGTTCACAGTCACGGCACTTCTTTGGACCGTGATCATAAATCGTCAACCTATTTTACTTCATTGGTTCACTGCTTACGGTTCACCGTTCACCGCATTACCGTGAACTGTGAACCGTCAACTGTGAACTATTTTCTAACACTAATTTTCACTTTCAGCATAAACTCATCCATATCCACTTCGGTAGCGTCGGCGAGTTTATCTTTTAACTCCAAAGTCAGCGCTTGAGTTTCTGTACTGATATAATCTTTGAATTCCGTTAATGCATCGGTAACGACCTTACCGTCTTTCTCAACTTCGATTCCGATCTTATCCAGCACCTCAAGGCCCATGTCTTTTCGAAGATTCTGAACACGATTGACAAAATCGCGCGCAATACCTTCTTTCTTCAACTCGTCAGTCAGGGTGATGTCGAGCGCCACAGTAATGTTTCCATCTACGGCAACAGACCAGCCCGGAATATCTTCAGAAGAAATCAACACATCTTCGAGCACCAAGTCAAATCCGCCCCTGGAAAGTTTTCCTTCCTTTTCAATGAGCTGAATATCTTCCTTGTTGAACGCATTGATCACCGCTGATACTTCTTTCATCTTCGGTCCGAACTGCTTGCCGAGCTTGGCAAAGTTCGGTTTTACTTTCTTCACCACCACGCCGGAAGTATCCGCCATGTATTCGATGCGCTTCACGTTCACTTCCGCGAGAATGATTTCCTCCACAGCCTGGATCCGCTTGGCAAATGAATCGTCCAACACAGGAAGGAGAATACGGTGAAGCGGCGTGCGCACTTTTATCTTCGCATTCTTGCGAATGGAATGCACCAGCGAACAGATGCGTTGCGCATACTCCATCGACTGCTCCAAGGCCTCGTCTTTCCGGTTGAGCTCGGGCTTCGACAAGTTGGTTAAATGAACAGACGCATGTCTTAAAGGAGTATTGTGCTGAATCGCGCGCTGACGAATATTTTCAGTGAGGTTTTTGTACAACCACTCGCTGAAGAACGGTGCGATGGGCGCCATCAACTGACCGACCACCATGATACACTCGTACAAAGTTTCATAGGCAGCTTTCTTATCCTCGCTCATTTCGCCTTTCCAGAAGCGCTTACGGTTCAACCGAACATACCAGTTCGAGAGATGGTCGTTTACAAATTCCTGGATGGCGCGTGCTGCGCGCGTGGGTTCGTATTCGTCGTAGGCTTTTGTTACCTCCGTGATCAAGGTTTGGAGCTTGGAGATGATCCAGCGATCAAGGTGCGTGAGCTTTTCATACGGAACATTGTTCAGTTCATCCTTTACAAACCCGTCGATGTTAGCATACAAGGCGAAGAAGGAATAGGTATTCTGAAGCGTGCCGAAAAATCTACGCTGTACTTCCACGATTCCGTCGAAGTCAAACTTCAGGTTATCCCACGGCGGGGCGTTTTCAATCATGTACCAGCGAACGATGTCGGCGCCGTACTTGCCCAACGTGTCGAAGGGGTTTACCACGTTGCCCTTGCTCTTCGACATCTTGTTGCCGTTTTTATCCAGCACAAGGCCGTTCGAGATCACGTTCTTGAAGGCTACTCCCCCATTGCCAACTTTTTTGTTGACTTGCTGCACGTCGCTGCTACACTCGCTGATCATCACAGCGATCGCATGAAGTGTGAAGAACCATCCCCGTGTCTGGTCAACGCCTTCGGCGATGAAGTCTGCGGGGTAGCTCTTCTCGAAGATATCTTTGTTCTCAAATGGATAATGCCACTGCGCATACGGCATGGCGCCAGAGTCGAACCATACGTCAATCAAATCAGGCTCGCGATACATGGGTTCACCTTTCGAACCCGACAGGATGATGTCATCCACATACGGGCGGTGCAAATCGAAGTCAGCGCTCGATGCATCGAACTTTGCATTGGGAATTCCAGCCTTGCGCGCCTTTTCTACTTCCGACTTCAGTTCTTCAATGGATCCAATGCAGATCTCTTCTTTATTATCCTTCGTGCGCCAAATGGGAAGCGGCGTGCCCCAATATCTTGATCGCGACAAATTCCAATCCACCAGGTTTTCAAGCCAGTTTCCAAATCGACCTGAACCGGTAGACTCTGGTTTCCAGTTGATGGTTTTGTTGAGCTCCACCATCTTGTCTTTTAACGCAGTGGTTTTAATAAACCATGAATCGAGCGGATAGTACAATACGGGTTTGTCCGTCCGCCAGCAGTGCGGATAGGTGTGTTCGTACTTCTCGACTTTGAATGCTTTATTTTCTTCTTTTAGAATGATCGACAGAATGACATCCGTGGATTTATAATCAGGATTATTCTCGTCTTCATTCGTATAGTTCTTCACGTAAAAATCATCGGCGCCCAAAGGTTTGTGCGTCTTGATTCCAAAGCGACTTACGCCTTCTTTGATTTTTTCTCCGATCACTGCGATGAACTTGCCTTTCTTGTCAACGGTGGGAACCTCGTTGCCCGCTTCATCTCTCACCGTCAAGGGCGGAATGCCGTGTTGCCTGGCTACGCGAAAATCGTCCGCGCCAAAAGTAGGTGAACTGTGAACGACACCCGTACCATCTTCAGTCGTTACAAAGTCTCCGGCAACAACCTGAAATGCTTTGTCGGCGTCGTACAAGGGTTTAACGTAAGGCATCAACTGCTCATAGCGAATTCCCAACAATTGCTTGCCTGAAAACTCCTGAACAACCTGATACGGGATCGCCTTGTCGCCAGCTTTATAATCCTCCAGTTTCAGTTCTTTGTTCTTCTCTGAAAAGTATTTACTGGAAAGATCTTTCGCCAGCACCACGCTCACAGGTTTGTGTGTGTACGGGTTATAGGTATTCACCTGAACATAGGTGATCTTCTCCCCGACGGCCAACGCCGTGTTTGAAGGAAGGGTCCAGGGCGTGGTGGTCCAGGCCAGGATGAAGACATCGCCTTGATGCTTTGAGAACAGCCATGCAGACTTGCTGTCCTGGATTACCTTGAATTGCGCGACGATGGAAGTATCCTTTACATCTTTATAGCAACCTGGCAAGTTCAGTTCGTGCGAACTCAATCCTGTCCCCGCGGCTGGAGAATAGGGTTGGATCGTGTATCCTTTATACAGCAGCTGTTTGGAATAGAACTGCTTTAAGATCCACCACAGGGATTCAATGTATTCTTTTTCATAGGTGATGTAGGGGTCGTTCAGGTCGACCCAATAGCCCATTTTCATGGTCAGGTCGTCCCACTGGTCCTTGTACATCATGACCGTCTCGCGGCACTTCTTATTATACTCTTCAATGGAGATTTTTCGGCCGATATCGTCCTTGGTGATTCCCAGCTGTTTTTCGACCTGGAGTTCCACCGGAAGCCCGTGCGTATCCCAGCCACCTTTGCGTTTGACCTGGTATCCCTGGAGGGTTTTATAGCGGCAAAAGATGTCTTTTACTGTGCGCGCCATGACGTGGTGAATGCCGGGGGTTCCGTTTGCCGAAGGGGGACCCTCATAAAAAGTAAAGGTCGGAGCACCTTCACGGTTGGTTACAGATTGCTCAAAAACCTTTTCCTTCTTCCAAAAATCAAGGATTTCCTCCGCGATTTTCGCAAAACTCAGTTCTTTAAATTCGGTATACTTTCCGGCCATGGTTTAAAACCTGCGCTAAGGCGATTCGATAAGAGCGCAAAGATATTTGATATTTGGGATTTACGAAGTCAGGCAAAGTACGAAGTACGATTTACGAAGTACGATTTTGCCCCAGGCATGAAAAAATCGTACTTCGTACATCGTAAATATTCAGACCCGATTTTTCAGGGCTTTTACCTTTCACAGCCGGGCTTGATCCTCTTCTTCCTCATCCTCCCGCTTGTAGACCTCTTCTATCTGAACTTCCTTGTCCTGGTATCGCTCGCGTGCGCCGAAGGGAAGCGCAAGACCGAATGAGGCCATCAGGAGTATAAGGATCATGAAGAAAAACCTTACGGCCCTCTTAAATTTTTCCATTGTTTAAATGCAGTAGCCTGACGAAGCAGATTCGTCAGATCGTTTTTGAAATAATTGAGCTAATGGTCAGTTCGAACCTGACCGCTGGGAAAATTATCCCTGGTGGAATACACCGCTGAATTCATCCAGTGTATGGGTCGAAGGCGTCACATCGAAATCTTCCACGACGAGCTGAAATGTGATTTGATCCTTCAATGCCTGGCGGAGGCTGGTGTCAACGCTGGTTTGAAAAGTAAATAGCCTGTCAACGAGCGTGTCCCTCCAGTCGCGCACCGGGAAAGATTGACGCTTTGTAATGGTGAAAAGTGAAGTCCGTTTCGATCTGACGCTAGCCTGTACGCGAAGTTCAGTCTTTACAGATTCCTGAATACGAGCCGACGATTCCGGTGCATAGCCAGCAAAGCAAAAGAGGCTACACACCAACGCGAACTGCATCGTCCACTTTGGTATCGTCTTGAACCGCGCGTTTTCCAGAAAAGTCATAAATCGTATTTCGTCCGGATAACTATCGGGATCACTCAGCTGCCGAATGCCGGTTATGAATTTTGATCTTCTGCAGATCAATTTCTTCGTCTTCCGATTCGCCGTAGAACGATGAATCAAAATCGTCAATCAGCAAGCGCTCTCCTTTCTTCTTCTTCGGCTTATCGAAGGTCATGATCAGTGCCGGTAACAGGATGAGGTTGGTAAACATGGAAATGATCAGTGTCACTGACGTCAAAAGACCCAGGGCAATCGTGCCGCCAAACGATGAGAAGGTGAAGATGATAAACCCTGCAAACAGAACGATCGAGGTGTACATGATGCTCTTACCCGTCTCCACAATCGCCTCGCTTACGGCAACCGGTATAAAGAAATTGTTCGACAAAATTTCTTGCCGGTATTTCGCCAGGAAGCGGATGGAGTTGTCTACGGAGATTCCAAAGGTAATGCTGAAGATCAGCGCGGTGCTCGCCTTCAAGGGGATGTCGAAATAGCCCATGAGTCCCGCGGTGATCATCATCGCCAATAAGTTCGGCACGAGCGAGATGATGATCATGCGAACATTCGCGAACAGGATCGCCATCGACAACGTGATCAGCAGGAATGCCAGCAGCAAACTTTCCTGGAGATTGGCGATCAGGAACTTATTTCCCTTGATAAAGATTTTCGTGGATCCTGTTACGTCCGTTTTGATGGAATCTTTTTCCGTGGAGGTGAAGATGGCCTTCATGCGGGGCTCAATGAGCAGGTGAACGAGTGAATCCATCTTCACCGACCCAATGTCGGCGATCTGGCTGGAGATCCGCATCTTCGTGAACGTTGAGTCAACAAATGAATTGAAGAGCCC
>Ga0315912_10000743_pt1 | contig 49981 bp, 46 predicted proteins | sample VfabasoilMG_FD_204469 | JGI IMG/M metagenome (GOLD analysis project Ga0315912, IMG submission 204469) | Garden soil microbial communities collected in Santa Monica, California, United States - V. faba soil | ecosystem: Environmental > Terrestrial > Soil > Garden | place: USA: California... | reverse complement strand
GGTGAATTGGGCGAACGGGCGGCGCGGCGATACCTGCAGCAACTCGGGCTGAAATTCCTCACCGCAAACTTCCGCTCGGATCGCGGCGAGATTGATCTCGTATTCCGGGACCACGATTGCCTGGTGTTCGTGGAGGTAAAAGCGCGTTCTTCGGAAGATTGGACGCGACCCGCTGCCGCCGTGGACGCGCGGAAACGACGGCTCATTTCCCAGACGGCACTCGATTATCTTCGATTGCTAAAGAATCCCGCGGTCAAAATCCGCTTCGACATCGTGGAAGTGTTGCTTGCCGACGGCGAAGTCCGCGAAGTCCGGCATTTGTCGAACACCTTCAGCCTGAGCAAACCATATCGTTACGGGTGAGTCGGCTTACGGAGCAAATCGTGCCGGTTCTTCGACGAGCGGTTTCCGGGGCAATTTTTCGTCCAGCATCGCGGCGTTATAGGCACAGGCGGCCATGATGACCGCGGCTTGCTTCATGTCCTCCGGTTGGATGCGGTCGAGGACGTCCTCGTTGGAGTGGTGCGTGCGCGTGTTGTAATCGAGCGGGTCCTGGATGAACTGTAGTCCGGGCAGCCCGACGCTGTCGAACGGGATGTGGTCCGTGCTGCCGGTGTTGGCGGGTGTGATCGTCTCCGCGCCGAGATCGCGGAATGGTTCCAGCCATTTCCGGAAATATGGCCGCAATGCCTCATTGCCTTGCAGGTAGATGCCGCGGATCTTGCCGGCCCCATTATCGAGATTGAAATAGACGGAGAGTTTGTCGTAGCCGTCCTCTTTGACAAGTTTCCGGCTGGGCCGATTGCGATTACGGTTGGATCGAGCCGGCCGGTCTTCGGAATCCTCATCACGCGGGGACCGCACGACCGTCGCTGTCTCCGTATCATTCGTGCTGAATCGGCCGAAGTGTTTGTTCACATATGCCCGCGACCCCAGCAAGCCTTGTTCTTCGCCGCTCCACAGCGCGACCCGAATGGTGCGGCGCGGTTGCAGATTCGAAGCTTTAATGATGCGCACCGCTTCCATCGCTGCGGCCACGCCGGCCGCATTGTCCGTCGCGCCGGTGCCGGAATGCCATGAGTCGAGATGGCCACCGAGCATGACAACCTCATCCTTGAGATCGGTGCCGGGAATTTCCGCAATGGTGTTGTAAGCCATCACGTCGTTGGTGTGGAACTGCACCTGTAGATCCACCGCGGCTTTCAGCTTTTCGCCGGATTGAATCATCCGGACCAACCGGTTGTAATCTTCGACGGCCAGCGTTACCTGCGGCGGAATTATCGGAGCATTGGTCGCGTAAGCCGACGGCCGCCGGGCAGTATTCGCGCGGGGAAAGTCACCGGGCGCGTTGTTGGTTTCGCCTTCGGCCAGGGGGACAGATGCGCTCGTGACGAAAATAGTGCCGGCGTCGCCGATGGTGCTCGGAATGAGAATCAATGCGGCCCCTTCGCTTTGCAGAAACGGAATGAAGCGCGCCCAGTTTGCGCCCCGGCGACGGCCAAAGGGCGGGGTGTTCGTGCCGCCGGCCGCGCGGAAGAAATTTGTCGAGCCTGCGCCATCACCTCTCCGGAATGATGGAGCGTTCGTGTCGTCGCGCCGGTCGCCGAATCCGATTCCGCGGAACGCAATGGGCGGTGCGCCCGGCCCGGCCGGGGTCGAAGCTTCCGCGTTGGCGAGCGCCAGAAGATTTGTGGCTTCCAGTCGGCGCGTGATCGGGTCCAAACGCGGTGGCACCGGCCGCACGGGACTGGCGAGCACAATCGCTCCCTTCAGCTTGCCTTTGTATTGTTCAAGTTGCGCGGTGTTTGTGGCGTTGAGAAAAACCACTTCTCCCTCGACCGGCTGGCCGAGGCCCGGTGACCACGCGTTGGGATAGCCTTTGAGTGGAATGTTGTGCGGCTCGATCACCTGGGCGGAGAAACGCTCCAAGGTCCAGCCGTAACCAAATGGGCCCCAAGTCTCCAACTGCGCGTTGGCCAATCCCCATGCCGCCAGCTTGTCGCGCGTCCATTCGTTCGCGCGTTTCATTTGGGGCGAGCCGGTCAGGCGCGGACCGATGACGTCAGTGAGGTAGCCCAACGTGTCCATGACCTGTGAACGGTTCAGCCCTTCATCGCGGATGCGCGCGATAGGATCGTTTGTGCCTGCGCCGCGCCTTGGGCGGTCGCCCGCCGATCGGTCCGGGGTCTGGGCAGCCGCTTGAATTAAGGCCATTGTGGCGCCGATTCCGCAGAACAACGCGGCAAATCGAAACAATGGAAAGGTTGAACGGTGGAGGCTAATGCGGTTTTTCATGGTGCGGCCGTAATGTTCGCAAAACTGACTCGTCCTGCTGGTTCGGTGTCTTTTTATGACTTCTCAACCGGGGGATGCGGAGATATTTGCCGAGCGCCGGGATAATACAAGCCTGGATATTGGTCGCGACTTTACCGGTTGAACTGGCAGGCGTTCCTTTGCCATCATCCGGCATCGCAATCCTTGACCATTTGCATGAATCAAAAACGAAGCTCGTCTCCAAAGTCTTCAACCGTTTCGCGCCGCTGGCACAATTCAGTGATGTTCCTCGTCCTAAGTGGCCTGGCTTCCTGCGCTACCAGCGATTCGACCGTCACCGGGCGCAGTTCCGCACCGCGTCCAGCCGCCGCGGCGGCGAAGGCTGATGTGGATATCCAGCGCGCGGTGGATGCCGTTTATCCCGCGCTGGTCCGGATACACGTGGTGTACGAAGAGGGCCAGGGCGGACGGATGGAAAAGAACCGCGCCAGTGGCAGCGGGGCAATCATTTCCGAGGACGGTTACATCATCACGAATCACCATGTGGCCGGCCGAGCCACCCGCATTGTTTGCCGGCTTTCCAATCGCGAAGAGGTGGACGCCGTACTGATTGGCACCGACGCGCTCAGTGATCTGGCGATTCTGAAACTTGATCTTTCCTCACGGCGCGATCCGAATGCGAAGCTAGCCGTGGCTAAGTTCGGGGACTCGGACAAACTCAAAGTCGGCGATGTCGTGCTGGCCATGGGCAGCCCCTCCGGCCTTTCGCAATCCGTAACCAAGGGCATCGTGGCCAACACCGCGATGATTCTGCCGAGCAATTCTGGGGATTTCCTGCTCGATGGCGAAAACGTGGGCGAACTGGTGCGCTGGATTGGCCACGACGCGGTGATCTATCGTGGCAACAGCGGCGGTCCGCTCGTGAATCTCCAAGGCGAAATTGTCGGCATCAACGAAGTCGGCATCGCCTCGATGGGCGGCGCGATCCCCGCCAATCTCGCCAAGGCCGTGGCCAAGGAAATCATCGCCACCGGAAAGGTCTCACGCAGTTGGATCGGACTTGAAGTCCAGCCCCTGCTCAAGCAAATGACGAAGGAGCGCGGGATACTGGTTTCGTCGGTATTACCCGACAGTCCCGCCAAAGCCGCAGGTATGCAGCCCGGTGATTTCGTTACTGAATTCAACGGCGCCGCCGTGGCCGAGTCGCGTTCGCCCGAGGATATTCCGGTTTTCAACCGCATGGTGCTCACCTCACCCGTCGGTTCGCAGCTCACGCTCAAAGGGCTGCGCAATGGCCAACCGATGAGTTGGAAGATGACGACCGTAGTGCGCGAGCCGAATGAAGCGAAGGAAGCCGAACTCTCGGAATGGGGATTGACGGTCCGCAGTTTCACGCGCATGTCGGCCTTGGAAAAGCGACGGGAAAACAAACGCGGCGTGCTGGTGGATAGTGTTCGTTCTGGCGGACCATCGGCCGAAGCCAAGCCGGCATTGCGCAATGGCGACATTATTTTGCGCGTAAACGACATCAACGTTACTGACGCGGCGGCGTTGACGAAGTTTACCAAGGAGTTTACCGCCGGCGCTCCAGCGCCAAAGCCAGTGACTGTAACCTTTGAACGCGATTCGCAGGAGTTGATCACGGTGGCGAAGATCGGGCCCGACCTGCAAGGCGACAAGCCCGGGCGGCCTGCGAAAGCGTGGCTCGGTTTGGAAACGCAGGTGATGACGAGCCAGATCGCCGAGGTGCTGGACCTCGAAGGCAAGAAAGGCGTGCGCGTGACGCGCGTGATTCCTGATTCTCCAGCGGAAAAGGCAGGCCTCAAGGTCGGCGACGTCTTGCTCAAGCTTGATGGCCAGGTCATTCAAGCCAGCACACCGTCGGATGACGAGTTGTTCGGCAACTTGATTCGTGATTATAAGGTCGGCAGCGAGGCTGAACTTTTGGGGCGTCGCGGCACGAATGAACTCAAGCTCACGGCGAAACTTGGTCCGCAGCCCAAGCCCAATTCGGACCAAGCGGAATTTCGCGACGATCAGTTTGAATTCAAGGCGCGCGATCTTTCGTTCAACGACCGCGTGGATGAAAAGCTTGGCGCGACGGAGAAGGGCGTGCGCATTGTCTCCGTGCAAAACTCCGGTTGGGCCGCGCTGGCGGGTCTCAGTTCCGGGGACATTCTTTTCTCCATCGGTGGGCAGCCCACTGACAGCATCGGGTCGCTGAAGCAGGTTTTGTCCAAACTAAAGGAGGAAAAACCCCGGCGCGTGATGCTGTTCATCAAACGCGGCGTGCGCACCTATTTCCTTGAACTTGAACCCAAGTGGTGACTTCCCAATCTCCCGAGCTCGTTTAACGCATGAAAATTACATCTATCATTTCCAGCCTTTGTTTGCTGGCGGCTTCCGCCATCGCCGACGAAGTTTTTTCCACGGCCGCCAAAAAAATCTTTGAGGAGAAGCAGGATTGCGTGCTGTGGGTTTCGGCGGTGGCCAAGACCACGTTCAGCGCGGAAGGCTCCAGCGATTCCGCCATGAATTTTCCCGACCAGGAAAACAAAATGGAGGCACTGGGAACAATCATTGATCCGGACGGCCTGGTGGTGGCGTCGCTCAGCCAGGTTGATCCCTCGCGCAATTTCAGCGGGCGCGTGGTGCGGGGCGTGAAAATGGAGGCGACCTCCACGTTGAAGGAGGTAAAGGTCACCATCGCCGATGGCACGGAGATTCCCGCCGTCGTGGTGATGAAGGACACGGATCTCGACCTGGCGTTCCTGCGCATCAAGATGGACAGCAAGGAAGCGAAAGGCGTGACGCTCAAGGCCGTGGACCTCAAACAAAGCGGCGCCGGCAACATCATGGACAGGACCATCACCATCACGCGCATGGACGAGGTGTTGAACCGCGTCGCCTCGGTGAATACGGGTGAAATCAACATGATCACGCGCAAGCCGCGCGTGTTCCTGCGCGCCGGCGGCGGCGTGGGCGGTTGTCCCACGTTCCTGGCCGACGGCAAGCTGCTCGGCATTACCACCGCCCGCCTCGTGCGGAATCGGAATCCGGTGGGAGTGATTCTGCCGGCGAGCGACATTCTAGAAATCGCCGAACAGGCCAAGGCGGCAAAGGCGGAGGAAGCGAATCCTGCTGAAACGAAGTCGGAGAAGAACTGAATTCTATTGCCGTAGAGTATGTGGCCAAGTGCGCCCTAACGGGAGAGCGCTTCGCCATTTTCGCGAAAGCAAGCTTCAACCTGTAACCAGTCACCTATGAAAACCACCGTAGCCACTCTTGCCTTCATCACCACCACCGCGCTCCTGACCCGGGCACAAGTACCAGACAACCTCGTCGCGGAAGGCATCCCGCCCGCATCCAAGGAATTGAAAGCTGACGTGGGCCGTTATCTGGAGTTCCGCGCGGCGGGTTTCAGCAGCTGGCATCCGGTGAAGCGTGAGTTGCTCATCACCACGCGCTTTGCTGAGGCAAATCAGTTGCACGAAGTCCGCATGCCCGGTGGTGCGCGGCGGCAACTTACGTTCACGCCGGAGCCGGCTCGCGGCGGCGGCTGGCAGAAGAAGCACGGGCGTTACATCCTCTTTGGCCAGGACACCGGTGGTGGTGAGTTCTACCAGTTCTACCGGCTCGATCCCGATTCCGGTCGCATCACGCTGCTCACCGATGGTAAGTCGCGTAACGAAGGCGGCGCGATGTCAGACGACGGCGAACTCATTGCCTACACTTCCACGCGGCGCAACGGACGCGATTACGACATCTATGTGATGAATCCGGCCGACCCGGCGAGCGACCGGCCTGTTTCCCAAATGTCCGGCGGCGGGTGGGCGGCGGTGGATTGGTCCGAGGACAAATCCCGGCTGCTGGTTGCGGAATACATTTCTGCTAACAAGAGCCGCATTTACCTGATGGACGTGAAATCGGGCGCGAAGGAATTGCTCACGCCCGACAAGCAGACGCCTGTGGCCTACACTGGCGCGGAGTTCGCCAAGGACGGCAAATCCATCTTCCTCGGCAGCGACGACGGTTCGGAGTTCCAACGGCTCTACCAAATGGATTTGCAGACCAAAGCCGTGCGCCTACTGCCAACGCACATTAACTGGGACGTGGACGAATTCGACCTCTCGCCCGACGGCAAGACCATCGCCTTCGTCACGAACGAGGATGGCGTGGGCAAGATTTACCTGCTCGATGTCCGCTCTGGCAAGAAGCGGCAGGTGTCGCAGTTGCCACTCGGCATTCCTTCGAGTGTGTCCTGGCACGAGAATGGCCGCGAGATCGCCTTCAACTTCACCTCCGCACGTTCGCCGGCTGATGTCTATTCGTATGACGTGAAATCCGGCAAGCTTGACCGCTGGACGGAGAGCGAAACCGGCGGATTGCGCACCGACAATTTCGTCGAACCGGAACTCGTCCGCGTCAAAAGCTTCGATGGCTTGACGGTTTCTGGTTTTCTCTACCGGCCTGATCCGAAGAAGTTTCCAGGCAAACGCCCGCTCATCATCAACATTCATGGCGGGCCGGAATCGCAGTCGCGCCCGAATTTTCTAGGCCGGAACAATTATTACCTCGACGAACTCGGCGTGGCGGTGCTGCTGCCTAACGTTCGTGGCTCGAGCGGTTACGGCAAGACGTTTCTGACGCTCGACAACGGGTTCAAGCGCGAGGATTCCGTGAAGGACATCGGCGCGTTTCTCGACTGGGCCGGGCGCGACGCGGGCATTGACGACGCGCGGATCGCCGTGACGGGCGGCAGCTACGGCGGCTACATGACGCTGGCCTGCATGACGCATTACAACGACCGCCTCCGTTGCGGCGTGGACATCGTGGGCATCTCCAGCTTTCTGACGTTCCTCAAGAACACACAGGACTACCGTCGTGATCTGCGTCGCGTGGAATACGGTGACGAACGCGAACCCAAGATGGCCGAGTTCATGGCGCAGATCGCGCCACTGAACAACGTGGAGAAGATCGGCAAACCGCTGTTCATTGTGCAGGGCTTCAACGACCCGCGCGTGCCGGTGACCGAGGCCGAACAGATGGCCAAAGCCATCCGCGATCGCGGCGGCAAGGTCTGGTATCTCATGGCCAAGGACGAAGGCCACGGCTTCCAGAAAAAGAAGAACGCCGACTTCCAATTCATCAGCACGATCCAGTTCTTTAAGGAGAATTTGCTAAACTAGTCCCCTGAGATGTTGCGAAATGCGGCCGTCCGAATACATTTTATTGTAACTTTGGAGGTCTCCCATGAAGCAGATCCGCAAATTGCAAACGGGCAGAGGCGCGATTCTTTGTAGCTCTCTGTGCGCGGTTATCATTTTTTTGTCGTCCACCGGTGATTCTCGTGGGCAATCATCCCCGGCCCAGAAGACAAACAGGACTGGCACCTATATCAACGTCTCAAGCGAGGTTAGCGGAGGGCCCAAGCTGCCTCACAACGGCCCGGACGCGATTCGCAAGGAAGTTCTGGATACGAATTTCATCGCATTGATTGCCAAATCAGCCGGGATCACGCAGGAGCAACTTGCAATGCTGGAACTGACACCGGGTCCGGCTAAGACCGAGATTTGGTATGCGTTGCCTACGAGCGTTACGAGCGCAGAGAGTTCGGCGATTGAGAGATTTAGCGAGCGATTGCAGCACTATGTCCGGGAACGCATGAATGGACATACAAAAGAATGTCTCCTTGCGGGACTCACAAATAAAGTCGGTTCCGATATCAACCTTCAGTGGTTTGCAGCCAACTATCCGCTGCTGCCTAGCTCATGGGCGAGAATTACTCGCGACGAAGCCGTCACAGACTCGGGAAATACAGCACGGCGAAAGACGTTTGAACTCGTTGACGGCGACATTGCCTGGTCCTACACCTTCGATTTCAATTCCCGAGGCATGCTCCTGGAGACCAGCCAGGTGAAATTCGACGCAAAGGAGGTTGATCCGAAACTCAAAGAGACATTTGCCACCTTGGACAAAGAATTGGCAGATGAGATGAAGCAGCTTGGAATTTCAGGGCAGCTAGGGGCGGTCAACAGCTATTGGCGATTGAAGAAGGAAAAGCTGAAGGCCAAAGGCATTGAATGGCGGTCACCTGCCGAATTGAATTCTGGCATCTTTGACTGAAGAGTAACTCGAAATTGCCGTGAGGTTCACCCTCCCTCCGCCTCAGCTCTCACTCAACCCTTAGCCAGCTTCTCGTAAAACATCTGGTGCGCTGAGGCGCGTCGCCTGAGAACGTGAATTACGCCATCAAGAGCAGCTATCTGCTGAGCTTCTTGGAATCCGTCCTGGAAGTGTCCGCCAAACTCAAAGAGCCGAATGCGAAGGAAAAGAAATTTGAGGACTTGGTGAAAGAGACCGAGCAGGCGGCGGTGCTGGTGCTGGATTACTGAGTTCCAACTGCGAAACACCCGAAATACACGAAAGGGGGCGGAGAAGTAATCAGGTTGGGGACTTGAGTTCTGATTTTCGTGTGGTTCGCGGTTATCTCCACTCAACTGCGCTGGTAGATTTCACGGCGATGACCGACGTAGTGGAGATAAAGCGGCCCAGCTTCAAATCAAACTCGTAGAGCACCCGATAGTCACCGATGCGCAGTTTGAATTCAGCGCGGCCTTTCAGTCGTTGGTGAGGAAACGATTCCAACCACTCGCCCATGGCATCCACCTTCTTCTGCACATCCTCGCGGACCGATACGGGCAGATTGTCGAAGGAACGGGAGAAGGTGGGCGACCAGATTTGGAGCGCGGCGGCCACAGCTCATTTTGGCTGGCGCGTCGTGTAATTGCCGGCAGCGATTTCGCGGCGGGATTCCTCTAGCTTGGCCTTTACTTCGTCGGTCAATTCAAGCTGGTCCTCGAGATAGTTATCAATCCACGCGCGAATCTCTTCAATCTCCGCGCGCGACAGCCGGGGAATGGCGGCCTCGATTTCTTGAACCGTGCTCATGCGGGCAAGATAACCAAAGGCGCAGGATTTGCAAAGTGTGTGTTTAGCGGCGAAAAGCCCCGGGCAAATCGCGGCCCCCATAAATGACCCGGATAACATCTACGCCATAAGACATGGGAAGATAGAACACCAGATAATTTCCACGGGAAATGATCGAACGCCTTCACCCAGTTCCGGCCGGGGTCGTCCGAGGAGCGGATGACCAGCCAGCAATTCACAGGTTGCTTCCAAGGCGTTGAGGAAACTGTGGGCCGCTACCGGATTGAGGTCGAAAATGTAGAGCGCGATTTCCTCGATGTCGGCGTTGGCGTCCGCCGAGTAACGGTAGGAACTCATTGCCCGCCGCGTTCGCGTCGGTGCAGCTTCGCGCGCAAAGTCTGGATGGCAGTCTTGCCGTCCACCGTCTCACTGCGTCGGATTTGCTCCAAGCCGCCGGCGATCTTGTCGCGCAACTCGGCGACGTTCGAGCTGATGAACTCCTCCTGTGCGCGCATCATGCCGAGGCTTTGAGTGATGACGTCGGCCGGGGATTTGAAGTGGCCGCTGTCCATCTGCTCCGCGATGAACTTTTCCTGCTCTGCTGTCAGTGTGACAGTCATGTCCGGAATATTACTCCAAAAAGCCGATTAGTGCAACGGGCGAAAACAAAGCATCTGTATGCCCGGAAAGCTGGGCCTGTTTCAGCTCTCACTCAACCGCTTCGCTGGTTTCTCGTAAAACATCTGGTGCGCTTCGGCGAGAATGGCAGGAATGCGCTCGGCGAACGGGCTTCTCTGAACGACCTTTTGCAGATTGAGTTCGCGAACCTTGCCTGCGTTCTCACCAGGAAACCAATGGTCCGCCTGGCCCAGCAGGTTGTAACGCATCTTGCCCCAGCCCACGATGTCCAGTGACTTCGCGTAGGTCCAGAGCCGGAGAATTTCGCTCACGTTCACTTCGCCCGGCACATCCACGTAATGCGGCAGGCCCTCGAACCAGCGCGCGCACCAGTCCGGCCCGAGCGCGCGTTCCATCTCGGCGCGCAGGAGTTTCTCAATCGGCGCGATTGTGGCGGCGGCGGTGTCGTAATGTTTCAACGCGGCGATGTGTTCATCGAAATCATCGGGCTTGGCCACACCGCAACTGAGCGTGTGGACCTGCGGGCGCGCGAGGCAGTAGAGGTCGTTGAACTGCATCGGCGTGAGCGGCGCGCAGAGTTCGACGAGCTTGCGCGGCGGATCGTAGAGTTTGCCGCCTTTGTCGTTGGGGCTGATGATGAATACGCCCATGTCGCGCGCGGCGGCGGCCTCAATGCACGACCAGTTCAGGTCGTTGACGAAATACCAGTGGAGATTGAGGTAATCGAACTCGCCGCCGGCGATCGTCTCGTGAATGACATCCGTGGTGGCGTGCGTGGTGAAGCCGACGAAGCGGCAGCGACCTTCGCGTTGCAACCGGCGCGCGGCTTCGAGACAGCCGCCTTTGCGCACCGACCAGTCTAGCAGTTCGCGATTGTTGACGCCGTGGAGCGTTAGCAAGTCCACGTAATCAAGTTGGAGATATTTCAGCGAGGTGTTAAACGTCTCGATGAATTCCTTCGCCGTCGCCTTGGGCGCGACCTTGGTCTGGACGATGAGTTTTTCGCGCGGCAGTTTGGGTAACACCCAGCCGAGTTGCATCTCGGACGTGCCATAGCCGCGCGCGGTCTCAATGTGATTGACGCCGAGTTCGACGGCGCGGTGAATGCAGGCTTCGAGGTTGGCCTGACCGGCGGATGGGATTTCCTTGGGATCAGTGTCCTGCCACTTGTGCTGGTAGCGCATTCCGCCGCAGGAGATGACGGGCATTTGTAGTCCAGTGCGACCAAAGCGGCGGTATTTCATGCGCGCGAAAGATAGCAGCGCGAAAGCGCGGGGCAAGTGTGTGCGTGTTCACATGGCAGCCGCCGACATGAGGCGGAAACCACAACCTCGACAAATCCGCTTCCTCACGTCGGCGGCTACGAAGTTTTGGTGTCTGCGCAATACCAATCCATCGCTCGCTCTAGTCCGTCGGCTACGTTCATAGTGGGTGCGAAGCCGAGAAGTTGACGGGCCTTGGAAATGTCGGCCAGTGAGTGGCGGATGTCGCCTGCGCGTTCCGGGCCGTGAACCGGCTTGCTTTCTGGCAACGTGGGGTTGCGTCGACGCAGGCTGGATTGCAGGTGAGTGAAGAGTTCGGTGAGGGTTGTACGCTGGCCGAGCGCGATGTTGTAGGCTTGGTTTGCAGCTTCCGGAGAAGTTGCGGTTGCCGCGAGCAGATTGGCCTGAACGATGTTGTCAACGTGACAAAAATCCCGGCTGGTTTCGCCATCGCCGTTGATACGCACCGCGTCGCGACGGAGCAGGGCATCAATCCACTTGGGAATCACGGCGGCGTACGCCCCGTTTGGATCTTGTCGGGGGCCGAACACGTTAAAGTAGCGGAGTCCAATATTCTGCATGCCATAGCTCTTCGCAAAGGCGTCCGCGTAAATTTCGTTCATTCGCTTGGTTGCCGCGTAAGGCGAGAGCGGCTGACCAATTTTTGCTTCCACCTTCGGCAATGTGGGGTCATCACCGTACACCGCGCTGCTGGACGCGTACACCAGGCGTTTCGCCTTTGCATCGCGGGCGGCGGTAAGGATGTTGAGGAAGCCGGTGACGTTGACAGTGTGAGTTTCCGCCGGATGTTCGATGGAGTAGGGGACTGAGCCAAGCGCAGCCTGGTGCAGGACGTAATCCACATCCTCGCACGCGCGTGCGCAGGTGGTGGGATCGGTGATTGAGCCTTGGACCAATTTAAATCGCCGCCACTGTTCCCCGGAAACCAGTGAATGAACTTCGTCCAGATTCCTTTGGTGACCGGTCGCCAGATTGTCCAGGCCGATGACCCGTTGGTCGAGCTGGAGCAACGCTTCCAGCAAATTCGATCCGATGAAGCCGGCGACGCCGGTGATGAGCCAGACACGCGGTTGTTGCCGGAGTTGGGCACAAAGATTGGAGAAAGCCGTCATGCCGGAATTATCTGGGCGTCAGAACGATCACGCCGGAAGCATGGCGGATATCCGCCGCTGGTGAAAGTTTGATTTCCCAGCCCGACTATCCGCTGAGCGACGCCAGGCTCGGGCAAGGCCTGGTTGTGCCCAAATCCGGAACGAGAATGGCCGGGCAGAGAGGGGTTTCAAGATCCGTTTGGCAGTCGGCGGGCGATTCGCTGCGGCTTTTGGCAATCACAGACCCAATTTTGGCCAAGCACTGGTTTTCGGTTGTTTTGAAGGAAAAGTTTGTTAGCCTGCGCGCTCGTTTCGGGGTCGTATCTGAACTCAAGCAATCGAACTGAATTTATGGCCAAATCAAAATCCACCAAATACGTTTACACATGGGGCAACAAGAAAGCTGACGGCGATGGCAGCATGAAACCGCTCCTCGGCGGTAAGGGCGCGAACCTCGCCGAGATGACCCGCATCGGTCTGCCCGTGCCTCCCGGCTTCACCGTCACCACCGAAGTCTGCACCTACTATTACGCGAATAAGCGCACTTATCCAAAGGTGCTCCAGGCCCAGATGGAAGCTGGCGTGGCCAACATGGAGAAAATCATGGGCACGAAGTTCGGTTCGACCAGCGGCATGCCGTTGCTCGTGGCCGTCCGTTCCGGCGCGCGCGATTCCATGCCCGGCATGATGGATACAATTCTGAACCTCGGCCTCAACGACCAATCGGTCATCGCACTCGAGAAGGCGACCAACAACGCGCGTTTCGCCTGGGACTGCTACCGCCGCTTCATCCAAATGTATGGCGACGTCGTTCTGGGCGTGCAGAAGCGCGAGGGCGAGGACCACGAGCCATTCGAGACCGTCATCGAAGGTTTCAAACATGAAAAATACCACAGCGAATTCGAGGACTCGAAGCTGAGCGCCGAGGACCAGAAGGAACTCGTCAAGCGCTTCAAGGCGCTCGTCAAGGAACGCACCGGCAAGGTATTCCCGAATGATCCGTGGGATCAATTACGCGGCGCCGCGGGCGCGGTGTTTGGCTCCTGGATGAATGATCGCGCGATCGTGTATCGCCGCAAATACAACATCCCGACCGAGTGGGGAACAGCCGTCAACGTGCAGGCGATGGTGTTCGGTAACACCGGCGAAGATTCTGGTTCCGGCGTGGCGTTCACCCGCAATCCCGCGAACGGTGCGAATGAATTCTACGGCGAATTCCTCATCAACGCGCAGGGCGAAGATGTCGTCGCCGGCGTGCGCACTCCCGAGCCCGTGCTCAAGCTCAAGACGCAGATGCCGAAGAGCTACGCGGAGTTGATGGCCGTGCGTAAGACCTTGGAAAAACATTTCAAGGACGTCCAGGACATCGAATTCACCGTGCAGAGCGGCAAGTTGTTCATGCTCCAGACGCGTAACGGCAAGCGCACCGCGGCCGCGGCGTTGAAGTTCGCCGCCGACATGGTGAAGGAAAAGTTGATTGATTGGGAAACGGCAATTCTCCGTAACCCGGCTGATCAGCTCGAACAATTGCTCGCCCCGATCTTTGATCTGAGCGAAGTGAAAAAGGCCAAAGTCATCGCCACCGGTCTCCCGGCTGGTCCTGGCGCGGCGACCGGCAAAATCTACTTCAACGCGGATCGCGCGGTTGTTGCTGCCGAGAAGGGCGAAAAAGTTCTGCTCGTTCGTGTCGAAACTTCACCGGAAGACTTGCGCGGCATGATCGCGGCGGAAGGCATTCTCACAGCGCGCGGTGGTGTGTCCTCGCACGCGGCGCTCGTTGCACGGCAGATGGGCAAGGTTTGCGTGTGCGGCGCGGCTGGCGTCGCCATTGATTACGACAAGAAGACGACGACGATTGATGGGCATACCTTTAATGAAGGCGACTTCCTTTCGATTGACGGCACATCCGGCCTTGTTTACGCGGGCCAGATCAAGACCGCGCCGTCCGAGATCATCACCGGTCTGCTTAACGACGACAAGGAAGCGCAGAAAACCGAGAAGTATAAGAACTACGTGCAGCTGATGAAGTGGTGCTCGAAGGTCACACGCCTCTCTGTCCGCACCAATGCCGACACGCCCGAGCAAACCGCGCAGGCAATTGCGTTCGGCGCGGTGGGCATCGGCCTCACCCGCACGGAACACATGTTCTTTGAGGGCGATCGCATTGACGCGATGCGCGAAATGATCCTTGCCGACAACCTCGCTGCCCGCGAAGAAGCCCTGGCGAAGTTGCTTCCATATCAACGCGACGACTTCTTCGGCATCTTCAAAGCATTGAAAGGTTATCCGGCCACAATCCGTTTCCTCGATCCGCCCTTGCATGAATTCCTGCCACACACCAAGGAAGCGCAGCTCGATCTCGCCAAGAAGTTAGGCGTGCCGGTAGAGAAGATCATGAGCCGCGTGCACGAACTGCACGAGTTCAATCCGATGCTTGGTTTCCGCGGCTGCCGCCTCGGCATCAAGTATCCGGAAATCACCCGCATGCAGGCGCGGGCGGTGCTCGAAGCCGCCGCTGATGCGACGAAAGAAGGCTACAAGGCCAAACCCGAAATCATGATTCCGCTCGTCGGCTTCAAGAAGGAACTCGATCTCCAGGTCGCCATCGTTCACGAAGTCGCCGCGCAGGTGCAGAAGGAAAAGAAGGTGAAGATCGCCTACAGCGTCGGCACGATGATCGAAATCCCGCGTGGTGCACTCACGGCGGACGAGATCGCGCAGACGGCGGAATTCTTCAGCTTCGGCACGAACGACCTCACGCAGACCTGCCTCGGCATGTCGCGCGACGACTCCGGTTCGTTCCTTGGCGCTTACACCGAAAGCGAAGTCGTGAAGAAGAATCCGTTCGCCTCAATTGATCAGACTGGCGTCGGCCAGCTCGTGCAGATTGCGGCGGAAAAGGGCAACAAGACCCGGCCTGGCATCAAGCTCGGTATCTGCGGCGAACACGGCGGCGATCCGGATTCCGTCAAGTTCTGTCATCGCGTCGGTCTCACCTACGTGAGCTGCTCGCCCTATCGCGTGCCCGTCGCTCGCTTGGCCGCTGCGCAGGCTGCCATCGAAGAGAAGCGCAAGGCGAAGGTAGCAAAGAAAAAGTAGTTTGGTGGTCGGACCGGCCGTCGGTCTGCTACTCATAAAATTGCGAAGCCGCTCCGGGTAACTGGAGCGGCTTTTCATTTTCAGTCATTTGATCAAACACCGCCCAGAAAAGAAGAGCCGCCCCGGCAAGCCGGGGCGGCCTCGTTGTTTAGGGTTCTGACCAGTAACCTTTGCGTCCAGGAGGTTACTATGGGACCTTGGTGTCAGCCTTGGCAGTTTCAGAACCAACCGCCGCAGCTTGGGGAGACTCGTGGCCGATCCGGTTGGCGATCAACACGCCGGCCCTTTCCGCATACACAAATTCCACCCGGTCGCCGATACGCAGATCGCGCAGGGCGGCATCCGGGTTTTCGGATGTCACAATCCGGCAGTCGTCGGCCAGCCGGAACTGTTTCTCTTCAAAGAAATTTCGCGCCTTCACCGTTCGCGTGGTCGCGTCCATCAAACGGATGGTCCCGACGAACGTGGGGTTCTTCTGCTCGATGCGGCGGGCCACGAAGGGGGGATCACCCGGGGATTCAAAGATCACCGTCACGGCCTGCCCAACCTTGAGATCCTCCAAGGTGCCGGGCTTGTTGTCATTCACCACAACGTTGATCTTCTCCGGCAGCGCGAATTTGCGAGTGACCATGCCGCGTTCGACGCCGATGATTTTATTGACCGGGTCTATGAACTCGATGCGGCCGTTGTGCACCAGATTCTGTTGCTCAATTTCGTGCGCGATCTTGACGCCATGTGCCTCCGCATATCGAATGCGGATTTTTTGCCCAGGGTGCAAATCCGCGAGTGTTGCCACGGGCTTATCCTCGAGCGAAACCTTGCACGTATCACTCACACTGAAAGGACGGGTGCTCCAGAAGGTTTCCATCAGCAGCACCTTTTCCTGTGGATTAACTTGAGCGAGGGTGCCCATGAATTGTTTGGTCCTTTGGGGCTTCGAACTGGCCGTTGATTCATCGGCCAAAGCCGGTGAGTTACCGGCGAGACCCAGCGCCAACCCGAAGAAGAAGGTAGTGAGACCCAAGGACATTGCGTTCGATGATTTCGCTTTCATATCAATCGCTTCCTATCTGGGTTCGGTTCACCGGCGCGTCGGGCCGAGGCAAATCCGGTCACTCGACTGCTAGGCGCGGGCGGTGATATGGACGATGTCGTCCGAGGGGAATGTTCTGCAGGACTCATGCCGTGGATTAAAACGGCGGGAATCCTGAGTTTTTTTGCGAAATCGAGAAATGGCGAGCCCTTGCCGTAGGCACGATCACAACCACTGGTGGAATAATTCCGACCTTGTCGGCGATAAGTGTCAGGGCCGGCTGGGGCCATCGCGGAGCGGGTGCAGGCCCAATTGCGTGAGCTTCTCGCGCATCTTCAAGCGGGTGACCCCCAGCCAGCGGGCGGCGCGGGCCTGGTTGCCTTGGGCCATTTGAATGGCTTGCTTGAACAACTCCGGTTCGAGGTCGGCGATCATGTGCGAGTAGGCGTCCTGTATTTCGCCGCTCTGCGCCCGGGCGAGGAGGTCGGCAATGTAAGTCGCGTGTGTTTGCGTCAAGTCCGCTGCCGGCTTCCGGATCTTGGCGAGGACCTGTTGCACGTGTTCCTGGCTGACGGCGAAAGGCCGGGCCAGCAACAACGCCTGGCGGATGACGTTTTCCAGTTCGCGCACATTGCCGGGCCACGGTTGACTCTGGAGAACTGAAATCGCCGCCGGTTGCACCGCGGGCGCTTCGACGCCGAGTTGTTTGGCGTAACGCTGAATGAAATACTTCGCGAGTTGCGGAATGTCCTCGGTGCGTTCGCTCAACGGCGGCACGGTGATGCTCACCACGCCCAGTCGGTAAAAAAGGTCTTCGCGAAAATCCTTTTCGAGGATGGCTTGCTCCAAGTCGCGATGGGTGGCCGCAAGCACGCGCACATCCACCGGGATGTTCGCCTCGCTGCCGAGCCGCTGGATGCAACGCTCCTGCAACACCCGCAGCAACTTGCCCTGGGTATTGGCGTTGAGATCGCCGATTTCATCGAGGAACAGCGTGCCGCCGTGGGCCTGCTCGAAGCGGCCGATCCGCCGGGCTTGCGCGCCCGTAAACGCGCCGCGTTCGTGGCCGAAGAGTTCGCTCTCCAGCAGCGTATCGGGAATGGCCGCGCAATTGACTGCGATGAACGGGTTGTTCGCGCGGTCGCTGTGTTGATAGATCGCGCGCGCGATCAATTCCTTGCCCGTGCCCGTCGCCCCGCGGATCAAAACCGTCGCCGGCGTGGCGGCCACGCGGCCGATTTCCTTGTAAATGACCTGCATGGCGCGGCTGGTGCCGATGATGGCCGAGCGATCGGTGTGTTCGCCGCCCATTTCCACGGGTTCGGACATCAGCCGGCTACTGGCCACGGCCGACGCCACCAAGTCGAGGAGTTCGTCGGCTTCGAACGGTTTGAGCAGGTAATCGCACGCGCCCTTCTTGGTCGCTTCAATGGCGGTTTCCGTCGTGCCATGTGCCGTCATCAGGATGATTGGCTGCTTGGGCTTTTCCAGATGCAGTTGTTCGACCAGTTCCAATCCGCCCAGTCCCGGCAACCGCAGATCCGTGATCACGACATCAAATTGTTCGCGCCGTGCCTGATCCAGTCCCGTGTCGCCGCGGTCGGCTGTGTCCACGCCGTAGCCCTCGTCGCACAGCACCTTTTTCAAGGAGGCGGAAGTGCCGGCGTCGTCTTCAATGATCAGGATTCTGGGCTTCATTTTCTTCGACTCGCGGCAAGACCATGGTGAAAATCGTGCCGTGATTCAACCGCGTTTCGTAACGCAGTTCCCCGTCGTGCTTTTCCACAATGCGCGCGGCGATGGCCAGGCCGAGGCCCGTGCCGCCTTCCTTGGTGGTGAAGAAGGGATCAAAGAGCCGCTTCTGCACATCCTCGGGAATGCCTTTGCCGCTGTCCATCACTTCCAACGCGACGGAACTATGATCGGCCTGCAACGGCGACTCGGTTTCGCTGCCGACTCGCAAAGTGATGGTGCCGTTTCGACCAATGCTGTCCGCCGCGTTCTGCATGAGATTGATCAGCACCTGTTTGAGCTGCTGTGTATCGGCGCGCACCCAGGCGGGCTCGCCCACTTCCACATGAACGGCGATCTGTGATTTCTCCAATTGAGGCTTTAATAATTCGCTCACCTCGTTGACCAGCCGGGCGGCGGGGATGATGACGAGCTCCGGCTCCGACGGCCGGGCAAACTTCAGGAAGTCCTTCACGATGCGCTCCAACCGGCTGATCTCGCTGGCGATCATGTTGGCATCTTCGTTGTCCACCCCGGCTCCCGGGAGCGTCTTGCGCAGGCTGAAGAGCCGGAACTTGATTGCGGTAAGCGGATTGCGGATCTCATGCGCCACCCCTGCGCCGAGCACACCGAGGGAGGCCAGTTTCTCCTGCCGGGCAATGATGGCCTGGCTTTCGGTCAATTGATCTCGCAAGGGCGCGATCATATTGCGGTACACCTGAATCGTCATCGATGCCGCCAACAACAACAGGAGACCGAGCGAGAGCTTGAGCAGAAGTTCAAATTTCTTCAACGTGCTCTGTGATTCCTTGAGGAAGCCGTCGAACGCTGTGCGTTGTTCCTCGATGAAGCCGTCACACAGGCGAAGCAATTCCTGCGATTGATCCTGGACCTTCTGGTAGCTGTCCTTGAATTCGCCGGCCTGGGTTGAGGCCCGGCGCGCACGATTCGCCTCCAGCACGGCCAGACTGTCGAGCACGTAGCCGGAGTAGGCCACGCCGACCTTGTGAAAGAAAGCGCGCTCCAGCTGGGTGCTGGCCAGGGGTTTATTGGCATCGAACCATTTGCCCAATTCCACCAGTTCATTGGTGAACCGGCCGTAATCCGCCTGGTCCCCGCGCAGCCGGTAATTCAGCAGGGTGTCGTTCAAACCCTGCACCCGCCCGCGCATGCGCACGCCATAGTAGAAACTGTCGGCCTTCAGGCCGGCGAATTCCTTTTGCAAATGTTCGAGCCGTTCCCACGTCGTGAGGCTCATCCAGATGACAATCAGCGATCCCACCAGCGCAGTAGCCGCGAGGCTCGCCAGCCGTATGCGCGCGGTGGGGCGGGCGCTGGTGATACGCCGCAAACCGCGCATGGAATAAATTGTGCCACGATCCGGCTTCATGCTTTAGCAACACCGTCAGGAATCCGCGAAACTACGTGCGAATTCATCATCGTCACGATTGGCATAGCAGCCGCTAAAACATATCCAACCAACACAGTGGCGACGGAATTAACTAATAACCAAATCAACTGACGAATGAAATCCCGAATCGTTTTGCATTCTTTCGAGTCCGTGTCCTTCGAGTTGATCGTCGAGTCAGTGAGTGACGAAGCGGACCGGAAGGGTGGAAGCCGAGGAGAGGCATACCGACCCGCCGGTTTGATGACGCCGCTCGCTAATTCCCCCGCAATCCCCAAGTGGATTGGGTCGGATAGCGCCCTCTTGCTTCGCGGGAGTGCGGGCCGCGCCCACCGCGCGAACGGCCATTGAATGCGCCGCTGCCCATGGGGCGGCGGCCAAATAAATTCGCGTGATTTTGAATCGCCATGTTTATGAAATCCATCCAGCCAAAGCTCGGTAAGATCATGAAACGAACTCTGACTATCTTGGCTCTGCCGTGCTTGCTCCTGTCCGCAAGCGCCGATGACACCACGATCTCAACATCCCTCGGCACTCCCGTGGATGGCGGAACGCGATTTGGCGTCGGGCTTATCGTTGGCGAACCGAGCGGTGCATCCTTGAAATACTTCTTTACCGACACATTTGCCGTGGATGGTGCACTTGGATGGTCGTTTCACAATGAAACCGATTTTCACATACACAGCGACGCCCTCTGGCATGTTCATGATCTGTTCGACACGAGCGAGGGCCAGCTTTCGCTGTATTTTGGCGTCGGTGCACGCGTGAAGTTCCGCGAACATGCCGAGGATCGCATCGGCATTCGCATTCCCCTTGGGGTTTCCTACAAGTTTGATCGTGCCCCTGTGGATCTGTTTGCGGAAGTCGCTCCGATCATTGATTTCACGCCTTCCACGGATGGCTCCTTCAGCGCCGCGATCGGCGCGCGTTATTGGTTTTGAATTTATGAGTGGCATCTCTGCACGACCCGATCGGGCACCGAAAGTCCTCGTCGTGGACGATGATGAAGCGGTGCGTGAATCCATTGGCATGGTCCTGCGGGCGGCGGGTTACGCCGTCCAAACCGCGACCGATGGCGAACAGGCGCTGGAGCAGTTTCAGGAAGGCCGGATTGACCTGCTGTTGCTGGACCTCGGCCTGCCGGTCAAGACGGGGTGGGAGGTTTTCGAGCGCATCTCGACGGACTTCCCGACGATTCCCATAATCATCATGACCGGCCTTTCGGACCAGCAGTTCACCGCCTTGTCTGCCGGGGCCAGTGTCCTGATGGAAAAGCCGCTGGATGTGGTGAGCCTCCTCCGTTGCATCAAGGAATTGCTGGCCGAGCCGGTTGAAAAACGAGCCAATCGGATGCGCGGTCATGGACGGGATTTCCGGCGCGTACCGCCAGCTTCGTGGTTTTCGACAAATGATTCTCCCAGCGTGCCGGTTTAGGGCGTGCGGCTGATCGCGTGCAGAACTCGATTTCATCCCCGGGGCGCCCGCACGACGCGCCGGTGGTGAAGCAAAGAGAAAGGCAAAAAGTATGAAGGCGAAATTGATTGCCGTATTAATGATGGGCGCTTTGATGCTGGGATTAACAACCCTGGCGTTTGCAAGCGGTGGGCCGGTAACCGTGACCGGTGATGGCGCCTGTACCAAATGTCAACTCAAGGAAGGCAAGACGTGTGAGGTCGCGTTGACCGCAGTGGAGGATGGCAAAAAGGTGACCTACTACCTGCGCGACAACGCTCAAACCAAAGAAATCTGCAAGCAGCTCTGCACGGAACATAAGCAACTGCGCGTTACGGGCACGGTGCAGTCCGTGGATGGGAGGTTTGAACTGACCCCCACCAAAATTGAAGTGATAAAACCATCGCTTTGAGGCGGAGCGAGTCGCGGCGACTTTGACTCTGCCTCACAAAATCTCGTGCCACGGTGGTGCGAGGCTGGGCAGGGCCGTCCGAAACTGTTTCGGACGGCCTTTTTGTTTTCCAGATACGCAGACGCTTTAAGCCAAGCGCGCAGACATGCAGTGGCGGATTGTTCCAAGCAAATACGGGCTAAACTCCTTCTCAACGTACTGCGCAGTGGCCAAGGCTCTACTGGTTTCGCCAGTTGCCATGGAGCGGGCTCCGTTCTTAAGCTGGCTCATGCACGCCACGACTTGGATTCGCTATCTCCTGGGCCAGGGGCCGGCCATCCAGGAAGTGGTTGTGAATCGAAACGCAGTCTGGACCGGACTTGGGTTGGTGCTGCTCACCTCGATCGCGCGCAATTACGATCAGACGTTCATTGGCGAAAAGCCGTTGCTCTGGTTGTTCGGGGCATTGATGTTTTCCTTCGTCTCTGGTGCCTGGCTTTACGCTGTCATCTACGGCTGCTTCGCGCGTTGGCGCATGGATGCCCTGGCTGAAGATCGTCCGAGATTCTGGAGCGGCTTTCGGTCCTTCATGGGCTTATTTTGGATGACCGCGCCCGTGGCGTGGCTCTACGCGATTCCGGTGGAAAGATTCCTCGAACCGGTTGCGGCAGCCTGGGCGAACGTCCTCTTGCTTTCCGTGGTCTCACTCTGGCGCGTGTTGTTGATGACGCGCGTGCTGCAACACCTGTGTGGAACTCCATTTCTCATCGCCGGCTGCTGGGTCTTGTTTGCCGCCGCGGTGGAGGTGCTGGTGGTGTTCTTTCTTGGTGGCGGTCTGGCGCGCGCGATCATTCGCGGCATGGGTGGGATGAGAAATTCTCCGGCCGAGGAGGTTTTGTATGCGTCCATGTCGTCAGCTTTTGTCGGTGCCATGTGGATTGCGCCTTGTGCGCTGGTGTTGGCCCTCGGGTTGCGGCCCAGGCAACCTTCACATCCGCTGCCAAAGGCTGTCAGCCAATCATTCGCACCCAAGTCACTTCTGGTCGCCAGCGTTGCCTGGTTACTGATTGCCATTCTGCCTCAGGTGCAACTAACGCGAAATCTCACGGTGGAAAGGTTGATGGCAGAAGGCCAAGCCCGCCCGGCCTTGGATTACCTCAATCGCCATCAGGTTGGACACTTCGCGCCGGCGCGCACGTTATCGCCTAAACCCTTTGAGTACTCCATTTTCACCGAGTTGCCTCAATGCCTGGCCGTTGTTCAACCGAGCGATGCTGACTGGGTGCGGAGGTTCTTGGTAAGACGACTGGAAGAAACCATGGTGCATTATCGTCTTAAGCGCTGGGGTACGGAGACACCCGAAGATCTTGAGGCCGAAACCGACAACATCGCTGACGCGCTCGCATGGCGCGGGCCGGATGCGGGCGGGCTCGACCGGATGTTGGCGGGCCTTCAACGCATTCCCGAAGGTCAGTCGTGGCTGGTGCGAAACCGCAGCTTCTTGCTTGGTGCGAAACGCGCGGTCGAGCAAGGCTCGCTGCGCCAGCGCGATCGCAATGATGCCGAGGTCGCTACCGACGTTCTTTCCCTGTCCAACCGGCTAGAGCAATTATTGGCGGACGGGCCTGCGAATTCTCGAACCAATTCGGCCGGAGAGTCGCTGGTGCAATAGTTTACTTGCGACGGGGGATCATCCGAACCTGGGTTTCGCTCCAAACTGCGTGGGTCTTAGCAGCCGAGTGCCTTTCGCACCGCCGCGGCCACGAACTTGCGGCGTTCTTCCTTCAGCGACGAACCGAACTTGAGCAACTTGCCCGCGCGGGTTTCGATGACGATGGCGACTTTGTGCCGGCGGTCGCCGTCGCTATCGCGCCAGCGCTGCTCGTCAATGTAGACCGCCTTGACTTCCTGGACGGTGAAGCGCCGGCGCCAGCCAATCGAGCCGATGCCGGTGAAAATTGAACCCTCTGGATTGGTCACCCGCACTTCGGTGCGCCCAGCCAGGCTGGAAAGAAATGCGCCGATCATTACCAGGCCAATTACAATGAAGGGCGTCAGAAAAATCCATAGGAAGATTGTCATGCCGATGCCCATGCTGGCGTTGCCCATTTTGGGCGCGGGAAACCATTCGGGCAAACCGAAGGAGAGGAGTTGCAGCGTGCTGGCCGTGGCAATCAGGACAAAGACCGAAACAATCCCGTTCCAGAAGAGGGCGACGGCCAGCGTGCCCAAAGCCGCCCCCAAGGAACGGTGACTGGCGCCGATGACCTGACCTGCGCCGTCGTTATGCCTCCACGTGCCCGGCGGTGGCTGACTGAAATCCACGCCCGCGTCCAGTTCGGCACGATGGGTCAGGTTCGAGAGTTGGTGTGAGAGATTGCACGAGCGGCAAAAGGCGACGTCTTTCGGCACATTGATGTCATCGCCCGGGATGGGGCGGCGACATTGCGGGCAGGTGGGCGTGATCATGCCGGTCACTCAACCCGCGCTCGGTTTCAATCCGGCCTTGAAGGCTTTCAAGGTTTCCGGACTGACATGATGCTCGATCCCCTCGGCATCGCGCTCGGCCACGCGCTGAGGAATTCCCAGCGAGCGGAGGAAGGCGACTACGACTTCATGCCGGCTCTTGCAGGACGCGGCGAGATCGCGGCCATCTGCCGTGAGGAAAATTGCCCGATACGGTTGCGATGTGACATAACCGGCCTTCTGCAACCGGGCGATGGTGCGGTTGACCGTGACGTGGGTGACACCAAGTCGTTTGGCGAGATCCACCACGCGGGCTTCGCCGGTCTCAGTCACCAAATCGGCAATGGCCTCCACGTAGTCCTCCGCGATCTCATTGGCATGCTCGCGCCGAGTTTGCGAGAGATTCTCCGCCTGCGGCACTTTGGGTGGTTTGGACTTCGCCATGCGCGAGTTAGAAAAGCAGAATATTCAGTTGACGTCGAGTCCTGGTTAATGTAGTCATGGCTACATTGTGAATTGTAACCAACAATTACGCGTGATGGCGGCGGTGGGGCTCGCGCTGGGCGCCGGGGCGCTGGCCGCTGAACCCCTGCCAGACAAGTCAGGTTATACGCTCTTGAATCCCACGCCGCGCGATCTGATGCGCGAGATGAGCACGGACCGCCCGGATCAGACGGAGTCCGCCTACACCGTGGACGCCGGGCACTTCCAGGTGGAGGCAGATTTGGTGAACTACATCCACGATCACAACGGCTCAGTCACCTTCGACGCCTTTGCCGCGCCCGTCTTGAATCTCAAGATCGGCTTGTTGAACAACGTAGACCTGCAAGTTGTGTTTGATCCCTTCGTCCATGCGCGCGTGAAAAGTGCTGGCGGCACGGAGACAACCGAAGGTTTCGGTGATCTGCAAACCCGCCTCAAAATCAACTTGTGGGGCAATGACGGTGGCAAGACCGCGCTGGCCATCATGCCGTTTGTGAAATGGCCGCTGCCGGAGTCCGAGTTGCGCAATGGCAAGACCGAAGGTGGAGTGATCGTTCCCCTCGCGGTTGAATTGCCGGCGGGCTGGGGGCTGGGCTTGATGACTGAATGGGATATCGTCCGCGACAGTGCGAACAGTGGTTATGAATCTGAATTCTTCAACACGGCCACACTGAGCCACTCCATCTGCGGGCGTTTGAGTGGTTACTTTGAATTCGCCGCAACGGTGAACACGGAAGCTGGCAGCGAATGGATAGGACAAGTGGACGGCGGGTTGACCTATGCCTGGACGGACGATCTCCAACTCGACCTCGGCTGCAATTTCGGGGTTACGGATTCCGCGCCGGATTACCAGCCATTCATCGGCGTTTCCTGGCGCTACTAACCGCCCAACCAAAAGCATGAACAGAACAATGAAAAGGAATTTGAACCCGGCAAACGCGCCCGGCCGATTGATGTTGGCTGCTTCGGCGGTCATAACGCTCGCGCTGGTTGCTGGGGCACAAGATCGTGCGCCCAAGAAATATCCTTACTCCGTGGTCACCACCGTGGGCATGGTCGGCGACATAGTCCGACAGGTGGCGGGAGATCGCGGCCAGGTGACGAGCCTGATGGGTGAAGGCGTGGATCCGCATCTCTACAAACCCACGCGGGACGACGTGGCGAAGTTGCTGGCGGCGGACGTGGTGTTTTATTCCGGACTCATGCTCGAAGGTCGGATGACGGACACATTCCTGAAAGTCTCGAGACGCGGTACGGCGGTTTACGCGGTGACCGAATTGCTGGAAGAAAAATACCTGCTGGAGCCGCCCGGTTTCGCCGGACACTGGGATCCGCATGTTTGGATGGACGCGGCTGCGTGGGGTAAGGCAGTGGAGGCGGTAGCGAAGTCACTGGCGGAATACGATTCGAAGCACGCCGTCATGTACCGTACCAACGCCGCGACTTATGCCGCGGAGTTGAAGGCATTGGATGATTTCGCCCGCAAATCGTTGGCGACAATCCCAGAAAAACAACGGGTGCTGGTCACGGCCCACGACGCGTTCAATTATTTCGGACGTGCCTACGGCATCAAGGTCATGGGCATTCAAGGCATCAGCACTGAATCCGAGGCCGGCGTTGAGGACATCAACCGCATCGTCAAATACATTACCGACAATCAGATTCCCGCCATCTTCGTCGAGAGCAGCGTGTCGGACAAGAATGTCCGGGCGATCATCGAGGGCGCCAAGTCGCGCGGCTGGACGTTGCGGATTGGCGGCACATTGTTTTCCGACGCAATGGGAAAGCCCGGAACGTATGAGGGAACTTACATCGGGATGATCGATCACAACGTGACCACGATCACCCGCGCGCTTGGCGGAAACGCTCCGGAGAAGGGATTCCGGGGCAAACTCGCCCCGGCGAAGAGCCATGAGTAATCCCGCTGTCATTTCGCGACCCGCGCTGCCTGAGCCCGAGCCGGCCGATCGCAGTTCTGTTCCACTGCTCGTTCGCGACCTGAATGTGGCTTACGGTCGCAAGGTTGTCGTCTGGGATCTTGATCTCACTGTTCCGCCCGGCACGACCATGGCCATTGTCGGTCCGAATGGCGCGGGGAAGAGCACGTTGCTCAAGGCCGCGCTGGGCATCGTGCCGCCGGCCTCCGGACGCATCGAGTTTTTTGGTCAACCTTTTGAAGCCGTCCGGCATCGCGTCGCCTACGTGCCGCAACGCGAGAGTGTGGATTGGGATTTTCCCGTGAGCGCCTGGGAGGTGGTGGCGATGGGACTGTACCGGCAGATCGGCTGGTTTGGGCGCGTTCGCGGGGAACACCGGGATCGCGCCCTCGCCGCGTTGGCCAAGGTGGGCTTGAGCGAATTTGCGCGGCGCCAAATCAGCCAGCTCTCCGGCGGTCAGCAACAACGCGTCTTCCTCGCGCGGGCGCTCGTGCAATCGGCCGATCTATTTCTGATGGACGAGCCGTTTGCCAGCGTGGACGCAGCGACCGAGCGCGCCATCGTCGCCGTGCTGCGCGAACTTCGGGCCGAGGGCCGCACTGTCGTCTGCGTGCATCACGACCTGCAAACCGTGCCGGAATACTTCGAACACGTGGCGCTCATCAACATGCGGCTCGTCAGGCAAGGTCCGGTGGACGAAGTGTTCACCGCTGAGAATTTGCGCCACACCTACGGCGGCAAACTTTCCCTGCTCGAAGACGCGGTACAGGCGGCTCGCCGGCAGCAGATGGTATGAGCGCCTTGCGTCATGAACACAGGGGAGGTCGCGTTACTCCGTGTCCGCCGTTATCCGGACTTTCAGAGCGCGGCGCGCACGGAGTGACGCGGACTACCTTGGTGATGCTCTGTCTCTACATTGTGCTCATGGCTTTTTCCGCCATCGCCAGCGAGGAAGCGCCGAGAGGCGGTCGCAGTATTACGGATAACTCGATTCAATGGCCGGCGCCCGAACTCATCTGGCGCGTGGCGACCTTGCAGGATTACAACACGCGCGTCGTGTTCCTTGGCGTCAGTGCGCTCTCCTCGGCAGCCGGCCTCGTGGGAACTTTTCTGCTGCTGCGCAAGCGCTCCTTGCTCAGCGATGCCGTGAGCCATGCAACGCTGCCGGGACTGGCGCTGGCGTTTCTCATCGTTGAAGCGGCAGGCGGAAACGGTCGGGCGTTGCCCGTCTTGCTCGCTGGAGCGGCCGTGGGCGGCGTGCTCGGTATGACGACAGTCACGCTCATCCGCCGCTTCAGCCGGCTCAAGGACGATGTCGCCTTGGCGCTCGTACTGAGCGTGTTCTTCGGGCTGGGCGTTTGCTTCATTGTCGCCATTCAACAGCTCCCCACTGGCAACGCTGCCGGGCTCGATCACATGATTTACGGCAAGGCCGCCGCGATGAGTAGCGGTGACGCAAAACTGATTCTGGGCGCAGGACTCGTGGTGGCTTTGATTTGCATCGCGCTGTTCAAAGAATTCCGGCTGCTTTGTTTCGATGAAAATTTCGCCGCCGTGCAAGGCTGGCCGCGTATATTGCTCGACTTGATGTTGATGGGTTTAGTGGTGGCAGTGACGGTGATCGGCTTGCAAGCCGTGGGCTTGTTGCTGTCGGTAGCGTTGCTGATTGTGCCGGCGGCGGCGGCGAGATTTTGGAGCGAGAGCCTGGGCAAAACCGCATGGATTGCTGCTGCGATTGGGCTGGTTAGTGGTTGGGGTGGCGTCTTGGCGAGCGCGTTGTTTCCCAAGTTGCCCGCTGGCGCCATGATTGTGCTGGTGGCCTGTGGCGTGTTTGCGTTCAGCATGCTCTTCGGGGTGCGCCGCGGCGTCTGGGTGCGCTGGCGCGAACATCGCCGGGTCAAACAACGCGTCGGCCACCAGCATCTGATGCGCGCGTGCTACGAGTTGCTGGAATCGCGGGCGAACGGGCAGGGGAGCGCTGGCGATTTTCTCGGAGCCGGACAGATTGGTTTTGACGAACTGTTGCGCCGTGAATCGTGGTCGCATCATGTGCTGAGTGGTTTGCTGCGTGTCGGTCAGGCGGCGGGATTCGTCGCTACCGAAGGCCAGAATCAGTTTCGTCTGACCGCCTCCGGTCGCGCCGAGGCGCGTCGCGTCGTGCGCAATCACCGACTTTGGGAACTCTATCTGATCGAGCATGCCGATGTGGCGCCGAGTCACGTGCATCACGACGCCGACGAAATTGAGCACGTCGTGGATGCAAACATTGTCGCGCGACTTGAAGAGATGCTGAGTGCCGGAGTTGCGGGGACGGTCGTGCCGGTGAATCCCGAACTGTCAGCGCCGGGAGGTGCGCGGTCATGAACTGGACCGAACTGGACACGTGGATTGTACTCACCGCTGCATTAGTGGCGATGGCGTGTGCGTTGCCGGGCGTGTTCCTGTTGCTCAACCGGCAAAGCATGCTCGGCGACGCAATCAGCCACGGCGTGCTGCCGGGCTTGGCGATCGCATTTCTGGCAACGGGCTCGCGCGCGCCGTGGGCGATGTTGCTGGGCGCGGTGATCGCCGGGGTGCTGACGGGTGTGCTGACGCAATGGGTGCAACGCTTTGGTCAGGTGGAGGGCGGTGCTTCGATGGGCGTGGTGTTTTGTTTTCTCTTCGCATTGGGATTGATTCTAATTCGCACCGCCGCTGACCACGTGGATCTCGATCCCGGATGCGTTTTATATGGCTCGATTGAAACTGCCGTCGTGGATGTGAACCGCGTGCCGCGGATTTTCTGGATTTCCGGCGCGATGCTGGGCGTGAACGCGCTGCTCACGGCGTTGTTTTACAAGGAACTCAAGATCGCGTCGTTCGATCCCGACCTGGCGACGGCGCAGGGCATTTCCGCCGTGTGGGTGCGCAACGGACTGACCATCGTCACGGCCATCACTACTGTCATGGCGTTTGAGAGCGTGGGCAGCATCCTCGTGATTGCGATGATGGTCGCGCCGGCGGCGGCGGCTTCGTTGCTGTCGCATCGGCTGTCGGTCATCATGTGGCTGAGCCTGCTGCTCGCTGGATTGGCAGCGGTATTGGGGCATGTCGGGGCGTTGACCATTTTTCCGGCAACGCTGGCGAAACTTGGTCTGGGAAAAACCGGCGCGACGAGCACGGCGGGAATGATGGCGGTGACGGCGGGAGTTTTGTTTGCACTCGCCTTCGCATGGTCGTTGGTGAAAGACCGGTTTGGTCGCCAGACGTCCGGGATTCGCTTGCCAGCCTGACACCGGACTCTATCATCGCGCCATGAGCTTGCTCAGGGTTCAGGGGTTGTTCAAAGCTTTCGGGCCGGTGCGCGCGGTGGACTCCGTCAGTTTCGAGGTTCGGCCCGGTGAAATCTACGGCCTGCTCGGGCCGAACGGTGCGGGCAAGACCACTTCCATCTCCATGATCTCGGGGCTGCTCAAGCCCGACGCCGGGGAAGTGTTTGTCGCGGGTCATCCCTTCTGGTCCGATCCGCAAAAAGCCAAGCGCATCATGGGAGTTGTGCCCCAGGAACTGGCGATCTACGAAGAGCTCACCGGCCGCGAGAATCTCGAATTCTGGGGCCGCATGGCGGGATTGAGTTCAACCGCTGCCAAATCGCGCGCGGCCGAGTTGCTCGAAGCCCTCACCCTCACCGACCGCGCGCAGGACGCGGTGAAAAACTATTCCGGCGGCATGAAGCGCCGCATCAATCTCGGTTGCGCACTTCTGCACAAGCCCCAGCTGCTGCTGCTCGATGAACCGACGGTGGGCATTGATCCGCAGGCGAGACTGAACATTTTGGAATTCATCCGCAATCTGCGCGCGTCGGGCACGGCGATCTTGTACACGACCCATTATCTGGAAGAAGCAGAAACGCTTTGTCAGCGCATCGGCATCATTGATCACGGCCGGCTGCTGGCCGAGGGCACGTTGAAGGAAATGCAGGACCGGCTCGGGGGCGACCGATTGTTCGTGCTGGAAGCCGATCTCAAGGATTCGTCGCCGGAAGCATGGGATGGATTTCTTCAACGCTTTAAGGTCATCCAGAAAACCGAGCGCCAGCTGATCGTTGCGGCGGTGGGCGATCGCGATCCATCCGCATGTCTCAAGGATTTGCTGGGTCTGCCGGTTCGGATTGAAAACGTCACGCTCAAGCGACCTAGTTTGAACGACGTATTCCTGCAACTCACCGGCCGCGAATTGAGGGAATAACCGTGCTCCGAGTCCTGCTTGCCAAAGACCTGCGTCGGGCGTGGCGCAATCCGCTGCCGTTGCTGATCAACCTGCTGATTCCGCTGGTCATCACGGCGCTGGTCGGCTTGGCGTTCGGCGGGAAATCCGACGGCGGCGCGCTAGGGCGCATTCGCTTCGCGCTGGTGGACGAGGATAGGACCATTCTCTCCGAGTTTCTGCGCGGCGCGGCGAATCAGCGCGAAGGTGGCAAGTATCTCGATCCTGTCATCATGGAACGCGCCGCCGCGTTGCGTGAGATCAATGACAACAAAGTCAGTGCGGTGCTGATCATCCCCACGAACTTCACACGGAGTTATCTGACTGGCAAAAGCGGAATCAGCCTCGAACTCATCAAGAACCCGGCGCAATCGGTGCACCCGGCGGTGATGGAGGAATTGCTGGGTGCGCTGGTTACCGCGTTGAATGCGATCTCGCGCAACCTGCAATCCGAGTTTCCTGATTGGCAGCTAGTCGTCGAGGGCGGACGTGATTACAAAGAGATTTCCCGACTGATCGAACGGGCGGGGGATAAGCTCAAGCGCGCCGAGAAGTTCATCAATCCGCCTCTCGTCCAGTACGAGAAGGAATCGCCTGACAATCAAGCGCAGGACCGCACGGCAACGAATTCAGTCGCTGCCAAAAGCAACGCCACCGAGACTGACGCGAAGAAAGGCAATCCCGCCTCTGAAATCTTTGGCTACCTGCTGTTGGGCATGGCGGGAATGTTTCTCCTTTTCCTGGCCAGCAACGCGATGACCGACCTGCACCGCGAACTGCGTCAACGCACGCTGGCGCGCTACCACACCCTGCACCAGCAACTCGCCCCATTCGTGGCAGGCAAGGTGGTGTTCACGGTGGTGGTGTTGTTGTTGTGCAGTGCCATTCTGCTGCTTGGTGGCGGAATGATTTTCGGGGTACGCTGGCGACAACCAATGGCGCTGGGTTTGATGGGGTTTGGTTACGCCTGCTTCGCGGCGGGACTGATGGCGGTACTCGTGGCGCTCATTCCGGATGAACGCAAAGCCGGCGCGCTCAATACCGTCATCGGCATGGGCCTGGGTCTGGCCGGTGGCTGTATGTTTCCGCCGCAAGCGCTTCCGGCATTCTTGCGGGAACACATCACGCCGTTGCTGCCTTCTTACTGGTTCGTGGACACGGCGCGCAATCTGCAATACAGCGGCGGCGAAGTCGGGTGGATTATTCCATTGATCAAATTGCTCGCGCTCAGTCTGGTGTTGCTGGCGCTGGCGGCGCTGTTGTTCAGGCGGCTGTTTCGAGCAGGGGCGCGAACATGAGGCGCATCCTCGACATCGGGCACAACGACTTGCGGCTCTTCATGAAGAGCAAAGCCGCCTACATTTGGCTTTTCACCGTGCCGTTGGCGTTTGTCTATTTCATGGGCTTCGCCAATCGCGGACCGGGCGACCCCTCCAATCGCCGGCCCCCGGTACTGGTGGAAAATAATGATGCTGGCTTTTTGGGCCGCGTTTTCCTCGCCGAACTCGACACGCAAGGCATGTGGCTGCTGAGTCCGACGAATCGCGAAAGCGCCGCGCGCATGATTCGGATTCCCACGAATTTCACCAGCCGGGTGCTGGCGGGCGAGCAGAGCAAGATTGGCTTCTTCAAGCGCGACGGCTCGGCGGAGTCTGATGCTGCGATCATCGAAGTCCGGCTCGTGCGTGCGTTGATCGCGATGAATAGTCACCTGCTGGAAGCGGCAACGCAGACCAACGCCCCGGCCACGATCACCGAGGAACAACTTCGCGCGGTCATGAAGAAACCAAATCCTGTGAGTCTCAACGCGAAGTTTGCCGGGCGCAAACCCGTGCCGTCCGGCTTCAACTTCTCGCTGCCGGGCAATCTGGTGATGTATCTCATGATGAACCTCATGATCTTTGGCGGAGCAACGGTGGCGGCGGAACGACGTAACGGCGTCATCCGACGGATGATGATGCATCCCGTAACAAAGCTCGAACTGGTCATGGGCAAGATCTACGGTCTGATATTGCTGGGGGCGGTGCAGATTTTGTTTTTCCTCACGATGGGCAAGTTTGTAATGGGCGTTAATCTCGGCGCCAACCTCCCCGCCGTGACGCTCACGTTGCTGGTGCTTGGCTGGGTGGGCAGCTCGTTTGGCGTGCTGGTAGGTTCGGTGCTCGCTTCGGAAGATCGCGTTACGGGCATCTGCGTGCTGGCAGGATTACTGATGGGTGCGCTCGGCGGCTGCTGGTGGCCGCTTGAAATCGCTCCGCCCGCGCTCCAGAACATTGCGCTCTGCCTTCCTACCGGCTGGGCGTTGAAGGCGCTCCACCAACTCATCAGCTTCGGCAGCGACTTCGATGCGGTGATCAAACCCGTCGCAGTGCTGATGTGCTTCGGAGCCGCGGCGAATCTCCTGGCGGCGCGTTTTTTCCGAACCTGAAAAACCTTGCGGCGTCCCGGCTTTCAGAAGAAAGCCGCCGTTTATCGTCCTGCAAGTCAGCCGCGTCTGCCAAGACGCCGCTACGAGCTGATCGGCGATTGATTCAACTGATCGCGCCGCGCATGGCTGCAAACAGGCTTTTCCCAGTATCCGTTGTAACGGGCTGCTTGGACGTCTCCGCCTCGTCCTCGACGAGTTCCGGCGGGAGTTCTTTCAGGAACGGGGAAGGGTGGCAGGGCATCATCTGGCCATATTTCTTCCGTCCGCCGCAGTGGCTGATGCTCAACGTCTGCTTCGCCCGCGTGACGGCCACGTAGAACAAACGCCGTTCCTCGTCCATCGTGTTTTCCACCTTTGACCGGGCGTGAGGCAAGAGTCCATCTTCCAGCCCCACGATGAAAACGTGTGGAAACTCCAGACCTTTGCAGGAATGCGTGGTGATGAGTGTGACGGCGTCGTTCTGATTATCTTTTTCCTCTTCGCGTTCGCTGTCGAGGGAGACATCGTCGAGATAGTTCTCCAGCTTCTCCGCCAGGGTCTGCCCGCTTGAGTTGTCCATGGTGGCGAGCAGCTCCTTCAAATTGCGCACGCGATTCTCGCCGTTTTCTTTGTCCTTTTCCGAGCGGATCAACTCGCCGTAGTAACCGGTCTCGTTCAGGAAGTGGTCGGCCCAGAGCTGCAACGTCTGCGGCGCGCCCTGTGTGAGCACGGCCCGGGTGCGCTCGACGAACTCCACGAATGTCGCGATGCACTCTTGCGTCTTCTTTTGCAGCGTCACCGTTACGGCGGGGTTCTTCATTGTCGCAAACACGCTCGCGTGACGTTCGTGGCTCGCGCCCAGCAGGCGCTCCATGGTCACATCGCTCAGTCCGCGGGCCGGCGTGTTGGCGATGCGCAGCAGGCTGACGTCGTCATGCGGATTCACGAACGTCTTGAGATAAGCCATGAAGTCGCGGATCTCGCGCCGATCAAAGAAACTTTGGCCGCCGATGAGATTGTAACGCACGCTGGCCTGACGGAGGGCCGTTTCCAGCGGACGTGATTGGATGTTCGTGCGGAACAAGATGGCGTGATCGCGCCAGGCAATCCGCTTGGCCAGGCGATTGAATTCAATCTGCTCTACGAGCCGGCGGGCTTCTTCCTCTTCGTTGTCGTGGGCGCGCAGCAGGATCTTGGCGCCGGGGCCATTTTGCGACCAGAGGGATTTCGCGCGGCGGCGGGCGTTGTTCTTGATGATCGCGTTCGCGGCGTTGAGGATCGTGGTGGTGGAGCGATAATTCTGCTCCAGTTTCACCACCTTGACCTCGGGATAATGCTTTTCAAGGTCGAGCAGGTTGCTGATCTCCGCGCCGCGCCAGCCGTAGATGCTCTGGTCGTCGTCGCCCACCACGCAAAGGTTGCGATGTTCCTGCGTCAGCAGTTTCACCAACTGGAACTGGGACGCGTTCGTGTCCTGATACTCGTCCACCATCACGTAGCGATACTGCTGGCGGCAGGCCTCAAGCACGTCGGCGTGCTCGGTAAACAGCCGCAGCGTGAGCAAAATCAAGTCGTCGAAGTCCACGGCGTTGCAGGCATGCAAGGCGGATTCGTAACGCTTGCGCACATGCTCGGCCAGCGCGCGAACGCTGGGATCACCGAACACCGCCGCGCGTTCACCGCCATTCTTGAAGCGGCTCAATAGGGCCAGCACCGCGCCCGGATCCGTTTTCTCGCCCTTGGCAGAAATGCCGGCCAGGATTTTTTTGATCGCGCCAAGCTGGTCCGATTCATCGTAAATGACAAAGTTTCGTTTGTAGCCCAGGCGGTCTATGTATTTGCGCAGAATGCGGACGCAGAGCGAGTGAAACGTGGAGATGGTCGGGCGCGGCGGTTTTTCGCCATTGGGAGCTGGCGTTCGCGAGCGGGGCAGCAATTGATTCACGCGCTCTTGCATTTCGCGCGCGGCCTTGTTGGTGAAGGTGACCGCAAGAATGTTGTCCGGCCTCACGCCGCGATCAATCATATGCGCAATGCGAAAGGTGATGACGCGCGTTTTGCCCGTGCCTGCGCCGGCAAGGATGAGCACGGGGCCTTTGATTGTCTCAGCGGCCAGGCGTTGCTGTGGATTCAGGGTGCTCAAATTTACCATGCGCGCGCGGAGTTTAGGGCTGAGCGACCCCTGCGCAAGCTTTTGCCTTCCCGCGGCGCCGCGCGTCTGTTAAGCCATCGGCATGCGGAAGAACAAAGTTGCGGGTGGGGCACTGTTTGGCGGGGTAACCGTGGGCTTTTTGCTCTTACTGGCCGGTTGCGGCAAATCCCCGGAAAGTCAGAATGAGACACTGGCGCCACCTGCGGCTTCACCGGAAAATCCGCAGCGACCTGCGCCGAAAGAAACTGCCGAGGCCGCCAAGGCATTGCGGGCTTTTGAGAAAATCAAAGGCCGCTGGCTGCGCCCCGATGGCGGTTACATTCTCGAGATCAAGTCGGTGGATGCTCAGGGAAAGATGGAGGCGGCGTATTTCAACCCCAACTCCATTGCGGTCACGAACGCGGTCGCCCGGCTGGAAGGGGATGACGTCAAGCTCCTGTTCGAATTGAGCGGGGCGAACTATCCAGGCAGCCGGTATGAGCTGACCTACATTTCGGCGGCGGGATTGATGGCGGGCACTTACTATCAGGCATTGCTGAAACAGACTTTCGAAGTCGCCTTTGAGCGGGAGCGTTGAGCCAAGACAGGTCCACGGGAGGATTTGATGGGAAACGCATTGTCCCCGAGGTTTTCAAAACTATAATCGCACCATGGTTCACGTGGGAATCGGATACGACGTCCATCAGTTGGTGGCGGGACGCAAACTCATCCTCGGCGGTGTGGAAATTCCGCACCCCAAGGGGCTCGACGGCCATTCCGATGCCGACGCATTGATGCACGCGATTTGCGATGCCATTCTCGGGGCGCTGGGCGAGGAAGATATCGGCCATTTTTTCCCGAACACCGATCCGCGCTGGAAAGGGGTGCCGAGCAAGGTGTTTCTCGAGGAAGCCGCGCGCCAGGTTTTACAGCGCAACGGCCGGATTGTAAACGTGGATGCTACGGTAATAGCTCAAGCGCCGAAGATTTACCCGCACCTCGCCGGCATGAAGCTAAATATCGCGGAAGCGCTCGGGGTGCGCGAAGCGCAAATCGGCATCAAAGCCACCACCAACGAACTCATGGGCTTCATTGGCCGCGAGGAAGGCATCGCCGCAATGGCGGTGGCGAGCGTGGATTTGCCGTGAACGCCGACCCTGATTTCGCGTTGCGGTTCGCTCGTTAGATTTGCGGCGACTCAATACGCGGAACACGAACCCTCCAAATTTCTCAAACATGCCCAAGGCAGAAATCAGTTGGAAACGGAAGACGGATGAAGGCGAGAAGCTGCAAGTTTATGCCCAACGCGTCGGTGGCGAGTGGGTATTCTATCAGCGCGGCAAACGGTACGACACGTGGCAACATGTGCCGGAGCCGCCAATCGAGGATTGGATGGAACTGCTGGATGCGGTGCAGCGCTTGATTACGCGCCGGCGCCTGCAGCCGGTGCACGAGGAACACGTGAAGCGTCGGATTCGCGAGCGGTTTCCCGAGGCGGGGGTTTAGCTATTCAGACTGCCGCCTATCTCGCGGACCGGCGATGTCCAAAGTCCCGCATCACTAAACTGCCAAAGTCCTGCTCTAGCAGCGTCGTCCTCGCACTAATAGCGTTGCGCCGAAGGCCCTTTGATCAACAGTCTGCTCGTGGGATTGTCCATTCCCAGGGCGATTTCAAATTGCTAGCTTTCGGTCGTGAAGAACCTGTCGCGCCTCGGGTTGATCGTTGTGCTGGGTTTCATGTTCAAACCCGTGCCGTCTCATGCCGCCGCGGTGGCGGATGAGCGCACCTTCGCCAACCCCATCCTCCCTGGTTTCCACGCCGACCCGAGCATCTGCCGCGTTGGTGATGACTATTATCTCGTCACGAGCACGTTCGAGTATTTTCCGGGAGTTCCAGTCTTTCACAGTAAGGATCTGCTGAACTGGCATCAGGTCGGCCACGTTCTAACCCGAAAGAGCCAGTTGAATCTGGACAAGCGGCAGTCTTCCCAAGGGATCTTCGCGCCAACAATTCGTCATCACAACGGCACGTTCTATATGATCACCACGCACGTTGGCGGCGGTGGCAATTTCTATGTCACCGCCACCAATGCGGCCGGGCCATGGTCCGAACCCGTATGGCTTGACCGGGAAGGGATTGATCCATCGCTGTTCTTCGATGCCGACGGAAAGGTTTATTACACGCGGCAAGTCGATGGTCAGCGCGGCTACTCCGGGCAGCAACTCCTGAATCTTCAATCCGGCAAACTTGAAGGTGATCGCAAGGAACTCTGGCGCGGCACGGGCGGCGTCTGGCCCGAGGGCCCGCATCTCTACAAGGTCAACGGCAAATATTACCTGATGATTTCCGAGGGCGGTACTAGCTATGATCACATGCTCACCATCGCGCGCAGCGATTCGCCATGGGGACCGTTCGAAGCGAATCCCGCGAATCCCATCCTAACCCACCGGCATTTACCACAGAACCCTTTCCAGGCGCTTGGCCACGGCGATCTCGTTGAAACGCCCGATGGCTGGTGGGTGGTCTTTCTCGGTTTCCGGCCGCAAGGCGGGCGGTTTCATCATCTCGGGCGGGAAACTTTTCTCGCGCCACTAACTTGGGAAAACGGCTGGCCCGTGGTCAACGGTGGCAAACCCATTCCTGCCCAGCTGCCCGCGCCAAAACTGAAACCGCATCCGTGGCCGGCTGAATCAACCAAAGATGAATTTGATTCGCCGGCGCTGCGACTTTGTTGGAGCCATATCCGGAATCCCCACGCGACGGACTACTCGTTAACGGCCCGGCCGGGCTGGATGCGGCTTCACGGTGCAGCTGCCACATTAAACGACGTCGCTTCACCCACTTTCATCGGGCGCAGCCAAAATGATCTGCATTGCAAGGTATCAACAAAGCTGACGTTCCATCCGCAGTCTACCAATGACGAAGCGGGATTGGTGCTCCGCGGCAATGAAAAGAACCACTGCGACATCGTGGTCGCCTTGCGGGACGGCAAACTGCACGCAGGCTTGCGAAAGATCCTCGATGGCAAGCTGATTGAGCCGGTTAACTTCCGGGGGTTGCCCGCAGGCGAAATTGTGCTGTCCGTCAGGGCCGCACCGTTGAGTTACGAGTTTTTCGTTCAGGCCGCTGGCGGCCCGGAAACCAGTTTGGGCACGGCGCGCACTCGTGATCTTTCCACCGAAACGCTTACCGCCCAGAAAGGGGCCAATTTCAACTTTACCGGGGTTTACTTCGGGCTATTTGCCACCGGCAACGGCCAGCGCTCGTCCGTGCCGGCTGACTTTGATTGGTTCGCCTACAGCCCGCAGTCGCCGTGAACCTGCGTCATCTCCCATCATCAACATTGACGACATGCGTCGGTCGGTGGCGCTGGTAACCTAATTGAAGAACGTTCAACCAACACCCTCAAACCAAATACTCCCTGTGAAACACACTCTCACGATCCTTACTCTGGTAGCCCTCAGTTTCTCCCTGGTGGGTTGCAAATGCTGCACGGACCAGGCCGAAACCAGTACCACGGTCGCGCCTCCTGCGAGCGTTGCGGCATCCTCACCCAAACCGGCACTGCCCGCCATCCGCATCAAGACCGGCATCACGACGGCCCTGAAAGATTCCAGCGGCAACGAATGGCTGGCGGATCAAGGATTTGCCGACGGCGAAACGATCGAGCGCCCCGAGCTTAAAATTGAGAACACGAAGGACCAGGCAATTTATCAGGCTGAGCGCTACAGCATGACGAAGTTCACGCAGCCGTTGCCCAACGGGAAGTATGTTGTGAAGCTGCATTTCGCCGAAACCTTCGAAGGCATTACCGGTACGGGTCAGCGTGTGTTCTCGTTCAATGTCGAAGGCCGGGAGTTCAAGGACTTTGATGTTTGGGCCAAGTCGGGCGGCTTCGCGCGGGCGTATGTCGAAACGGTGCCGGTCGAAATCTCAGACGGCAAACTCGATATCACCTTCACGCCCAACGTCGAGAATCCAGAAATCAACGGTATCGAAATCATTCCCGCCTCATGAGTCGTCGCTGAATCCCGGCCCAATCTCGCATGAAGACAGGAGGCTCGCGGCGGGCGAACTTGCTCTTGGTCGTGTCCGCTTCATTCTCACTGGGTATCGGTCCGCTCTTCGGACAGGAACATCAACCCAGTCAGTTCGAGGCCGGCGGTGATGTCGGGAATCCAAAACTTGCCGGCTCGCATAGTTACGATGCGGCAAGCCAGGAATACACCCTCACGGCCGCTGGCACGAACATGTGGTTCGGGCGCGACCAGTTCCACTTCGTCTGGAAGAAACTCAAGGGTGATTTCATTTTGCGCACCCGGGTTGAGTTTCTCGGCCCGGGCGTGGACGCGCATCGCAAAGTCGGCTGGATGGTGCGGCCGAGCCTCGAGGCTGACGCGCCCTACGCGGACTGTGCGGCGCACGGCGGCGATGGGCTGACCTCCCTCCAGTTCCGTAAAACCAAGGGAGCGAATACCGAACAGATCCGCCTCGCGGTCACCAATGCCAGCGTGCTTCAGTTCGAGCGCAAAGGAAACGCCTACATCTTTTCGGCCGCGCGCTATGGCGAGACGTTCGTCAGCGCCCAGCTTACGAATTGCGATTTGGGCGACGAAGTCCTGGCCGGACTTTACCTGTGCTCCCACAACGGCGAGGTGTTGGAGAAAGCGAGGTTTCGCGACGTGCGTATCATTCGACCTATCAAACCGGGTTTCACGCCGTACCGCGATTACATTGGCAGCGTGCTGGAGATCCTCGATGTTCACAGTGGCAAACTGGAAACGATCTACAGTTCCAAACAACCGTTTGAAGCGCCGAACTGGATGCCAGATGGAAAGGCGCTGATTTACAATATCAGCGGGCGCGCGGAAGGCTGGGGACGGCTCGCGCGTTTCGATCTGGTAACGCGCACGCCGGCGTTGATTGACACGGGCACGTGCATCAAGAACAACAACGACCATGTGTTGTCTTTCGACGGCACAATGCTTGGCATCAGCGACCAAAGCGCAGCTGGCAGCCAATCCACCATTTACACGCTCCCTGCGACCGGCGGTCCGCCGAAACGCGTCACCGCCCTCACGCCGTCGTATCTGCATGGTTGGTCGCCTGACATGCAGTGGCTTGTTTACACCGGTGGACGCAGTAACAAGTACGACATCTACAAAATTCCCGCCGACGCCAGCGGCCCGGAAGTCCGGTTGACTGATTCATCCGGCGTGAACGACGGTCCGGAGTTCACGCCCGACGGCAAGTGGATTTACTTCAACTCCACGCGCACCGGCCGGATGCAAATCTGGCGCATGAAGCCGGACGGCCAGGATCAGGAACAAGTCACTAACGACGAGTTCAACAACTGGTTTCCGCACATCTCACCCGATGGAAAATGGATCGTTATCATCAGTTACGCGGAAGCGATAAACCCCACCGACCATCCTTACTACAAGCATTGTTACCTGCGTCTCCTGCCGATCGAAGGCGGCAAACCTAAGGTGATCGCCTATCTCTATGGCGGCCAGGGCACGATCAATGTTCCGTCCTGGTCGCCGGATAGCCGGCGGATCGCGTTTGTCAGCAACACGGACTTTTGAACTCACTTTATGGCCCGCGCCACATTCATCATCGTCTGCCTTGCGATCGCATTCCCGCAATTTGCCCCCGCGCTTACGACCAATGCGTTCGTCACCGAAAAGCGCGACCCTGACAGCTTCCCTCTGTTCGCCGAGGACGCGGCGGCGGACATTCTCGTGGACGCGAATGACTGGCCGGGTGTCGGCCGTGTGGCGAAGGATCTGCAATCTGACATTCATCGCGTCTCCGGCGCCGCGGCGACGCTGATCCACATACCTGCCAAACCTGGCAAAGCCACCATTATCATTGGCACAATCGGCCGCAGCTCGGTGATTGATCAACTCATCCGCGAGCGCAAGATTGATGTCAGTGGGGTGACGGGCCAATGGGAGGCCGCGTTGGTGCAAGTTGTGGAAGCCCCGCAATCCGGCGGGGAGAACGCGCTGGTGATTGCTGGCAGTGACAAGCGCGGGACGATCTTTGGCGTTTATGACCTGTGTGAGCAGATTGGGGTCTCTCCCTGGCATTGGTGGGCCGACGTACCTCCGAGGAAGCACAAGGCACTCTACGTGCAATCGGGTCGCCACGTACTCGGTCCGCCCGGCGTGAAATACCGCGGCATTTTCATCAACGACGAAGGCCCCTGTCTCATGACGTGGGCCCGCCGGAAGTATGGCGAACTAAATCACGGCATGTACACGAACGTGTTCGAACTTATTCTGCGGCTGAAGGGGAACTATCTGTGGCCCGCGATGTGGGACAACTCGTTCGCGACAGATGATCCGCTCAACGCGAAGCTGGCCGATGAGTACGGCGTCGTCATCAGCACGTCGCACCACGAACCGATGATGCGCGCCTGGAAGGAATGGGAGCGGGCCGGCAATCGCCGCGGCAGTTGGGATTACTCCAAGAATGACGCGAAACTCCGCGAATACTGGAACGAAGGATTGCGGCGTACCAAGGATTACGAAAAGGTCATCACGCTCGGCATGCGCGGCGATGGCGACGAGCCGATGAGTGAAACCGAGAGTGTCACCTTACTCGAACGCATCGTTGCTGATCAGCGCAAGCTCATCGGCGAGCTCATCAACCCCAAGATCGAACAAGTTCCACAGGTCTGGGCGCTCTACAAGGAAGTTCAGGGTTACTACGAGCGCGGTATGCGCGTGCCGGACGACGTCATCCTGCTCTGGTGTGACGACAACTGGGGCAACCTTCGTCGCCTCCCCACCACCGATGAACGCCGGCGCAGTGGCGGGGCGGGGATTTATTATCACTTCGACTACGTTGGCGGTCCGAGAAACTACAAATGGCTCAACACCGTTCCGTTGCCGAAAGTCTGGGAACAAATGAACCTCGCGTGGCACCACGGCGCGCGGCAGTTGTGGATTGTCAATGTCGGGGATATCAAGCCTGAGGAAGTCCCCTTGGAATTCTTCCTGACCATGGCTTGGAATCCGGAGGCGATTTCGAAGGATGGCTTGGATGATTACCTGCGCCGCTGGGCGGAACGCGAATTCGGCAGCAAGCACGCCACTGACATCGCTGACATCGTCGCAAAATACGCAAAATACAACAGCCGGCGCAAACCTGAGTTGCTGGAACCCGGCACGTTCAGCATCGAGAATTACAACGAAGCCGACCGCACAATGGCTGAATGGCGCGACATCACCCCGCGAGCCGAAACAATCTACGCCCAACTGCCGGCCGGATCGCGCGATGCGTACTACCAATTGGTGCTGCATCCCACCAAGGCGAGTGCGATTGTGAACGAGCTTTACATTGCCGTTGCCAAGAACCGTAGTTACGCGAAGCAAGGCGACGGGCGCGCGAATGAGTTTGCGCAACGCGCCCGGGATTTGTTCAAACAGGACGCCGAGATGTCCGCTTATTACAATCAGAAGTTGGCCGGCGGGAAGTGGAATCACATGATGGACCAGACGCACATCGGCTACACTGGCTGGCAACAACCGCCGCGCGACGTCATGCCCAAGGTTGAAGAATTGACTGATCCAAAGCCAAGCGCTGCAGCTGCGAACGAATCAGCCAAGCCCTCCATTCCCGCGCCAGCCTTGTTGGGGCGATTACGGGCTTCTCGATGGCAGGGATTTGTGGAAGCCGATGGCCACGTCTCGATCGAAGCCGAACACTATACGCACAAGACTGAGACTGCGAGCGCGCGCTGGGAGGTTTTGCCTGACCATGGCCGAACGCTTTCGGCGATGACCATTTTCCCCGTAACTGCGCCGGCCGCCACGCCCCCGAATGAATCGCCGAGATTGGAATACCAGATGTGGCTGGTCAGCACGGGCACGGTAGAAGTAACTACGTTTCTTTCCCCGAGCCTGAACTTCGATCCCCACCGCGGTGTGCGTCTCGCGGTTTCGTTCGATGACGAAGTACCGCAAACTATCATGCTCGTCCCCAAGAGCTACGCCGCCGGCGACGGCAATCGTGATTGGGAGGAATCCGTGAAGGACAGCGTGCGAAAAATGAAGTCGAAGCATCCGATTGCCACGTCCGGTTCGCACACGTTCAAGGTGTGGATGGTGGATCCGGCGGTGGTCGTGCAGAAAATCGTTGTGGATTGCGGCGGTGTGAAGTCAAGCTACCTCGGTCCACCGGAGAGCCAGCGCGTAAGATAGCTCGGTAGCGCGGCGAGCTCGAATGCTGGTCGCCAAATACGCGACAATTGCATTGCATTTATGTCAATGTGCTTCGAAACCCAAATACCCGTAACCTATGACAACCTCCGAGAAAAAAAGCATGCTCAAATGGAACACCTTGCTCTGGCTCGCGGCGATGGCGTTACCCGTTCTCCTTAGTTTCGCCCTTGGTTCCACCAAGTTTCCCTGGCAGGTGGTGGTTCCGTTCTTGTTGTTTGGTCCCATGCTCGCCTCCAACAAAATGCTGAACCAAGCAATTGGTGAACCCACCAGTCAATCAAATCCCCAACCGCCGCACGTTTGATCCTGGGCGACAGCAATCAGCCTCCGGCAACCATGTCAGGGAACGGCAGGGATGGTGGGCGCGATTTCAACGCGCAGCGCCAAAAAAAATCCCTCGCCCTGAAATTCAGGAAGAGGATGACGATGATCTGTGCTGCAGTAGCGCGCGCGGTTCAAGCGATCAGTGCTTCGCGTAGAATTCTTCCACGACTTTGCGGAAGGTGTTCTCGCCGGCCTTGACGATTCCCATTTCGCGCACGGCATTTTCGGGAGCGTCACTGGCGTGGGCGGCGTTGACCATGATGTTCGAGCCGAACTCGCGGCGAATGGAGCCGGGCGGGGCTTTCGATGGATCGGTCGGGCCGAGCACGTCGCGGATCTTGGAAACCGCGCCGGGCCCTTCGTAGATCAGCGCAATGCACTTTTCCGAACCTGGGTTGTTCAATTCGTTGGGAGGACATTCGGCAGGGGAACGACCGGACATGAACCGGACGATGTTGCCGAATTGGTCGTCGCCGAAAGCCGGGCTGAGCACCTCACCAAGCTGATTGGCTTGCGCTTCGGGCACCGCAAAACCGAATTCCTTTTCAATCGCGGCCTTCGCCTTGGCTGAGACAACGCCCTTGAGCTTGGTGCGCAAGACTTCCCGGACCGGGCCGTAAAATTCCATGGCATCAGCCACGCTCATGCGATGCACTTTGATGGCGACGATGAACAGGCCGGTGCGCGAGAAGAAATCAATGACGTTGCCAGGGCGGCCAGTCGGGAAGCGGAAGTTATCGGGCTTGATCAGCACCAGCGTGCGCTCGGGTTTCTCGCCCGGCGCGTAGGTCACGACGTTTTCCAGGATGCCACCATCGGAGTCCGAGTATTGAGCCCAGAGTTTAAGCTTGGCCTCAGCTTCATCGGCGGTCGGAGCGGCCAGCACGGCCGGTTCGAAGTAACTGACGTCGCCCTTGTCGTCGAGAATGATGTCGCCGTAGGTGTCGCGGATACTTTCCCCACCGCGCCGGTTGGCGTCCAGGTTGCCCACCACCGAGCGGACCTTGCGCACGGCGTCGTCGCCCTTGAAGAGCAGCAGCATGACGCGTCGGCGTTTGCCGGTCTTCGTATCCGCGGCAAAGTTGTGCAGGATGTAGTCGCGAATGAGTTCCTGAATCCGGCGGTCCTGCGGGTCGTTGGCCGAGACAACAGCCTCCCCGTATTTGCTGACGAGTTCCTGGCTGGGAGCGAACATCCGTGCGGCTACCAGCTCAAGGCCGGTGCGCGTGATCAAGCGACTCAAGATGCCGCCCGTACGCGACTTATGCAGGGAGTAGGGTGTGACAATGACGTACGCGAGTTGCTCGGGCATAATTAGGCAGCAGGAGGCGGCGTGCCGGGGGTTGGCGGATTTGGCGGAGTGGCGGCCTTGCCGCCCAAGATCTTAAACATGACGGTGCCGCAGGTGGGGCATTTGCCCTTGATGGCCTTGCGGCCATTCTTCATGACTTCTTCCACCCCGTCTGCAATTTCTTTCTTGGCTTTACACTTAACGCAATATCCTTCGGCCATAATGGAGATTCTGGCGAGAACGCCCCATGCGCCCCGGCAGACGGCTAGCTTAGAGGGGGGTTGTCGCGGGCGTCAACTGGGAATAGCCGGTCCAAACGGTGGGGCGATAACCTGTTAAATATCAGTAATTGAATTGGTTACGCCTCGTTTGCCGCCCGATTTGCCTGTGTGAGAGCCGTGGCGAGCTATACCTCCGAGGCTGGCGGAGGCGTCTTTGCGAGGTCGCGCAGGGAGGTTTTTAGAATCTTTCCCGTGGCGTTCCGAGGCAGATGTGGGAGCACGGTCAGCCGGCGCGGCACTTTGAAATCCGCCAGTTTTGAGCGCAGGAACTGTAGCGCAGCTTGCTCGTCAATTGTCTGGCCTTCAACTGGCGCGGCGAAGGCGATGGGCAGTTCCCCCTTGCGCGGATCCGCGATGCCAACGACCGCCGCCTCACGCACGCCGGGGAATTGATGCAGCACTTCCTCTATCTCCCGGGGATAAACATTGATGCCGTTGACTAGCAGCATGTCTTTCTTGCGATCGGTGATGAAATAGTAGCCGTCCGCGTCGCGATAACCGAGGTCGCCCGTGAGCAACCAGCCGTCGCGCATGGTTGCGGCAGTGTCGGCGGGCCGGCGCCAATAACCCATCATCACGTTGCCCCCGCGCACGCAGATCTCGCCCACTTCGCCAGGCGACAACATTCGCCCGGCCTCGTCCTGCACGGAAACTTCGACGCTGGGGATGGGAAGGCCGATTGAGCCCGGCTTGCGGACGCCGCGGATTGGATTCTTGGTGACAACCGGGCTGGCCTCGCTCAGACCGTAACCCTCGATGATGGGAATCTTCTGGTTGGTTTCGAAATCGCGCAGCACCTGCAACGGCAAGGGCGCTGCGCCGCTGATGCACAGCCGCAGTGGAAGTTGGTGCGGCAGCTTCATGTTGGCCAGCGCGCGATAGAACTGCGGGATCGCCGGCAGAATCGTGGCCTGTCGCCGGCAGATCTCCTCCAATGCCCGATGAGGCGGGTGCAGGGATTTCACCAACAGGATTGAACCGCCAACCAGCAACGGCAGGAGGACGCCCACCGTGAGCATGTAACTGTGGAACAGCGGAAGTAACACCACCATCCGGTCGGCTTGGACAGTTTCCAACACAGTGCGGCAACTCTCCACGTTGTGCAGCAGGTTGGCATGCGAGAGCATCGCCCCTTTGGGCGTGCCCGTGGTGCCAGAAGTGTAAATGATCACGGCAAGCTCGCTGGCAGTGACCGCCGAAATTGCGGACGCGGGCGCGTCTGCTGAAAGTTCCTCCGCCTTGAGCCAGCGAAGTTGCTGGTGCGTCACCGCCAGGGCCAGCGCGTGCGTGGCCAGTTCCTCCTCTGTCACGAGCAATTCGATGCCCGCGTCGTCGATGATAAACGCCACTTCATCCGGTTTTAGGAAATTGTTGATCGGCACGACCACTGCGCCGGCGTGCATAATGCCGAGCAACGCCACGATGAATTCCGGCCGATTCTTGAGCCAGAGCCCGACGCGGTCGCCAGGCTGCACGCCCCGGCCACGGATTGCAGTAGCTGCCGCGCCCACCCGGCGTTGCAAATCTGCGTAAGTGAATTCCTCGTCGCCCCAGAAGAGGGCAATTTTCTGGGGCTGGGCGTTTGCCGAAGTCTCAAACGCTTGTGCGAGATTCATGACCGGAAAAAGGCGCGGGATTTGGATAAAATCCGGCCGGTCCTTAATTGCGATACCAATTTTCCAGAATGCCGTCGGTGCCAAAAGTCAGCCGCAACACGCTTTCGCGATAACTGCCATAGCTGGTGCCCATCCCCATCCCGACGCTGCCGCCGTAACCCATGCCCGCCCCGAAACCGGCGCTGGCGGGTGAACGCGTGACCCATTCCGCCACGGTTTTGCCATCCGCCAGCTTGGTCTGCTTGGTCGGGGGGCCGAGTTCGGTTACGGCTTGGTCATAAGTGTATTCTCCCATCCGCGCGGTCCAATCCACCTTTGGCGTGCTGGCACAGCCCGCCAGAAAACCACTCAGCGCGAGGAGTGCGATCACGAGAACAGCGCGTTGCAAGGCAGGAAGTGATTTCATGCCGGAAACCTAACAGGGGTCGGTCCAAAAGAAAACAGCGAACGTGGTTTTCGGTGGAGCCATAAATTGGTGGGTCGGATCGCGCTGCGACCCGATTCGCCTCGTAGCGAAACGCGAACCACCTCGAAACTCGGACACCACCCGGATTTCGTGTGGCTTGATTGTCGGGTGGCGGCGCTGTTAGAAATGACCCGGACGCGATGACAAGTTGCCTGGATCAAATTCGAACGCACCTGACCAATTCTCAGGATGCTGCAAGCTGGCCCGCGGTTTTGCAGTTGCTGCTGGCGGAATTCAGTTCCGAAACCGCCACGCTTCATCGCCTTGAGCCCGGTAGCCAGATGCTACAACTCGTCGCGCAGATTGGCCTGCCGCCCCAACTGCTTCCCGTCGTGCAGACGATTCCGGTGGGGAAGGGGATTGCGGGCGAAACCGTGGTGCGAAACGCGCCGGTAACCATCTGCAATCTCCAAACGGACAGCAGTGGTGTGGCGCGCCCGGCGGCCCGGCAGACTGGCGTAGGCGGCGCGTTGAGCGTGCCCCTTCGCCGGGCCGGGATGGTTATTGGTACGCTCGGGGTGGGTACGAAGCGGGAGTACGAATTCACGCCGGAAGAAACCGCCCTGCTTCAAGCCATTGCTGACCTGATTGGTGAACGTGGATTGCCATGAACTTCAGCAAAGCGAGCTGCGGGTTCAACCCACAATGCCGGGGCTTCGTCCCGCCAACAGCCCGTTTCATCAATGCGGGCTCGTGTTTTGATCGGGCCGGGTGTTTCATACCGCCCGGATGCCGGCGACAGCTTCAACTGCGAGTCAACCAGCCCCAGCCTCGCGCCCGCGTGGTTGGCTGGTCGTGATTTTGTTTATCGCCTGGACGGTTCTCGCCGGCGGCGTGATCTGGTGGCTCAGCAGCGATGCGGTCAACTCGGGCAATACCGTCATCCGCGTTGGCCAGAACGAAATCAAGAGCTGGACGACGCGGCTGCACGAAAATGTCTCGGTGGCGCGATTGAATTTTCCCTGGGCGCTGGCATGGCTGTTCTTGACGCCTTACGTGCTGTGGATCGGCGTGCGCTTCAGCTTTGAGAGTTCGCGCTGGCGCAGCCGCCTGCTGGTGCTGCTCGTTACCGGCGCAGGATTCATCTGGGCTTCGCAATGGCTCTCCCAACGCATTGGTAAAGGCGAGGCCACCATCATCATGGTGAAATACACCGCCGACGCCTCCGTGGAGAAACTCCGCCTGCCACTCGGTGAACCCCGTGATTCGTCGCCTTCGGGAATAACCTCCAATCACTTCGTCACGAATCGTTTCACCAGGGTTGTATTATCGAGCGAAACCGGGCGCATGACTAATCACGCCACGTGGGAATCCGCCCCCAGCGAGATCATTTCCGGCCTGCCCACCAACCTTCCTCATTTGTTGGCCGGCGCTGGCGGTGGATTCCTGCCGCCCCGCGGCCCCATCGGGCCGCGCCGTTGGTCCGCGGCGCTGGACGGACTCGCGTTCGTGGCGCTCATCGGATTGGCGCATGCGGGCGTTTTTTACCGTCGCTACCGTGAGCGCGAGCAACAGGCGGCACTTTTGGAATCCCGCCTGAACGCAGCGCGGCTGCATTCGCTGCAGGCGCAGTTGCAGCCGCACTTCCTCTTCAACACACTGAACGGCATTGCCACGCTCCTGCGCCGCGACCCGGCCACCGCGGAGGAAATGCTGCTCTCGCTGAGCGAACTCCTGCGCATCTCCCTGAGCAGTTCGCAGCGGCAGGAAATTCCGTTGCGCGAAGAAATGGACTTTCTTGGGCGCTACCTCGCCATCCAGAAGATGCGTTTTGGCGAGCGCCTGCAAGTCATCGAGGAAGTCGAACCCGCGGCGTTCGATTGTCTTGTGCCTGCACTGCTTCTACAACCGCTCGTCGAGAATGCCATCCGCCACGGCCTCGAGCCATCGGGTCAACCCGGCCGGTTGGGCATCACTGGCGTACGGGATGGAAATTGGTTGCGACTTACCGTGGAGGACAACGGCGTCGGACTTCCGTCTGGTACTCGCAATCGCGAAGGTGTCGGGTTGGCGAATGTTCGCGAACGCCTGGCTACGTTGTACGATGGCGCACATGCATTTGAAATTGCGGCGCATCCGGAAGGCGGCGTGGTGGTGAATATCAGACTGCCCGCGCGGACGAAGCATGGCGCGGCCATAGCGGACGAGGATTTGCCCCCTTTCCCTTCCCTCTCCCCCGCTGGGGGAGAGCGTCGCCGTAGGCCGGGTGAGGGGGAAACAAAGGAAAACCCCGCATGAGTCTGCGCGTGGTGATTGTGGACGACGAACCGCTCGCCCGCGAGCGAGTGCGCAACTTCCTTGCCGAGGAAGCCGACATCGAGATTGTCGCCGAATGTGCCGATGGCGCCGATGCCGTGAATCAGATTGAAAAGCTGCGGCCCGACGTTTTGTTTCTCGATGTGCAGATGCCCCGCCTGAATGGTTTCGAAGTGCTCGAAGCGCTGGACGTGGGGGCGATGCCCATCGTGATCTTCACGACGGCGCATGACGACCACGCCATTCGTGCGTTCGAAGTCAGCGCGGTGGATTACCTGTTGAAGCCCTTCAAACAACCGCGGTTTCGTAAGGCGCTGGAACGGGCGCGCACGCAACTGCGCACGCCCAAGGACGGCCAGGCCGATCCGCAACTCACGACGCTGCTTTCGCAATGGCGCGAGGAATCGGGCGGCCAGCGCGTGATGGTGAAGTCGCCCGACCGCATCCTGTTTCTCAAGCCTGACGAGATTGATCACATCGAGGCGTGCGGCAATTACGTGGTGTTGCACGCG
>Ga0315912_10000742_pt1 | contig 50039 bp, 40 predicted proteins | sample VfabasoilMG_FD_204469 | JGI IMG/M metagenome (GOLD analysis project Ga0315912, IMG submission 204469) | Garden soil microbial communities collected in Santa Monica, California, United States - V. faba soil | ecosystem: Environmental > Terrestrial > Soil > Garden | place: USA: California... | reverse complement strand
CGCGAGACCGAGTCGTATCGGGAATACGGTGAGCGTCGAGCAACGCAGCCATCGTGGCGCAGTGCCGTGCATAACCGGCTACGAACTTCCGGCACCGAGTACTAGAGACCAGCGCTGTTCAGAGCACGAACGGCTCCCGACACGCGGCGAACCGTTTCGTGCCCTCGTCCCAGGCTCGTCACTGACCCGAAGGACTGGAGGTCGTGTCACGTTCCGTGATCACGAACTCGACCCGGCGATTTTTTTCTTTGCCTTCCTCCGTGTCGTTGGAGGCGATCGGTGCGGTCTCGCCATATCCCTTGGCGGTCAAGCGAGTCTTCTCGATGCCGGCCTTGTCCGTGAGGTACTTCATCACGGCCTTGGCTCGCTTGTCGGAGAGCTTGAGATTGTGCGCATCGTCCCCATCGGCCGATGCGTGTCCACCGACTTCGATCACCTTGAGTTCGGGGTGACCGCTGATCATTTGCCCGACCTCGTCGAGGAGACCGTGCGACACCTCGAGGATCTCAGCGGAGTTGAGCGCGAACTGAACCTTGTCGTTGATCTTGATCTCGGTTGCCGAGAGTTCGACCTTGGGGGGTTCTTTCAGCGGCTCGGGGGCTGGCGGTTTCGTGCCGAGGATCGCGATCGTGGACCCGTCCTGAAACGCAACGGGGCCGCAACCGAGCAAACCCGCTGCGAAGGCGATGACGCTCGGGCTCATGGAACGGTAGTACGATTGCCTAGTTTGCATCTTTGCACCAAAGTGAGTCTCGCCATCGAATGGACGAGTGATTCCGGGTGGGACCGTCTCTTCCGAATCGCGGCGGTCAGAGGACTACCACGAGGCTCGAGTCGGCAACATGCCCACAATGGGCGCAAATCGGTCGAATTTGGATGAAAACTCACTTCCGGGCGGAAACTCCCCGACGACGTCGTGGCTTGGAGCTACACGCCGGTTGGGCTCATGCCGTCTCGAGTCGATATCGCGCGCGTGCATTCGAAGACACGAGGGGGTCACGGTGAATCCACGGACGGCTTGGCGGAGCTGTCTGGATCCGTCGGAGTGCTCGGTTTCTCGCCCTCGCCCGGGCCCGGTTCGGCGACTTCTTTGGCTCGAGCCTTCGCGGCTTTGTCCTTGGCCTCGACCACCGCGATGAAATTTGCGGTGCTCTTGATCGTATCGCCACAGGACACGGTGCCGCTGAACCGGCCCAGCCTGCCCATTCGCGAGGCGGACACCGTGATCCGCAACACTTCGCCCGGAACGGCAGGCGCCCGGAACTTCGCATCCTGGATGCCGAGGAAGTAGCAGTTGTGGATGAGGTGGTCGAAGTGTCCGGAAACGTGCGAAAGCACCAGTGCCGCTTGGGCCATCGCTTCGATCTGCACCACGCCGGGGACGATCGGGTTACCCGGAAAGTGCCCTTGGAGCAGCGGATTGCACATGGAGACGAGGTGCTCCGCGACGATCGATTCGCCCTTCTTGACCTCCACCACCCGGTCGATGAAGAGGAACGGGTAGCGGTGGGGTACGACGTTCAGGATCTGCGCAGCGTCCATCATCATGGGGGAGCCGAGGATGCCAAACCGTCGGCGATACCACCAGCCGGCGGACGGTGACGTTCGCGATCAACCCGGGTTTCGGTGGGCAATGCGAGGGCCCAGAACGAAACCAGGCGAAACTCCCGAACCGAGTAGGTTGCTGCATTCCCTGGGTGGGCCGTCGGCTTGTGCCGAGTTCCCCGACAATGCGACCATCGATGCATGACGAAGGCCGAGTTCATCCGAGAGTTGGCGGGCGTGCTCATGGAATCACCGGAGAATCTCGAACCGCACGTCGAGCTCCAAAAACTGCCGACATGGGATTCAACGGCTGTGCTCGGCATCATCGTGCTCCTCGAAGAAAACTTCGGCATCACGGTGAACGAGGAACTGATCCCGTCATGCAAGACCGTGCAGGACGTCATGAACTTGTGCGGCGACAAACTGGTGTAGCCGACCCAGGAACAAGTTCATGAAGCTCGCCGGAATCGCAGCTTGCGTGCCGAAGACCGCTGTCAAAGCGTCGGGTGCCTATGCAAAATTTCCCAAGCTCGAAGTGGATCGAGTCATCGCGAACACAGGGGTGCTCGAAAAGCGTGAAGCCAAGTTGGGAACGACCTCGATGGACCTGTGCCTCACGGCAGCTCGGCCCCTGCTCGAGGAGCTCGGGTGGGACGGGGCATCGATCGACGCGATCGTCTTCGTGACGTCGTCACCCGACTACATCATGCCGGCGACCTCGCACCGGGCACAGCACGAGCTCGGGCTTGGCCCACGTTCGCTCGTGTTCGACATCAATCTCGGGTGCTCGGGCTATACGCATGGCCTCATCCTGATCGAGGGTTTCATTCGCTCGGGACTCATTCGTCGGGCGCTCATGTTGTGCGGGGATGTTTCGCCCGGAACGTTTCGCCCCAACATGGAAGAACTCGAGCATCGCAGCGACCTCGGCAACGTTCTCTTGTTCGGCGACGCAGGGACGGCCACGGCGCTCTGCAACGACGGCGAGTCGCAGGTTCATGCTCGCGCCTTCGGGGCGGATGGGACCGGCGCCCATCAGATTTATATCCCCGGCGGATGGTTCCGACAGTTCTGGTCACCCGAGGTCTTCGAGCGCGGAGCGCCGGATGCGAAAGGCGACACGCGACGTCCTCTCGACCTCATCCTCCGCGGTGCTGAAGTCCTGAATTTCAGCATGAAGCGAGTCCCACCGCTCTTGAACGAACTGTTCGAGCAGGCCGCATGGACGCGCGAAGACGTCGACGCGTTCGTGATGCATCAGGCGAACAAGTTCATGCTCGACTACTTGGCGCGGCGCCTGAAGTTGCCGACGCCAAAGGTCCTGATGACGATCGAGCATTTCGGCAACACGACGAGTGCATCGATTCCGCTGACCATGCTGTTGCGCGGTGCCGAGTACTTTCAGCGGCGCTCCAAGTGGGCTCTCCTCGGATTTGGGGTGGGGCTCTCGTGGTCGGGGGTCATGCTCGAAACCGACTCGATCGCAAGCGTGCCGCTCATCGAGGTGTAGCGCTCGTTTCGCGGTGCTCGCTGCTTGGGTCAGTGGGGTCAGTGGGGTCAGTGGGTCATGGGGGCCGCCGGTTCACGGCGGTCCTTTTGTTCGTTCGAGACGTTGCTCGACCTCGTGCAAGAGCTGAGATCGAGTCCGACGGAGCCGCGGAGGCGCTGGCCGATGCGGCAGCGTGGTCGCAACCGCGTGAGCGCGACGAAGAGCGATCGGATCTCCGAGCGCGAGCAACAGCCTCACCAAGCGCTCTTCGACGATTCCGCGTTCGCCTGGATCGACGAGTTCGACGGACGCCAGGGCTTGTTCGAGGGAGTCGATCTGTTCGTCCCGTCGGGGTGGACGGAATGCGCCCAGGGCCTGGCTGACCGCGAGATGCGAGGCCGCTTCGCCCGGCGCACGCTGACGAAGCCGTCGTGCGTGATAGAGCGCGAGTTCTGGCCGTTTCTGCGCGAGGGCAATCCCTGATCGCAGAAACACGGGCAGGGAATCGTCGGGTGCGTCGAGCTCGACGCGAGCGGCGATCGCATCTGCGTGCTCGGGTGCGATGTCTTGCAGACCACGAACGAGCCAGAGCCATCGCTCGCGAGAACGGGTCGGTGCTTGGGCCGCGAGGTCGTGGGGGTTCGGATAAAGCGTCGCGAGGTATCGCGCGACGTCGGGGGGGACGGGCCCATGCAGCCGCGCCAGCGCTTGTCGGGCTGCCTGGTCGCGCTCGACCGATTTCCCCAAATGGTCTGCCGCAGATGCAGCGAGGAGCCACGCGTCGAGCGAGCCGGGGCGTAACTTGGTGGCGACGTTCGTCCGTTCGGCCGCCTCGGTCCAACGCCCTTGCGCCGCGAGGTCCCGCGCGATGAGGAGGTGGAGTTCGCCATCGAGCGGGCGTTGTTCGAGCAGGGTTTTCGCGGAGACTCGCCCCGCGAGCAAAGCGTGATTCGCAGTGTCTCGATACGACCATGTTTGGGGGTAGGCCCAAACCGCGAGCACACCCGCTACGCCGAGGGACAACATTCCCGCGACGCGGGCAGGCCCCGGGCGCCACTCGACGCTCCTTCGGATCGAGAGCCCACCGACCAGAGCCGCACAGGGAGCCGCAACACCAAGGAACTCGAGGGCAAAGTCCGTCACGTTCTGGATCGCGAGCGCGAGCACTCCGAGCAGAACGATGCGTCGCCCGGCCGCATCGATCCGGCCTCCGGCCCGGACGAAGGCATCGACCCACCAGACGAGCGCCGCAGCGGCCAACAAACCACCTGGCACCGGGCCCCACTCGACGAGCATGACGATGGGGGCGCATTCGAGGTGCGTCACCAAAACGTGGGAGGTGTCGGGATCGTAAAAACCGAACAGGTCGATGAAACTGCCGCGACCGATTCCAAGCCAAGGGGACAAGGTGACGAGGGGGAGGGCGTCGCGAGCCATGCGGAGCTTGGTGGTGCTGGACTCGGTGTCGAACAACGTGCGTAGCTCCGCGATCGCACCATGGCGGGCGACCGCCACGAACACGACGGCGACGGCACACGCCCCGAGCCATCGAGCCACCCAACTCCACGGTTGCATGGCTGACCGCGTGCCTCGTCGCGCTTTGAGCACGCTCCACAACGCGGTCCCGACTGCAACCGGTATCAAGGCGAACAACGCAAGGAGGGCCGCGCGGGACAACGACATGAGCACGCCCACGATCTGTAAGACGGTGGCCCCGAGCCCCGCGGCTGCGCGGTCGCGTGATCGTTCGGCGTGAGCGGGGTCCCGAGCGCCCTGCGCGAAGTTCCACTGATCGACGGCGAGCCCAAGAGCAGAAAACAGGCTGAGCAGCAGCAGACCCGATTGATGGTTTGCGTTGATGAACGTACCGAGCAACGCACGGTTGGTGTGGACGGCGTCGCGAGCAAAGTAGAGGCCGTAAAGCGCTCGGGTTCCGGCAACGCCATGGGCAAGGCCGAGCGCCGTGACGATCGTTCCCAGGCTCGCGACGATCACGGCTGAAACCCGCCACGACAGTTGAGCCGAAGCGATGAGCAGCAAGGTGAGCCCAAGCAGCCTCGCAGCTTCGAAGGCGGATTGGGCTGGAACCACCGACAGGCCGGAGGGTGGTGAGGCGTCGGTCCCGGTCAACGCCCAAACGACCTGCTCATGCAAACGGGGGGCGAAGGTCGGGCGAATCCACGAAACCGGAAGCCATTGCGTCGTGGTCAGCCCAACCACCATCAGGCCGACGAGCGCGATCCAGGGGACTTCGATGTTGGTCCGCGATCGTGAGCAGGTCGTCCACCAGAGTGCGGCCGTGACGACGAGGAACACGGGAACCACGAGCGGCGGCACTCCGCCAACCGCGAGCGCAGGAAAGCCGATGGCGAACCCGAGGAGCAACCGGGTCCAAGGAATTCGGGAGCGCGACATCGTGCCCGGTCGAAGGACTAGCTCGGCGGCGAGCCAGGGTCGGTCGCACGGTAAGTGTAGTAGCCCCCGCGATAGCCGTAGGCATCATGGCGGGCGTCCACTTGGTTGAGCACCACCCCGAGCATGTTCGCATCGCTCTGGGCGAGCGATGTCAATGCACGCTGCAGTTCGCCGCGCGTGGTCTGTTCGCAGCGTGTGACCAATACGACGCCGTCGACTTGTCCGGCGAGGATGAGTGGGTCGGCGACGGCGAGGATGGGCGGCGAATCGACCACGACGACGTCGAACCGTTCCCGCAAGGCGGCCAATGTCTGTCGCAAGGCCGCGCTGTCGAGCAGTTCGGCCGGGTTTTCGGGGATGTCGCCGCAAGGGAGCAGCCAGAGGCCATCCGGGGCGCCTTCGGTGGGACGGACGAGTGCCGCATCGAGCTCCGTTTGTCCCGTGAGCACGGCGGCAAGCCCCAGTTGGCTTTTCGGCAACATGCCCTCGAACACCTGATGCAACCGGGGACGTCGCATGTCTGCGTCCGCGACGAGGACGTTCTTGCCGGCTTGGCAGAACGACAACGCGAGGTTCATCGCGGTCGAACTCTTGCCTTCGGAGCTGCTCGGCGAGGTGACCATGATCGTCTTCGCCGTCGCCTCGCCCTGGACGAACGCGATCGAAGTCCGAATCCCACGACAGCGCTCCGCCATCAACGATTGGGGAAACACGTGGGCGTAGAGGTCGCGCTGACGTCGTTGTGCACGCGCGTTGCCGATCCCTAGACGCGTGTCGGGAGACAGCAGCGGAAGCTGCCCCAGCACCGGGATCCCAAAGGATGCGAGGCCACGCTCCAAATCGAGGAGGCCGCGGAGTCGTTGGTCCCGTAGATCGATCGAGAGCGCGAACAAGGTTCCCAAGCCAAGGCCCGCGAGGATACCCATGATGATCACCATCACCTTGGGCGGAAAGAACGGTTCTCCTGGCGGAGTGGCTCGGTCGAGCACGTCGATCCCTTCGTCTTCGACCTGGTTCGTGAGTGCAATCTCGGTATCGCGGCGTCGAACCACGAGATAGTCGTCGGCGGCGGCGTGGCTCTCCCGTTCGAGTTCGCGATAGCGGCGCTCGAGCGATGCGAGCCGCAGCGCCTTGTTGTTTTCGCGTTGAAGCGAACGTTGCAGCTCTTGCTCGATCTCGCGAGCGGCCTCGGTGCGGGAGGCGAGAGAATCGATCAGGTCGGATGCTTCGCGTCCGATCCGACCCGCGATGAGGTCGAGGCGGTCCTTGGCTTTGCGATGCTCCGCATGCTTGGGTCCGAACTCGATGTCGACCGACCGAAACTCGGCCTCCGCCAGCAGCTCTTCCTTGCGCATGTCCTCGAAGGTTTCCCGCTTTTCGTCGGGGAGGAGATTGGACACGGCGAGGTTGCCGGACTCGTGCAGCGCTTGCGCATGAGCCAAGATGCGCTCGAGCCGAATGCGCTCTGCCTCCGATTCTTTCGTCCGACCGGACAGCGTGAGGATGTCCTGGGTGATGATGTTTTGCCGATCCGACAAAGATAGGGAGGTGATGTTGTTTTCGCTCTTGAAGCGTTCGAGTTCTTCTTCGGCCGAACGCAGCCGCACGAGCGCCTTGTCGCGCTCGGAGGCGATGTTGTCCTTGGCGTCCTCACCCACTTGGGATCGACCGCTGCGAACGTACTCGATGTACGCATCGGAGACAGCGTTGGCGATCTCGGCTGCGATGATCGGGTCGGTGTACGTTGCGGAAATTTCGACGACCCTCGAGTTGCGAACTTCTTCGACGGCCACGAGTTCGCGGAGGCGTTCGAGCGGATCGATCTCGGCGCTCGCACGCGCTTGGTCCTCGGGATCGCGAATGTGATCCGTACCCAGGAACTCGGGATCGAGGGCCAAGCCGAGTTTGGCGAGAGCTCGCTGTCCCACGGCTCGACTTCGCATGATCGTTCGCTGAGTTTGGTAGTACTCCTTGTAGCCCGCGATACGGTCAGCCGAGTCCTCGGTCACGCCTTGGACCTTGTCGAGGACCTGGGCTCCCGACGTGTGCAACACGATGGTCGCGCTGGCTTTCCACTTGGGCTTGAGCATGTGAAGCGCGAGCGCAGCCCCCGCTACGCATAACCCCGTCGTGATGAAGACGACCAACCATCGGCGACGCAAGATCGCCAGCACCCGGATGAACTGGGCGACGGCATCGGGGTGCGGCCCATCTTCGTCCGCCGTGAGCGGGTTTGCGGGAGGCGATCGCGTCAAGGCGGACACGCGCTCAAAAGCGTAGCACTCCTCTCCAGCGTCCTCGCGGCCCGCGAACGGCTTTACGCTCCTAGAGCGGAGAGGGTCTCGAAGCGCGCGTCGTCGCTCACGCCGCAAGTCATGCGGTTTTGCCCAGCTGGGTTTGCCCACGTGGGTCGATGCTTGCTCGAACACGGTAGCGTCGACTACGTTGGTTCGCGCTTTGGGGTCCAGCAGGCTCGGTCAAACGCGAAGAGTGGGCCTCGTGGGGGCGTTGGCCTTTTCGACGCTTGGGTGTGGGCGAGGGGCGTTCTACTCGTTCGTCGTCGACGATGGTGTGTGTGACCGGGGCGAAGAATGCTCGTCGCTCGTCACCCTCGAGCGGTCCGTCGACATCTTGTTCGTGATCGACAATTCGGGGTCGATGGGTGAGGAGCAAGGGACCCTGGCCAAGAACTTCGCGTCGTTCATCGAGGTCCTCGAAGGCGACGGGGTGGGGGCCAGCTATCGGGTGGGTATCACCACGACCAACTACGATGGTCTCCGGGCGTCGAGCTGCCGCGATCGTTTGGACGAGTTCACGTGGCACGGTCGCGTCGGCAATCAGGGCGAGTTCTCGGACGTCTATGCCCAAGAGCCCGGTTGCCTCGAGCCGTGTTCCTTGCGTGAGGTTCCGCTCGTACCCACCTCGACCGATCGCGATTCGACGCCCCGGGTACGGCCGTGGCTCGAGAAAATCGGCGGGCGCACCAACATCGGTGAGAGCATCGACATCTCCGATGCGCTCGAATGCGTCGGGCCTCAGGGGATCGGCGGCCATGGATTCGAGGCTCCACTCGAATCCATGCGTGAGGTCCTCCTCGACTCCGAATCCGGATTTCTGCGTGACGATGCCTTGCTGGCGGTCATCTTCGTGACGGACGAAGAGGATTGCTCGATGCCGCTGCAATATCGCACCGACATCGGGGCCGCCTTGCCCTATACGGCTGCGCTTTGGTCGGGTGGCCTGCGGCCGAGTTCGGCGGTTTGCTGGCGTGCTGGCGTGACGTGCGAAGGAGCAGCCCCTCGCTACGATCGTTGCTACGCCGAGGATCATGATTTCTCGGGCCAGCCGACGACGCCGGGGGATGCGGTGCTCTACCCGCTCGATCGATATGTCGACACCCTGCGAGGGATCAGCCGAGACAAGGAGCTGCGTGGGGGGAATGGGCGGGTCCTCATCGCGGTCATTGCCGGCGTGCCGGAGGACTATCCCGAGAGCGGGCAGCTGGTTTACGAGGATTCAGACTTTCCCGAATTCAACCAGGAGTATGGGATCGGCCCTGGCTGCGGTCGTGGAAGCGAAACCGTGGGCGCGCCACCAGGGATTCCGCCCGTTCGATTGCGCGAAGTCGCCGAAGCGTTTGCAACCGAAGGACGGAACATTTTCTCGATCTGCTCCGACGACTACTCGGTTGCCCTCGAACAAATCGCTGCGGCGATCTCCGAGCTTGGGTCACGAGCCTGCGTGCCGGGATGTGTCCTCGACACCGATCCGTATATTGCGGGCGTGCAAGCGGAGTGTACGGTCGTCGAAGAGCGAGCCGAAGCGGATGGCGGCCCGAGGGTGGTCGAAGGCTGTGTCGTTGCGAACGACGGTTGGGAGTTCCCATCCCTGGAAAGCGAGCTTTGTTATCGCTCGCTCAGCGATCAGTCCCAGACGACGTCGGGACAGCAAGACGACATGTCCGCGCAATGCATCACGCGAGGGGCAAATTTGGAATTCTTGGTCGAGCGACGCGAGGGAGCGTCCGTGGCTCCCGGGGCAGCGGTTCGCGTCGACTGTGAGCTGACCATCCCCGACAGCAATGGTCAGTGCCCGGTCGGGCTTTAGTTCCTCGTACGGCCCGCGAGGGACGGCGATCCATCCCTCAAACCATCCCTCGCTCTGTTCGGCCCACCAGCCCCAGGAGGGGCGTGAGGGTACTGGGCTTGCGCGGCACCATTCGTCTCAATCTTCTTCGGGATCGCTCATCCGCTTTTTGGCGGTCTTCTTGCCAGCCTTCTTGCCGGCTTTCTTAGCGACCTTTTTGGCGACTTTTTTGGCGACTTTCTTAGCGACTTTTTTGGCGGCCTTTTTTCCAGCCTTTTTCGAGGCCTTCTTGGCGGCCTTCTTCGAACCACGTTTCTTCGGCGCGTCATCGTCGTCGTCGTCGTCGTCGTCATCGCCGTCGTCGTCATCGTCGTCGTCGTCGTCGTCGTCGTCGTCGTCGAGATCATCCTCGAAGTCGTCGTCATCGAGATCGTCGTCGTCGTCGTCGTCGTCGTCATCCGCATCCTTGGCCGGTGCGGAGGCTTCCCAAAGCGCAACCTTGACGCCTTGTGGGTCGTCAAACCAGGCGAAGTAACCCATGCCCGGGACTTCGGTTTTCGGTTGCGTGACCGTTGCGCCTGCGCGCTCGGCTTTCTTGATCGTTTGATCGATGGACTCCACACCCACGTAGCCAAGCCACATCGTGGGGGCTCCCGGTGGCGCTGCCATGATTCCACCGACGGAGCCATTGGCCGCGCGGACCATCGTGTAGGTGCCGTCGGGCATCTTCATGTCCTCGAAGGTCCAATCGAAAATCTTGCTGTAGAATTTCTTGGCAGCTTTGGGGTCGCTGGTCAGCAGCTCTTGATGAACAAACACGCTCACGAAATCCTCCTACGGCCCTTGGCCGCACTGAGTAGGAGAATAAGACAGCCTGTGCCGCTGTCACCGTAGGGTCGTCATAGGGCGTAAAGGGTCGAGAACTCAATTCCCAAGGGCTCTAGAGGCACGAATTCGCATTTTTCACCGTGCGGACGACCCTTGTTCGGCTGCTTGCATGCACTTTTTCGACGAGATCACACCCGGCGAACCTGTTCCGGCGCCTCACCGAAGGAGGGCGGGGGCCAAATCCAGCGGTTTCTCCTGCATGTCGACCCGGTTGTTCGCGCTCACCTGGCCGCATTTCGTTCTCGTGCACGGTTTCCTGGCCGGATCGGTCGAGTACGCACCCACGGCGGCCTTGAGGGTGCTCTATCGACCCTCACCGGATTCAAGTTAGGGTGTGCCGCGCTTCGGAGTTTCGGCGCATCCAAGGGAAGGGCTCATGAGCAAAGAACGAACCGCACGATGGGTGTTGGTTACCGGTGCATCGACAGGGATTGGACGAGCTTGTGCTGTTCGGATGGCCAGCCGGGGTTTTTCGGTCCTTGCCGGGGTTCGGCGGGAGGAGGATGCCGCCTCGATCCGCACGGACTCGACCGTTCAACTCACTCCGTTGATGTTGGACGTGGTCGATCAGGCTTCGGTCGATGCCGCTGCGGAGTTGGTGGCCGAGACGGTGGCCGACGCGGGGCTCGCGGGGCTCGTCAACAATGCTGGAATCGTCGTCGGCGGACCGGTGGAAACGACTTCGATCGAGGATTTCAAACGGCAATTCGAAGTCAACGTATGGGGTTTGCTTCGGACGACTCAGGCGTTTCTCGGACTCGTTCGGAAGGCCAAAGGCCGAATCGTCAATATGGGGTCGCTGGCCGGCAAGGTCGGCCAACCATTCATGGCGCCGTATTGTGCATCGAAGCACGCGCTCGAGGCCATCACGGACGCGCTGCGCCTCGAGCTGTTTCCTGCGGGTGTTCATGCGTGCATCGTGGAACCCGGAGCCATCGCCACGCCGATCTGGCAGAAGGGGCAAAGCACGATCGACTCGATCCGCAGCCGGTTGAGCACGGATACCAAGGCGCTTTACGGCTCGGCGATCGACAAACTCGAGCATCTCATCCAGGAAGCTGCGGCCAACGGAATCCCGCCGGAACGGGTCGCCGACGCGGTCGAGCATGCCCTCACGGCGACGCGGCCTCGCTTGCACTACCCGGTCGGAAATGATGCCAAGGGCGCGCTGTTCATGAAACGATGGCTTCCCGATCGAGCCTTCGATCGCATGATCCTGCGCCGGATCGGTGCCCGATAGTCGGACACTCCGCTCCGGTCTCGTCGAATGGCTCCGGGCCGTTCAACCGCGGATCGGCCATTGCGATCGTTCGAACGCGTTGGCCGTGGGTTGCGGGGTCGCAGTGCCGGAGGGCGGGGCGGTTCGAACGAACGGGGTCGAGGGCCCCGTCACCCCGGCGTCCTCGGCCAGCTCGCATGCTCGAGCGTGGCTCGAGAATTTCTCCGCGTAGTCTTTCAGCAAAGTGGCCGTGGGATCGTGAGCGAGGTTGTAGACCGAGAAGTGGTCGTAGTCCTCGTAGTAGCCGGTGTCCTTGTTGTAGGGGTCTTTCCCGACCAGAATCCAAAACATCGTCGCATTCCCACCGCGCTCGAGCATCAAGTTGTTCCAGTTGACGTACGCGGGCTCGCGTCGCTCCCAGCCTTTCTTGATCTCATTGGTCTTGGGATCGCGCATGACGACGATGCCGTACTCCTCGAGCACCGTGGGTTTTCCGGCCTTTTGGGCTGAAGCGATGTGGTCGGTGACCCAGTCGTTGCCGAATCGCACCCCGGTGCCCCAGTTGTCGGGGTAGAGGTGGAAGGTCCCGAAATCGACCGTGGGGATCGCGAGCAATGCGTCATGGTCGACGCCGTCGATGCCATTGTACTGCTCGCTCGTTCCTCCGCGATCGTAGAATCCCTCGTCGCCGACCGCGACCATGTGATTCGGATCGATCGACTTGACGTAAGCCGACATTTCGTTCGCCCAGCTCGTGATGACTGCGGCTTTGCATGCCGGCACGTTGTCGTAGGGTCCGAAATTACGGCAACGCGGTTCGTTCGCGAGCTCCCACGCGAAGATCGTGGGATCGTCGCGATAAGGGATATTCGTGATGGTGTTGACCCGTTCGACGAGGTGCTTCACGTAGTTCTTGTAGGCCTGCTTCGCGCGCGCGTCGGTGTAGAACTCGTGGTGGTATTGGAGATCGAACCACTTGAGGTACTGGTCCATCCCGCCAAAGTCCTTCCAGTTGTTCGTGAACACGAGCGTGACCTTGACGCCGTGTTCCTTGGCTTGGGCGAGCACGTAGTCGAGGCGCTCGAGGCCCATCTCACCGTCGTTGTATTGGACCGATTGCGTTTTGCCGTCCCAGTACTGGAAGTACACCCCCTGTTTGGTGCCCGGGGGTTCCCACTCGTTGTTTTCGATGCTCGCTTTGCTGCCGTCCACCGAGCCGCGGTCTTCGAAGGCCCACGTCCGAATCATCTGGAGGCCCATCGCCTCGGCTTGCACGAAGACGTCATCGACCATCTCGCGCTCTTTGTAGATGAGGTAGTAGTTGTTCGTTCCCGTGAAGCAAAACGGCTTGCCGTCTTCGATGAACACCGCGCTCGGCGTGGTGGTGGGCTCAAGTTCGAGGATTTCGAGACCCTTGGCGGGAAGGATGACCGCCTCGTTGCTGTCGGCTTTCTCGGTCGAGGTATCGGACGCGACCGTTCGGGTCGCGCAGCCGAGCGAGATCGCGAGCAGGGCCAAGGCCCACCATCGAGTCCGAGTTTCGAATGCGTTCATCGTTGGGGCAAGCCTTGGAGAGATTCCGCGTTGGTTCTAGACGAACCCCCTGCAAAAGAAAAGTCGCCTAGCCCCAAGGCATGATGCGGACCGATCCCGCGTCGGTCCATCCGCGAGCCTCGTTGATCCACTTTCGCGTGAGCCCGAGCTCACCATTTTCATACGTGATGAAGATATTGGTCATCCAGTTCGCATCGTCGCGCTCGGGATAGTCGCTTCGGTAATGCGAACCGCGGCTTTCTTTGCGTAGGTCCGCGGCCGCGAGGATGGCCTCGGCGACGTCGAGCAGGTTGCGTTGCTCGAACATGAGCACGAGGTCGAACGGTTCGGCGATGAGGAGGTCGGTCTCCAAGCGTCCACGTTGCTCCCGGACGAACGCGCGCGCGTGAGCCAAGTCGGCCGCATCTTTTTCGACCAGCAACCGGCTCCACATCTCGCGTTGCAGCGGTGCCAGCAGGCTACCGGGGCGAGTGGTTCCGCGTCGCTCGTTCGCGCGGGCGAGTCGTTCGAGCAGTCGAGCATCGAGCTCGTCTTTCCGGATTTCCCGCTGCGGTCGGTCACGCGCCGCTTCGGCAGCCCGGGTGCCCGCCCGGAACCCGAACACCTGGGAGCCGCCGAGCATGGTACCGCCGACCCGATCCGCGCCTTGCCAGCCCGCCGTCTCGCCGCAAGCGAAGAGCCCCTTCACTCGTGACTCGGCGTGCTTGTCGATCCGTACTCCGCCGTTGCTCGTGTGGTGATGGATCTGGATCTGGAGCAGGTCGTGATCGAGGTCGATCCCGACCGACTTCATGTATTCGTGGAAGACTTCGGGCTGAAATCCGCGCTTCGTGCCCGAGAGGTCGAGGAAGATCGCGTCGTGGTCCGTGCCGCGACCGGCCACCGCCTCGCCGTGGATCGCCCGATCGAGATGGATCGCCGCGTCGCGGCAGCTCACCGGCCAGTGAAAGGCCTTGAGGTTCGATACATCGGTCAATCCCAACCCGGCCGGCAAGTAGTCCTTCACGAAGGCTTTACCCTCGCGATTGAACATCTTGTAGGGGTCGGGCATCTCGTACAGCATCACCATGGCCTGCGTGGGCCACGTGGTTGCGAGCCCCTGCTGCATGAACTCCATGTTGAAGAGCTCGGCGCCCGCGCGCAGGGCCATCGCATAGCCGTCGCCGGTATTGCCGGGGGGATTGAAGCTATAGCGAAACAGTTGCCCGATCCCGCCGGTCGCGAGGACCACCGCGCCGGCTTGGACCACGAACGGTTCGCCATCGTCGTGGATGCCCACGGCTCCCATGCAACGGCCATCTTCGACGAGGATGTCGGTGAAGTTGGCGTGCTCGACCACCACGGTGTTCGTGCCGGCGATGACCGCCTTTTGGATCTGCACGATGTTGTTCGTGCCCTTCGACTCTTTGGTCGCAGGCATGGTCGCGAGCATCTTGCTTTGGAAGCGCATGCCCATGCTGCGCAACCGCTTGATCGCTTCGGTTACTTCGTCGACGAAGATCTGGCAGAGCTCGGCGTCGGCGGTACCGAGCCCCAGCTGGCACATGTCCCCCCAAACGACTTCGGGCGGATTGAAGAGTCCACCTTTGGGACCGACGGTTCGGATGGTCCAAAAATCGGCCTTGGGGTTCGAGGTCGCTCCCGCCCCACGGACTCCGGGTACGCCGAACTGGCCTTTGACCGCGAGCATCGTGCGAGCTCCGGCATCATGGGCGGCGATCGTCGAAGCCGTAGCCGCGCCCCCACCCCCGATCACGAGGACGTCCGTCTCGTAGCGCTTCATAGCTGCGAGTGTGCCCGACGGTGAGCCGGGCGGCACGGGTCTTTAGTGCGATCGCACTACGTCGTCGATCGACGGATGAGGGCCTGGACGTCGATCCGGTCGAGGACGTGTTGCGGCAACCGATTACGGGTCACGGATCGGGCCACTGCGAGCTTGCGCGTGGCATCGATGCCCAGTTTGGCCGTTTTTCCCTCCGGATCGTCACAGGACGGGTCGAGTGGGGTTCCGAGCTCCCCCTGCAAGATCGTCACGTGCTGGTCGGCTTGACTGTGGAGCGCCATCGCCGAAAGCACGCTTCGTAGGTCCGCCGGATCGACGTCCGCGTCGACCACGATGACCTGCTTCGAATAGATATCGGAGCGCAACAAGGCGTCGATGAGTCGTCGGGGTTCGTCATCATTGCGCTTGTCGAGCGCGACGACGGTCGTGAGTGGAGCCACGAGGGCGATCCGTTGCACGCCCGGGCATGTGGTGCGGGCGACCTCGAGGGTTCGGTGTTCGATCGCGGGCATCGAGAGCACCAGGTGCTCCATCCGTCCGCTGACGATGTCCTGAAACCAGAAGTCGCGACGGTAGGTCATGGCCCCCACTTCGAACACCGGGGTCTGAACGATGCCCGTACCGTACCCCGTGAATTCGCCGAACGGCCCTTCGCGCATCCGTTCGGTGTGGGTGACGACGCCTTCGAGTACGAGCTCGGTGGCGGCTGGCACGGCCAACTCGTCGTGCAAGATCGTGCGGACGAGTCGCAGCGGCTCGCCCAAGAGACCACCGATCACATCGTATTCCTCGACGTCGGCGGAGCCCGAATACAGGGCACCGAGCGACCAGAGCGGGTGGGCGCCAATGAACACCGCGATCGGCATATCGCGGCCGCGAGCGACGTATTTGCGAAAGATACCGTCGAGATGACGGCCCTTTTCCATGAGGATCCCAGTCCGGGCCCGCCCCGCGATCATGAGGCGGTGGTACGAGAGATTGCTCTTGCCGGTCTCCGGATCGCGCGCAACGACGATCGCTGCCGTGATGTAGGGCTCATTCGCGTCATCGGCGTGATAGACGAGTGCGGGGAGCTGCCCGAGATCCACCTCGGCGCCACGCAGGACGACCTCCTGGCAGGGAGCCTCTCGTGCGCTGACGATATGAGGCAGTACGCGCGAGCGAGCGCGCTCCCCATACACCCGGGCCACGTCTTTGAGCGGGCAGCCGAGCGCGAGTGCCAATCGCCCCATCGATCCACAGACGTTGGTGACGACGGGCCGTTCGCAGCCACGGATGCGGTTGAACACGAGGATCGGGCTACGGCCCTGTTGCTCGAGCTTCGTGATCGCGGCTGCGGTTTCGTAGCGTGGATCGAATTCCTGCTCGACTTCGACGACGTCGGCCGGTCGGGCCTTGCGGACCGCATCGAGGAAGGCCCGCAGGTCACTCACGTCGGCTCGCTCTCGGGGACGCCTGTCGCCAAGGTCCGCAACGCACCGCGGCTGACTTTGCCGGACCCCGTCTTGGGCAGCTCGTCGCGCACGATGAACTCTTTTGGCACCCGTACGAAGGGGAGCGACTGCAAACAATGCGCTTTGAGTTCGGTGGTCGAGACCGGATCGCCGGGCCTGAGCTTGATGTACGCGAGCATCCGTTCGCCCAACGTCGGGTCCTTGACCCCGATCACGGCGGCTTCTTCGACGCGCGGGTGCTTGTAGAGCACCGCTTCGATCTCCTGCGGGAAGATCCGTTCGCCCGCGCTCTTGATCATCTCCGAGCTACGGCCCACGAGGAAGAGATGCCCATCTTCGTCGAGTCGAGCGAGATCGCCGGTGCGCAGTCGACCTTGGGCATCGATCTTACCGAGCGCGACGTGGTCCCCCGAAACGTAGCCCTTCATGATGTTGGGCCCCCCCGCCGCGACTTCGCCGATCTCTCCAGCGGGGACTGGTCGTTCGTCGCTCCCGAGGATCTCGAGCTTCACGTTCGGCAGGGCTTTGCCGACCGAGCCCTCTTTCACGAAGAGCTCATCGGGGCCGATGTACGTGATCCGTGGTGCGGCTTCGGTTTGGCCGTAGGCGAGGTGGATGCCGACCCCGGGCATGGCGTCGGCCAGGCGGCGGAGCTCGTCTTGACTCAATGCGCCGCCCGTCACGAGGACGTACTTCAGCTTGGGCGGCAGGTTGCTCGTGAGCTTGCTGCGATCGAGCAACTGTTTGAAATGGTAGGGGACCCCGGAAAAACCGGTCGTTCCATACTCGATGAGCTCGAGCAGAACCTTTTGCGGAAATTGGAATCCGGCCGAGAACACCATCGTGCCGCCGAGCATCGTGTGCCAGAGCAGCTGCATGCGGCCGTGGACGTAGTAGAGCGGCACGACGACGAGGATGCTGTCCTCGTCGGTGAGGCCCATGAGCTCGTTGCCGGCCGTGAGGTTGGCGACGAAGTTCCCATGCGAGAGCATCACGCCGTTCGGACGACCGGTCGTTCCCGACGTGTAGACGATGAGCGCCACGTCATCGGGGGTGATCGTCGGCGTGACCGGGGTGGTGAAGACGGTGGGCTCGGTGTGGCTCAGGATCCATTCGAGCGTGACCGGGGTGAGCCCTGGAGCGGTCGCCCCCTCGGTGCTCAGGACGAGCGTGGGGAGTCGTAGTGGGTCTTCGGCCGCACAGAGCTTCGCCATCTGAGCCGGGTCGATCGCGACCGCCTTGGGGGCGGCCTCGTCGAGAATGCCTTGGATCGTGTCCCGCCCCGCGAGCGTCGGGACGTCGACCGTGGCCGCGCCAACCTTGAGCACGCCCCAAAACCACGCGAGCGCGGGCAGGGAGTTGTCGTAGACGAGGGCGACCCGATCGCCCGCGCCGACGTTCTGGGTGCGAAGATAGGCCGCAACCCGATCGCTCATGTCATCGAGCTCGGCAAACGTGACCCGCTCGTACGGGGCTTTCGCCCCGCAGAAGATGGCCGCCACCTTGTCGGGGAAACGACGCGCGTCGGCTTTCAGCCAGTCTTGCAGCAGCACGGCGGACCTCAGCGTTGCTTGTGCGATTCGATGTAGGCGGCGAGGGCCTTGACCGATCCGAAGTTGTCCGGGGTGATCTCATCGATCTCGACATCGAATCCGTATTGGCCTTCGATCCACACGACGAGTTCCATGACAGCGGTCGAATCGACGACACCCGCGAGCGTCGACTCTGCGTCGAGCTCGGGGTTGCCCGGTGCCAGCTCTTTGGTGATGTACTCCAGCAACGTTTGTTGGATGCTCATGTGATCTCCGTACCGTTCGGGGTGATGCGTTGGGCAGGCCCCACTTGATGGGCTGCCAGGCGTGCGATGTCGACCATGACGCCAAGCCCATCATTTGCGGACTTGGCGGCATACTCGCCTTGATCGGCGAGGATGTCTACGGCGAGCAGGAATGCGTTTTGACCCTTTCCGTCGAGACACGCAAACCCGGACACACAGCGTCCGAAGAGCTCGCTCGCTCGTGAAAGAACCCCCGATTCGCCGACCATGGTCCCCAAATGGAGCCCCACGCCGGCTTCGCTGCCGAGCTTGGCCAAACGTCGACTTGCCCAGAGACCGCCGTTCTTGCCGAGCCGCACGTTGAAAATATCAGCGGCTTTCGCTTCGATGATCTCGCGGGCGTCGTCGAGGCTGCATACCGATTCGTCGGCCATCACGGCGACGCCGGTCGCCTCGCGGATGCGTCTCAAGCCGTCGAGATCGTTCGAGGCGATCGGTTGTTCGATCGACGCGATCGGAGCCACCTTCGCCATCGCGACGAGCCACTCGATCGCCTGATCCGCGGACCAGGCCGCATTGGCATCGAGGCGCAGCGGAAGGTCGCCAAACACACTCCCGACCGCCGCGAGGCGTTCGAGATCGTCCTCGAGACCGACCTTGACCTTGATGTGGCGCTTGCCCGCGAGACGCAACGTCGCGCAATAGCGAGCCAACGTCTTCGTCGGGTGCTCGAACCCGATGATGACCCCTGCGGGAAGGTTCTCTCCCGGTGTCCCGAGCAGATCGGCGATCGGTTGGTCGAATCGCCGGCTCGCCACGTCGAGCAAGGCGAGGTCGAAGCCACAGACGACCGCGAGTTCCCGGCCTGCGTCTTCGGCGACGCGTTCGAGCCATACCGTGGTCTCGGTGAGCGACGTGAACTCGCAGCCGACGAGCGTCGCCGCGAGTTTCGGTGCGGAAACTTCCAGCACGTGCTCGACCGTTTCGCCGGTCACGTACGAGCGCGGAAGGATCTCGCCCCATCCGATCTCGCCAGCATCGTCGCGTATCGTGACGAACACTGCGTCCGTGTGCTGCCGTTCCGAGAGCGCATGCTTGAAGGCGCGGCGCAGGGGGATCTGCACCCGCCGCAACTCGACCGATTCAATCCGCATGGAATCGGGCGGTGACCTCGAACTGGTCGCCAAAGTTCGAATCGCGGGTCAAGTGCGTGGGTTTGATCTGGCTATCGCTCGTGCCCGAGGCCAGTCGTCGACGGCGGTGGGCGTCGTAGCTCCCGGTGGGGAGCACCCAAAGCTCGGGCGCGGCCAAGCGCTGCGACGATCGCTTGGACCCGTACTCCACGTTGCGTCGGTCGAGCGCTTCGTCGAGTTCGGTGGGAAACCGCTTGAGTGCTTCTTCGGTCGGCGGCCGTTTGAATTCGACCATCGCGACGTAATGGGGGAATCCTGCTTTCGCGGGTGCCAAAGTGAACGAGGCGATCTCGAGGTCCAACGCTCGAGCCGTGTCGGCGATGGCGTCGGTGACTTGGCCCTCGGTGAGCTTTTCACCGGTCAGCGAGCAGGTCGCTCCGGCGCGATGCAGGAACTCGATGCACGGGGTATTGCCGATGCGTCCGTTGACCCGGATCACATCACCGATGTTGTAGCGATAAAGGCCCGATCCGTTCGTGAGGATGAGAACGTAGGTCCGGCCGTCCTCGAGTTCGTGCGGGAGCAACACGTCGGGGTTCGGACGCTCGATTTGGTCTTCGGGTACGAACTCGTAGAAGTGTACGCCGATCCCGAGTGGCCCACCGCTGCGGCCGTCTTCCATGGGGATCGCCATGATCCCTTCCGATGCCATCATGATGTAGTCGCGCTGCGGCGTGCTGCCGAAATGCGGTGCGAGCAGATCGATGTAGGGCTTGAGCATGGGGCTCCGCCACGAGATGCCGAGGGCGAGCTCCGGCCAAATCTCCTTGGCTACGAACGCGCCACGGCTCCGGAGTGCCCGAAGCGCTTCGGCCCGCTCGGGATTGCCGCGATAGTGCTCGGCCACATACGCACGCGTGGCATCGCCGACCGGGAGCTCGGTGTGCATGCCCCCTTGCTCGATATCGCGGATGAGGCTGTCGGCGTACTGACCCACCTTTTGGAAGAGCAGCAGGATCGTGCTCGGGTTGAGCGTCATGATCACGCTGAACGCTTCTTCCAAGAGAATGCGAGCGATCGCGTAGTAGCGTGAATCCGAGTCTTTGACCTGCGCGACCGAGGTCGGGATGATCGGTTTCGCCTTCAGCTGGGTCGCTCGCGTCACGCCGGCCCAGTACGAGCTCTCCGAACCGCTCGGAAGGCCACCGGGCGACGTCCCGAAGGCGCCCGAATCGGAGAAGTTCGTCACCATGCGCCCGCTCTTGGCCTTCGGGTGTTGTTCGAACACCGCCGCCCAATAAATACCGAATGCCCGCGATTTGGCGCGGACGAAGCTCGAGGTGACGGGGATGTACTTGCTCTTCGCCGTCGATCCGCTCGTCATGAAGAATCGCTTGACCGGTTCCGTGGTCAACACGCCTTGCTCACCCTGCAGGGCGATGCGGTCGATCATTGGGGACAACGCTTCGTAGTTGGCGATCGGGATGGCCCGGCGAAAGTCCTCGACCGAGCGGATCCCCGCGAAGCCGTGGCGTCGACCGAACTCGCAGTCGACGTTCGGGGCCACGATCTGATCGAGCAAGAGCCGCTCTTGCACGGGCTTGGGATCTTGCAGCCCTTGGAGAAAGGTTTGTGCCTCGCGGGAACGGTACTCGGTGATGGCCATGCGAATCCTCGGTTCAAAGGGCAAAACGTCGGACGAAAGTGGCGATGTGTTCGGCCGTGAGATCGGGCGCATCGAATTGCACCCCGTGTCGGGCGGGAAGGGTGACGGTGTTCCACCGTTCGGCGGGCAGCTTGGCAAACGCCGCTAGGGTGGCCGCGTTGTCGGTCGCTTCGTCGTGCTCGGCCAGGAGCAGCAGCATCGGGAGCTCGAGACGACGCAGGCGAGGGGTCGCCATCGCCACGAGTTTCGCCGTGATGTCGAGCAACCGTGGTGTCAGGTGCGTGACACGATGCTCGTCTTTGCGAATGAACCCATCGAGGGCTTCGCCGTCGGTGAACCACCGCTCGTCTACCGGTGAAGGAACGACCGCCGCATCGACCGGTGCCGCGTCGATGATTGGCTGGACTCGTGCGACGGCGTCTCGCATCGCGGGTTGGTTGAAGAGCCCCGGGGTGACGAGGATGAGACCGTCGAGCGCCGTTCCGAGCTTGTCCGCAAGGTGGATCGCGAGCACGGCTCCCCAACACCAGCCGAGGACCACGAGCGGACGGTCGGGCTCGCGTTCGGCCGCTACGATCGCGAGCGCGTCTTCGATGAGGCGACCCGCCGAAGGGGCATCACCCCAACCGATGCGGTTCTGACCGCTGCCTCGCCGGTCGGCACCCACGACTTTGATCCCCGCACGCTCGAGCGCAGGGTGGAGCGGCGCAAACCACCCCGAGTGGCTCATGATCCCATTGAACAGCACGAGCGTGGCGTGCGGACCTTCACTTGGCAGGGAGACCCGGTACGTGAGTGCGTACCCATCGGAAAGGGTGATGTTACGGAATTGAGTCACGCGCTAGTCCATCACCGACCCGCCACACACATTGAGGGCTTGTCCCGTGATCCCACGAGCCTCCTCCGACATGAGGAACAGTGCGAGTGCGCCGACTTCCCGTGCGGTGATCAGGCGTTGCTGCGGACTATGCGACACGATCTCTTCCAAATACTCTTCCGAGGTTTTGCCGAACATCTTGGCGCGGTTCGTCATCGCTTCGTGGACGAGCTCCGTGTCCACGTGCCACGGGCAAATCGCGTTGACCGTGATTCCGACCTTAGCCGTCTCGCGAGCGATCGATTTGGTGAAGCCCAGGATCGCGGCCTTGGACGAGGCATAGGCCGAGTTGTAGGCGGCACCGACTTTGGCGGCCACGGACGACACATTGATGATCCGGCCGGACTTTTGGCGAACCATCTGGCGGAGCACCGCTTGGGTCAGGTTGAAGACCGCGAACACGTTGACCTCGTAGAGCTGACGGATCGCTTCAGGCTTGGCCATGATCAAGTTCGCGACGTAGTTCGCCGCGGCGTTGTTGACCAGCACATCGATGCGCCCGTAGGTTGTGATCGTGCCTTTGGCCAACGCCTTGACGGCTTCCAGATCGGTCACGTCGGTCGGTACTGCAAGTGCTTCGCCGCCCCGTTCTTTGATCGCGGCCGCTGTCGCTTCGAGTTGATCGCGGCTCCGCGCAGCCAGCACGACCTTCGCTCCGGCTTCGGCCGCCATCATGGCGATCTCCTTGCCAATTCCACGGCCCGCGCCAGTCACGATGACGACTTGATCCTCGATCTTCACGGGCGCAAGCAAAACGCTCGCTTACAGGGTTGTCAACGAGCGTTGCGGGCCGCTTCAGCCATTTCGGTCGAAACGACGGCTTCGAGCGAAGCTGCGCAGTTGACGCGGGGCTATGACCCCGGTGCCGTTGCCGATACATCCGCAGTGGAATCGGCCGCTTGCGAAGCGAGATCGACACAGGCAAACGCCGCATTCGTGTTGGCTGGAAGCGCCCCTTCGGTCGTCACCGTTCGATACCTCATCAAGTATCGGCCCGCGGTGACAGAAATGGCTCCCACGGAATTTGCAGCCGTAGTGGTGCCGATCAGGATCGGATCTGCAGTGAGCACATCATCGAGAAACACGGCCCCTTGCTCGGCTGTATTCGAGGGCGGGGCCAAACCACCGAGGGTCACGGGGCCACCGATGGGCCTCGGCGAGAGATCGATGTCGAGTGGCGCGGTGCCGTCGATCATGACGCCCTGCAGGATGTTCGCGTCTCCGTTGATCGGCAGGGAGGGGCCGGGGGTTTCGACCGAATAGACCACGTCGTACGGACCCGGCACGACGAGTCTCTCGTAGGTTGGTTCGCGCGTACTCCCGAGCAGCACCGAATCACCGGTGACTCGATTGCGAAGATACAAGCGACCATCGTCATACTCGGAGTCGGGAGGTATCACGCCGTTCAACGTGACCGTGCCCGTGACCGTCACGACCGGGACGTCCACGTCGAGCAGGCCCCCCTCAATGGGGAACGTTCCAAGGTGGGCCGCCGTGTTGGCCGGAACGCTGACACTCGAGGTCTCTTGCGAGTAGATGAGGTCGTACGTGCCAGGCACCACATTGACCTGATACGCACCATCGTGAGTGTTGCCGAGCGTCACGAGGTCACCCGTTTCTGGGTTTTCGAGGCGGAGCACGGCATCGTCGCTCGGGCTTCGAGAAGGCGATTCACGGGCAACGGTAAACGCCCCCCTGAGGTCGACCATGGGTACGTCGATCACCAAGGGTGAGGGGCCGACCTCGACCTCTCCGATCAGAGCATGCCGGTTGAGCGGGACCGAAGCTCCGCCCGTGACCCGCGAGTAGTAGGCACGATATGTGCCCGGAACGAGCACGGTCGTGAACGTGCCCTCGTGCGTGAGCCCGAGTTCAATCGTCTCTCCGGGACCCCCCCCATCCGCTGGGGTTTCCAGCGTGATCCTGCCGGTCTCGTACGGGCTTCCGGGAGGTGCCGCGCCGGCGATGCGAAACTCACCCGTCACTGGTTGGATCGGGATGTCGATGTCGAACCGCTGCACCTCGCCATCGCCCGCTGCGGTCAACTCGACGGTTTCGAGGAGCACACTCGGGTTGCGCGGTACACCGACGGTTCCTGCTTCGTGAACGAAGTACACGTCGTAGGTTCCAGGGATGACGAGAACGGAGAAGGTCGGCCGATTCGTCGTGGTGAGTCGAACCACGTCGCCGGAGAGCGGATCGCGGAGCTCGACTCGACCGCGCTCGTAGATCGATCCGGGGGGCTCCATACCTCCCACGGTGACCGTACCCTCGACGGTGGCCATCGCGATGTCGATCATCAACGGTTCCAAATTGTCGATCTCGAGCGTGGCGAGTTTTGCCCCGGTATTGGCCGGCACCGAGACCCGGCCTTCGCGGTGGGCATAGAACACGTCGTACGTTCCTGGAATCAATGTTTGGGAAAATTCGCCCTGGTCCGTCGTACCGAGGAGTGCGACGTCACCCGTGATGCGGTTGCGCAGCTCGAGCGCTCCGGTTTCATAAGGTGATTGCGGTGGAGGCATGCCGTTGATGAGCAACGTGCCCGTGACCTCGACGAGCGGCACGTCGATCCCCTCGAGTTCCATCGCCGGAACACACGGGATGCAACCGAGCCCCACCGAAGCGAACCCACGTTCGCATGAGCATTCCGGTCCGTCGTCGGCGAGGATGCAGGAGCCGTTCTCGCAAACGAGGTCACATTGCGGAAGCAACCGACCGCCGGTGTCATCAGGGGCGGCGCTACCCTCATCGCCGCCCGAGTCGTCGGCCTGCGCTCCGACATCGCTTGCATCGGTTTCGCCACCGACCTCGCCATCGACCTCGCCGGTCGTTCCGACGACCTCGTCTCCTTGCTGATCGCTCAGATCCGAGAGCCCGACCTCCCCGTCCCCGCACGCGGTCGCTAGTGCCAAGAACCCCGTCAACCACCCACGATCACGAACGTAAGCCATGAAATCTGGCCAAGGCTAGCACTGAACGGGACTGCCTCAAGGCTCCGTCGCGAGGAGCACGATCCCTCCAGGAACTGCGGCCGAAGCGGAGATCACATCGCTCTGGCCATCCTCGTCGAAGTCCGCCGTAGCGATCGCGACCGGACGCGCGAGTGCCGGGAAGGTTTGTGGGCGCTCGAATCCCAGCGACGTGCCTCGCAAGACACCGATTTGCCCAGCCAGCTCCATCGTGACGGCGAGGTCGGCAAATCCATCGCGATCGAAGTCCGCCGAAGCGACCGCGCGAGGATTCCCGCCGAGTAGACTCACGTCGGGACCGGTGAAATCGGCCGCACCGTCGCCTCGCCACAGACCGATCGACCCCGAGCTCGGGTGTGCAACCGCGAGGTCGATGATCGTGTCGCCATCGAAGTCGAGCACGGCGAGGGCACGCGGGCCGGGCAAGGTCGCCAATCCGAGTTCGTCGCCGAAGCCGGTATCCGACCCTCGGAACAAACTCAGCGAACGTCCTCCGAAGTTCGCGAGCAACAGATCCACGGTTTGGTCCGCATCGAAGTCCGCGGCGACGATCGCCGACGGGGCACTGCCGACGACGAGCTCCTGCCCGACCGTCAACGAGCCCGTTCCATCGCCCACGAGCACCGTGACGTTGCCGCCTTCTTCATTGCTCGACGCGATGTCGATGAACCCATCGCCATCGAAATCTCCGGTCGCGAGGCCACGCGGGAGGGGGCCGACCCCCACGGGGGCCTGGGCCACGAACCCTCTGGCTCCATCCGCGAGATACACGATGACGGCATCGACCCCAGAATCCGCGACCACGAGGTCCAACACCCCATTCGTGTCGAGATCCGCGGCGACGAGCGCAAGCACTCCGCTCTCCGTCGCAAACGTCACGGGCTCCGTAAACGTTTGATTCCCGAAGCCGAAGCGGACGCTGAACGACTGATCGTGACCCGCCGCGATATCGATATGCCCATCGCCATCGAGGTCGTCGGCCACGAGCGCAGCCGTGGGGAGGTCGGTCGCGACGGCGATCGGTTCGCCAAGGCAGATCTCGGTCGGATCGGCCTCTCCGTTGCCACATAGGTTCATGCCGCCATCCGAGGACGAACTCTCGATCGGCAGGTCCGACGTGCTTTCGGTCGCGCCTTCCGTGGTCGCATCGCCCATGGTGCTGGTCGAACCGGAAGTCGAGTCCTCGTCGCCTGTCGAGGAGCTTCCGTGGGTCACGAACGCGATACCCGGCGCTGGATGATCATCACCGCAGCTGCAGCCCACCTCGAGCCCCATGGCGGAGAGGACTCCAACCAAGAACCTCGTGCGTGCGCTGACCTCCATCCGCTCCGTATAACACGAAGGCTGGTTCAGGAGATCGTCGTGCGTGCCTACGGGGAACGCCAAACCGCAACCCGATGGATCTTCCATGAATCGACGGGGGATCGTTGCCGACAGTCGTAACCGGTCACGAAGCGTAAGCCGAAGCCTCCCGCCCGAACGCCTTCGGACAACTGCAACGATGCCTCGTCGAGTACGAACTCGGATCTCACGAGACCCCGCTCGGGCTGGTCGCGAAACACGGAGCGTCCGGCAAGTGGGTTGGGCAGCTCGTGGTCGGTGGCCGAGATTCCGTAGCATGCCCCTAGCAAGCACGGAAACTCCGCACACGCCGTGCATTCTCGCGGGTCGTTGCAGACGACCTCGCCCGACGGAAAACAGTCGCAGCCAAGATCGTGGCTGTAGCCCCCAGTGCCGCTGCGAGGAACGTCGGGTTGACGCGCGACGGGGGGCACGGACGGGTCGGCATTGCAGTCCTCGAACAGCGTCAAGAGGACGACGGCTCCGTCTTGCGTGGTCATCCCCATTCCGGTTGAAAAGGCGTACTCGTGCTCGAACGAGAGCACGAGGTCCCCATCGATGTCGGCGATCGAAACGCACTCCTTGAGCTCGAGCTGAGCTTGGCCACCCGCACATCGCGCTACGGGATCACCTTCCTCGCAGCCTGCCGAATTGCCGCTCCACCATCCGTCCACAAAATGCCATGTGTTGGTCAATGACGACGGCAACATGGGGTCCGGGGTACCGGGAGCTCGGGAGTCGGCATTCGTGATCTGCCATCGCTCCGTCGTGTCGCGTTCGCTATCCATGGGATCGTAAAACAGTGGGTGCTGGCAGGCCTCGTCGCACGTGGTGAATGGACCGGATCGGTTGGCGATCCCCTCGTCGCAAGCTTCGGGTGGAGACGTCGCGGGGTTGATCCAGGCATCACCGCACACGGGAACGGTGCAGTCTCCATCGCACTCTGGTGTGTTGCGAGGACCGTCGGCGTTGGACCCCGGATCACAGGCTTCGCCGGTTTCGACGACATCGTTTCCACATACGGGTTCGACCCCCGTCTCGGTTCCCACGGTCGACACGTCCGACGCGGACTCATCGGTGCTTGCCATGGTGGCGACGGTTCCATCGGTTGCGGCAACGTCGACCTGGCATGGTCCCCCGCAACACCCGGTCTCTCGGTTGCAGCGCAGCGAGAGCCCGCAATCGCTGTCCGTGCGGCACGGCAGTCCATCTGCACCGGTTCCCGTGAAGCACCCAGCACTCCCGATGCTTCCGAACATGACACCCATCAGGACTCCATACAGTCGCCGCGCGTTCGTTCGCCGAAGGTGCCCCATGCTCTCGGCGAGTGTAACAGGACTCAGCCGTATCGATCGTTTCGCCAAGGATGCGCCGTCATCGAGTAGCCATTGCGTTCCCAAAAGCCTGGACGATCGCCAACGAGGACCTCGATACGATGGATCCATTTTGCGCCCTTCCACGCGTAGAGCTGAGGCGTGATCATCCGGCAAGGACCGCCATGCTCGATCGGCAGGGGTTTTCCGCCGGCTGTGTGAGCGAGCAGAACGTCGGGTTTGAGCGCCTCGACCAACGCGACGTTCGTTTCGTAGCCATCGTACGCGTGACACATGAGGTGGGTCGCGGTGGCGAGTGGCTCGGCGAGGGCGAGCACTTCGGACAGCTGTACGCCGACCCATGCGATGTCGAGCTTCGACCAGGTCGTGACGCAATGAAAATCACTCGTGTCGGTCACTTGGGGCAAGGCAAGGAAATCGAACCAGCTGAGTTCGACGGGCGATCCGACGGCGCCATCGATTCGCAATTGCCAACGCTCGGGATCGATCCGCGGCTGCTTGCCGAGGTCGAGCACCGGCCACTTTCCCGTTCGCGTCTGGCCAATGGGCAGCTGCGGCATGCCGTGGCGATTGGCGGGCCCAGACCCTTGCGGCCGATCGTCGGCGACGGAGGGTGTCTTCTCCATCGCGGCTTGGAATCGCTGTTTGAGACGCATTCGCGCCTCGATGATCCTGTCGCGCGAACCGTCGTCGGTCATTCGACGATCATATCCATCGAGTACGATCTCGGCAGCCGTCCGCCGATCCTCACCGCATGGGGTCGCCACGGGCCATCGAAGCGTCCGCTCGTCCGATGTCGGGTCACCTGACTTCGCCGACTGGCCCTCCGGCAGCGGGATTCAAGCAATCCGCGGCGCGGTCGAAGACAGCGGCGCGCGTCATGGCGGACTGGAACATATCGACGGCTCCCGAGCCCCGGCGCATCACGATTCGCATCGTGGGCCAGATCGAGGTCGAGGATGCGACTCGTGCCGCAAAATACACCGATGCGTTGCTCTCACAAGCCAAGGGACCGACGGAGCTTTGCTTCGATCTTTGCGACTTGGAGGGCTACCCGATCGCGGCTCGCAACATGTGGGCCGATCTGTTGCGACGTCAGGCCAGATCCATCCACCGCCTGATCTGGATCAGCCCGAGTGCGACCGTTCGCATGGTGGCCCGCGCGGTGGGGCTGTTCGCCGGCATTCCCACCCAGACGCTCGAAGCTGTGCCTTCGCACCGCCGAGCGGCTTGATCCGCTCGGGTCGGCCAGGCGCCTGATGCAACAGGTAAGATTCCAAGATGGAATCTTCCAGCGTTTGGGACGAGTCCATCCCCGCGGTCCGCGAAGCGATTCGAACGACGCTCGTGGAGGCGAAGCTCATCGAGCCCGTCGCATCCGATCCTGCCTCGTTCCATCGTTGGCACGCGTACGACTTGGCGTCGATCATCGAAGGGTGTTTCGGCGAGATCGTGGACGCGGCCGCGTTCGACGAGTCGGCATGGATGGCCTGGAAAGAGCGAATCGGCCGATCTTTCATCGTAGGTCCCTACCACGCGACCGCAGATGCATCGTCGGTCGATCGCGATGAGCAGGAGCGCTACTGGCTGCTCGATGCGGGACGACCGGTGGGTACGATTCGTTTGGATCGGAGGCACTTTGGAGGTGTTTGGCTCTCGATCTCGGCGCTGTACGTGACACCGAGCTCGAGGGGCCGAGGGCTCGCGACGCGAGCGTTGCGTGCGAGTGCCCAAGCTGCGACGCAAGCTGGGTTGCTCGGCATCAAGTTGGGCACCAGTTGGACCTGGCAGCGCAGCCTTCGCTTCTATCTCGACCGTGGATTTTGGGTTTGGAACTGGAAGCACGACCTTCGTCTCGTGCTCGTTCCGTCGTGGCCCCAGTGGAGTGTCTCGTTCGCTGGCGATGAAGTGACGTTCCAGCTTCGGGCGAACGGCAAGACCGAGGCGATGTTCGTCGCTCGCCGCCGCGAGGGGACCCTCGTGATCGACGTGATGCCCCTGGAGCAGCCGATCGACATTCGACACACCGCCATGACCACGTTTTCGACCGTGCTCGCGGTTCATGGGTGGCCGCTCGTTCGATCCGAAAAGATGTGGGCCGACCGCTATGGCTGGTCGGATGCCGGTGATCCGGAGGGCATCGCTTACAAGATCGGAGTGTTCGAGGAGCTCGCCCGCGAATCCGGCTGGCGTGTGGAAACACCTCGAATCCCTGAGCTCGAGCGCTGGCAAGCATGGGCGCAAGGGGAGGAGCACGGCCGTCGGCATGAAGCACAGCATGCGATCGAGGTCGTGCTCCGTGAACGCAAGTTCCCCATGGACGAAGTGCTCCAGCAGCGACTCCGTTCGCTGATGCCATGGGATCTCGAGGAGATCCTACGACGCGCCGTGACGGCACCTTCGTTCGAGGATTGGCACGAAACGCTGGTCCGAGTGATCGATCGTTATGCCCTTCGCGCTCGCCGATGAGCCCCTATCGGTCGATCGGGTCGATGACGAGTTGGATGTACGCGGTCGCGCGCCGCGTCCCTCGAAGATCAAAATCGCAGGCCGGTGCCGACGTGGGCGGTCAGGAGTTGTTGGGACGCACGCGTCTCTTCATCGGTATCGAGGGTGACGTCGTTCGGGCCGCTCGCGGGATACGTCGCCGACAACACCCCGGACGTTCCAACGCCCATGGCATAGCGGGCAGCGATCGTGGTCTCGAAGACGAGCGTACGCACCCGCTCGCTCTTGGCCAGCTTCACCGGAGTCAAGAACCGAACCGCGATCGAGCCTCCCCAGCGATTCACCACCACATCCGGAAAGACATCACCGTCGAGCTCCGTCGTGCGATCGGTGAACAAGCCAGCCCCGAGGATCCACCGTTTCGATAACCGAGCAGCGCCTCCGAGTCTCACGTTCCACACGCCTCGCCGTTGCCAGAGGCTACCCATGCGGAGCTTCGCCGTCGAAGCCTCGGCGTCGAGCTCCAGATCGAACTTCGGCAGGCGCAACGCAAGACCCACCGCGATTGTCCATGGTGTGAGGAAGCGTGGGGCAGGATCCGTTTCGGAAGGATCGATGGTCGTTTGGGTCACCGTTGCCCCGGTCGGGTCGCGTCGCGTGAAGCTGATCGTCTGACCCCCCTCGAAACTCGAGTAGACCACGCCAGCTGGTGCACGAACCATCGCACCACCCAGCAGCCACGGAGTGAGTTCCCCCTGGACCCCGATCGCGATGTCGATCCCCCCGACGGCAGAGGCTGCATCGACATCGCCGACGTAGCTCGACAAGGCGCCCGTGACGGGATCGGTCGCGGAGCTGACCAGGCGAATGAACTCGAAATCACTCTGATAGACGACCGAAACCGTAGCTCCAATGCGAAATCGATTCTGGTAGTCCCAGGCGAGGCTCAGACCCGCGTGATACCGGCGAACCATCGTGATGACATTCGCCTGTTGGGCAAAGTCATATCCCGCGGTTTCATTGCGTCCCGCCAAGGTCATGCGCGCCTCGGTATCGGCGTAAACGGGAGTATGAAAGCTCAACGCGGTGTTGATCCGTCGTTTGGGCCAAGCGAACACGATGCTGATGGCGGTCGGGACCACGATGATCTGGTCCTCCCGCCCCGTCACGTCGACGACGTGGTCGGACACTCGCGCCTGCAATGCGCCCGGGACTCGCGTCCGTTTGAAGCCGTAGGCGGCCGCCAAGGCGTCCAATCGCACACGACGGGTTGCTGCGATGGCGGCGGGGTTATACCAAACGGAACCCGCATCGCGTCCCAGCACCAGCGCTGCGCCGCCCCGGAGCGCAGCATCATTGGACAGGGCATAGCCGTCGTGAGGGGCCGCATGGGCCCAAGCCGGGATCGCGAGCAAAAGGTAGATCGCGCGGCCGAACAGACGGAGACCTGAGCTCATCCGGATTTCGAAGACTATCGACGCGGGCGTGCACGTGCGACGTTCAGCGATTCACGGGTCGAGCAATTTCTGCGTCGCTACGGTCTCCCGATGACGTCCAACTGCGAACCCACGAAACCCCCGGGCAGTCGGCCGCAAAGAATGAAGGCATCGCGATTCACGTTGGTGGTGGGTATCGTCTTCGCGCTCGGGGCAGCCGGATGCCCAAAACGAGCACCGAGCACACCCCCGGGTCCACGCATCGCGCGTCGCTTGGACCAACAACGAGCCAAGGTTCGAATCGTCCTCGACGAAGGTCGAGGCACGAACCTCGCCGCGGTGAACTGGACCTGGGACGCGCCGCTCGATCCGAGTGCACCCCTCGATCGTGCAGGCATCATCGCCGCGGCCGCACTGCGACCGGGAGACCCATTCGGCATACCGGAGCTCCATCGCGCCAAAGTCAACGCGGAGGTCGCTCTCCAAGGTCAAGGGTATCCGGACGCCGTGATCAGGGAGCGAGTCGTGGTCGATCGGGAAAAACGTACGGCAACGGTCGAGTTCACCGTCGAGCCTGGGGAGAGGTTCGTCGTCACGGGCTATCGATTGATCGGCCTCCGCCGAGTCCGCGAAGATCTCGTGCGTCGTGAGGTGGGCGAGATCCATGCGACCTATTCCCCCAAACTCTTGCGGCAGGTCGAGTCGGATGTTCATGGAACCCAGGCATTCGCGAGCGTATCCGTGACCGAGGATCGCAGAACGGAGGATGGACGAATGACGCTCGCCGTCGTCGTCCGCGAGCGCCAAATGCAGGATATCGGCGTGGGCCTCGAACTCGACGCCGATCAAGTGCAATGGAGCCAGGTGGTCTCCGTCCGCTATCGACATGCCAATCTCTTTCGCAATCTCACGCGTTTGCAACTCTACGGCAAGGTCGGGTACGCCGAGCTCCCCGCACCGTACAACGTCCGTGCCCATGGTCCGCGCGCAGAACTGTCCCTGATGCTCACGAAAAAGGGTTGGTTGGAGCGCAAATTGGTGTGGTCGGTCGAACCCAAGTTCACGGTGGATATTCGTCAGGGCTACCAGCTGTGGACGTTCGAGAATCGAATGGCGGTCTATCGATTCTTTGGTGAAATTTTCTCGCTCGCCCTGAGCTACAACAATCACTATCTCAATCTATTCAACTACGAGGATTTGGCGGTGCAGCTCGCACGCTACGAGGTTCCGCTGGGCGACTCCTCGATCGCCTCGTTTCTCGAGCTCGAGACGAGCCTGTTCAAGCTCGACAATTTTGCGCAGCCCCATCGCGGGATTCGTCTGAGTGCGCTGACTCGGTTCGCCAATAAGTACTTGGGGAGCCAATACGACTATGTCCATGTGGAGCCCAAGTTGATGGGCTATTTCGACCCGCACCCCCGAGTGCACCTGGCCGGTCGGGTGGGTGTCGGTTTCATCCTGCCTTACAACACCACGACCTCGCCACTCATCGACCAACGCTTCTATCTCGGCGGAGCCTCGGATGTGCGCGGATGGTCTCGCCGACGGTTGTCACCTCGAGTCACGGTGTGTGATGCCGACACCGGTTCGGACTGCCAAGAGATTCCTGTAGGTGGCGAGACGCAAGTGCTCGCGAATCTCGAGATGCGCATCCGCGTTTCGAAGTCCTTTTGGCTCGCGCTGTTCGGCGACATCGGAGACGTGAGACTGGATCCGACGTCGATCGTCCCGAGCGGATGGATGTACTCCGTGGGGGCGGGGGTTCGATACGCGACGGCGATCGGTGCCATCCGTTTTGATCTCGGGGTTCGGCTCAACGAGAGCGACCGATTCCCCGAGCCCTATCCGGTGGCGTTTCATTTGTCGTTCGGCGAGATCTTTTGAGCGCGCCGCGACGAGCTTCGACACATCGTCGAACGAGCCCCACCTCACGGCGCCCGCGCGGGCGCAAGCCGCTAGACCGTGGGCACGTCTTCGGACGCGCCCACGAATCGTCGGTGTCGTTGCTCAGCGCGGAGGCGGCGAGGACTCGTTTTCCATCAGGGCAGGTGCGGAATGATTCACCGTTGCCGGAGCTCCGCTTGGTTCCGCGTCGCGATATTCCGCCAAGCGATACTGGATCTTGCGGGGCGAGATGCCGAGGATCTCCGCCGCTTTGTGCGTACTTCCCCGAACATGTTCGAGGGTTTTGAGGATCGCGTACTTCTCGAGTTCGGCCATCGATGCGCCGGGAATCTCGGGGCGGTCCGTCGGCTCATGTTCGTTGGTGAGGATTTCTCGCGGAAGGTGACGCGGCTCGATCTCGAGTCCCTGGCAGAGGACGACCGCTCGTTCCACGCAGTGTTCGAGCTGACTCACGTTGCCAGGCCATTCGTAGTGGATGAGGATCCGCAGCGCTCGGTCGTGGAACCCGCGGATCGGTCGACGGTTTTTTCGGCACGTCTGGCGGAGAAAGTGCGTGGCCAGGGCAGGGATGTCCTCGCGGCGCTGTCGCAACGCGGGTGCTCGCAACGTGATGATGTTGAGTCGGTAGAAGAGATCCTCACGGAAACGACCCGAGGCGACATCTTCCTGGAGATCGTGGCCGCAAGCCGCGATCAAGCGAATGTCGACCGGTGTCGACTCCTCGCCCCCCATGGTCTTGAACGATCGTTCCTCGAGGAACAGCAAGAGTTTGAGCTGCATCCCAGCGGATAGGTGATCGACCTCGTCGACGAAGAGCGTACCCTTGTCGGCGCGATGGAACAGGCCATCTCGACGCGAGGTCGCTCCTGGAAACGCGCCCGTCTCGTAACCAAACAACTCTTTTTCGAGGGCGGCGTCATCGAGGCCCGCGCAATGCAGCGTGACGAACGGCCGCTCCACACGGGAGCCTCCTTCGTGCAGCATCTTGGCGACGAGCTTCTTGCCTGTGCCGCGTTCCCCCACGACGAGCACCGACGCATCCGCGTCGCTCACCTGATGGACCAACGCGAGTAGCTGACGGGACGCCTTGGATTGTCCGATCCAGTGAACGGAGTCGCTGGGGGGCGGGGCGGCGAGCGCCTCGCGAAGGGACTCGTTTTCTTTGCGGAGCGACCAATGGCTGAGGACGCGACGCACGACCATCAGCAGTTCGGAAAAGTGGACCGGTTTGGTCAGGTAGTCGTCTGCGCCCTCTTGCATCGCTTCGACGGCATTTTCGACCGACCCAAATGCCGTCATCACGACGACGCCCACCGAGCCGAACTGGGCTTTCACCTTTTTCATCAAGGTGATGCCGTCCATGCCGGGCATTTTCACGTCGGTCAGGAGCAGGTCGGGCGCCCAATCCTCGAGCTGTCCGAGGGCTTTGTATCCGTCGGCTGCGCTTCGTACGGCGAAGCCGTCTTCGCGTAGCAACTCGCACAGCGCCGAACGAGCGGCCGATTCGTCGTCCACGACCAAAATGCGGGGCCCCTCGGCCTTGCTGTTTGCTGCCATCGATCGATTGCTCCTCTTTCCCTTACCTATCCTGTTTCACCCGTTTCGCAGTCCGATGCGCAACCGTTGCGCGAACATGGTGCAAAACATGGAAAGTTGCGCTCCGTTTCGCCGTAGTGGACCGAAAGAACCCGTCTGCGACGGTTTTGGCGTTCATGGAACTTTCTCTCGGGTTGCTATTGCCGCAGCGTAATGGGCTCGTCTTCGAGCGTTGCCGTCCGGTCGGCGCTGGACGCTCGACACCGATCGACCCGACGACTATGCTCGCCGCGCCCGCATGCGAGGAATTCTCAAGTCACTCGCCAAGATCGGTCTCGTCGAACTTGAGGAGGGTGACCGGCCGCCCGCCAAGCCCATCGCCCGCCCCCCCGCGATGTCCGCCGATACGGACCGGGCGGTGAACGCGATCTTGCAAGACGACTTTGCCCGTTCGGATGAGGAGCCGTTTCAGCCCCCGGCGAGCGTGGGATCGAGCAGTACCGTGGTCGCGCCGGTGGCCAGCGGCTCAGCCTACCCCACGGGTTCGGAAACACCTCCAGCGGCGACGTTGCCGACGGACAAGCCCGAGTGGGCCACGGTCGCGTTGACGATGGGCCGATCGTTCGATCAGATCTACGCACTCGCCCGGGTGCCCGCGTCGCCGTTCCCCGCGGAAAAGCTGTTGCGGGTGCTCGATGGTCTCAAAGCTCTCGACCCGAACACTCGACGAGCGGCGGTGGTGGCGATGGACGCCGCCGACGATGACTGGACCGTCGTCGACTCCGTCCTCGATGCCGAACGCAAGATCGAAGCCCTCGAGCGGGCCGACGCGAGTCTCTTCGCCGAGCGGAACCAGTTCGAGGCGGATGCTCGTGCGGCCCTGCAAGCGCAGGACACCTATCGTGAACGAGCGACCGCGGCGATCCGCGAAGAGATCGCCAAGCTCGAGCAAACCCTCGCCGGTGAGCTCGAGCAAGTCGCGACGGCCCGGTCGACGATCGAGCAACGCTTGCAGCTCGCCAACGATGCCCAAGCTCGTGAGCGAGCTCGATTCGTCCACGAGGTCGCTCGCCTTCGAGAGATCATTCTTGCCTTTGGCGCCCAGGCAACGCAGGAGCACTGACCATGGCCAAACTCACCCCCCTCGCGAAGGGGCTCATCACCGTCATCATCCTTGGAGCGACCGGAGCTGCAGCTTGGCGTCTTGGTCTGCGTGATGTCGTCACCGGCCTTGGGACCTCCTCGTCCTCGTCCGGCAAGACGTCCGACGGTGGGTCCTCGTCCAAGGATGGCGGTGGAACGCAACCTTCGAAGGATGCCACGGGGAGCGAACCAGGCCCCGGACCGACGACCGCGACGGGTTCCCTTGGCAGCGCCGGCAACCCACTCAAGGTGTCGATCGTCAGCTTCCACGGCTATGCCCCGGGACTGCTCGCCAACGGGAAATCGCTCAAGACCGCATCCGGTTCGATCTATGCGGGCAAGAACGTGAACGTCGAGTTCGTCATCCAAGACGACATTCCGACCCTCGCGACGATCTTCGAATCGAAGGCCGCCCATTGTGCGTGGCGAACGAGCGATTTTTGGGCGCAAGAGCAGCCGAACCTCCGCAACAACAAGCTCGACGGTCGCGCGATCATGATCGTCGACAACACCCAAGGGGCGGACGCGGTCATCTCTCGCGATCCGGCCGTCGGAAGCATCGAAGACCTCGCGGGCAAGTCGATCGCGTTGCTCCAATACACGCCATCGCACGGCATGGTCATCGATGCGGTGGACAATTCGAGCCTCAGCGCGCGCAAGCAACAGACGGTCCAATACGTGTTCATCAACGCGGACGAGGGCACGGCAGGGGTGCGAGCGGCGTTCGAGGGGGGTCAGGTCCAGGCGGCCGCGCTCTGGGATCCCGACCTTTCGCTCGCGTTGCGGGCGGTCTCGGGTGCTCGGGTCATCTACTCGACGAAGACGGCGACGAACCTCATCTACGACGTGGTCGTCTGCGATCAGCGCGTGCTCGACGTCCCCGCGAACGAAAACATGTTCACGAACTTCGTCTCGGGTTGGTTCGAAGGGGTCGAGGCCGCTCGGGCGAACCAGGAAGCCGCGATCGATGCCCTCGTCGCGACCGAGGAGTTCTTCCAGCTGCTCGCTCAACAAGAGGGCCGGCCGTTCATTCAGAGCCTGTTTGGCAACCTCGTGTGGACCGGCCTCGAGGACAACGTGCGGATTCTCGGACTCGCGGGGCAGACCAACCACTACGAGCGGGTGTATCGGCGGTTCGACGAGATCTATCGGTCGGTCGGTGCCCTTGCGAACCCCAACTCGCCGGTCATCAACCCGCCCGATTCGTTCGACTACCGCTTCGTCAAATCCCTTTCCGCAGCCAAGCCCGAAGTGAAGGTGGAGGCCGAAAAGCCGCAGTTCACCTTCACGCCCAAAGAACGCGAGGTCGTCGTCGCCAAGCAAGAGGCGTCGGTTACCAAGCCCGTTCTCGTGTCGTTCCAGACCGGATCGGCCGCGCTCAACAAACGAGCCGAGCGAACGATCGATGACGAGATGGTCCCGCTCATCGAGAACAACGGTTCGGCCTATTTCGAAGTTTCGGGTAACACCGATGCGACCGGGAGCCGTCCCGCGAATCTCAAGCTTTCGCTCGAGCGTGCGACGGCGGTCGTCGATTACCTGGTGCGCGAATGGGAGTTCGATCGCGCGCGCTTTCAAGTGGTGGGACACGGCCCGGACAAGCCGCTCTGTAACGAAGCCAAACCGCAAGACGAGGGCATGGACCTCGAAGCCTGCCGCTCGGCCAACCGGACGACCCGCGTGGCGGTCCTCTCCCGCGAGTGATCCTCGATGTGGAATCCTTATTCAGAGGTCGCGCCCGCGACCGCGCGGCGACTCGGTCTCGGATCCGTCCTCACCGTGCTCGGGCTCTGGGCGCTGGTTTGCGGGGTGGGGCTCGTCGGGCCGGCGAAGCTGCCGAGCCCATGGGCCGTGGTGCACGCATTCATCCAGCTCTCGTGGAACGCCCAGCTCGGGTCTAGCCCGCTGATGGAAGCGACGCTTTGGTCCGTGTCGCGGGTGTTGATCGCGGGTGTGCTCGTCGTCGTCATCGGGGTGCCGATCGGCTTGCTCATGGGGGCGTCTCCGCGCATCAACGCGACCCTGTCTCCGCTCGTCGACCCGTTTCGTTCCGCCCCGGTCGTCGCCCTACTTCCGATCCTGGTCATGTGGCTCGGCATCGGCGAAGCCATGAAGATCGCGTTCCTTTTCCTCGGGGCGGTCGTCTATCTCGTACCGATGGTTCGAGATGCCGTTCGCGCGGTGCCGCAGGCGTACTGGATCAGTGCGCGAGACCTCGGTGCAACGCCCTGGGAGGCGGTCTGGCACGGTGTATTCCCGCTCGCCCGCCCGCGCATCGCCGATGCGATCACGGTCGCCGTCTCGGTGATGTGGACATACATCACGGTGGCCGAGTACGTGAATGCGCAAAAGGGTCTGGGCCAGCTCATTCAAAACGCGCGGCGCTTTTCTGCGATGGACCAAGTGTTCGCGGGGATCGTCGTGATCGTCGGGCTCGCCCTGGTGACATACTCCGGGATGGTGGCCCTCAAGCGTCAACTCTACCCGTGGGAGGTCGAATGACCCCCAACGTAGATACGGCCGAACCAGTGGCCGCAAGCGCCAGTCCAGCGCCCGTGTCGATGCGCTTGACCGGGATCGTGCAGGAGTACCCGCGCGCGGACGGGGCAGGGGCGGTGCGGGTCGTCGATGGGATCGATCTCGAGTTTGCTCGACCGAGCATCAACATGCTGCTCGGGCCGTCCGGGTGCGGTAAATCCACGGTGCTTCGCATGATGGGCGGAGTCCGTCCCTTCGGCGTCAAAACGCCCACCACGGGACGCATCGAGATCGATGGTCGACCCTGCGAAGGGGCCCACGACGACGTCGTGATGGTGTTTCAGCGCTACGCCAATCGTCCCGATCTCACGGTTCACGACAACGTCGCCTTCCCGTTCCGCTTTCGCTTGTGGAAAAAGCAGATCTCCGCATCGATGGTCGAGCAACGGGTCAAGGAGATGCTCGAGATGGTGGGTCTTGGTGGTAAAGCCAATCTGCGTCCCGCCCAGCTCTCCGGCGGACAGAATCAACGCGTGGCCCTGGCCCGCGCCCTGGTTTTGCGGCCGAGGATCCTGCTCATGGACGAGCCATTCGGGGCTCTCGATGCGCAGACGCGGGAAGAGATGCAGCAGCAGCTCGTCTCGCTGTGGGAACAGCAACAGTGCCTCATCGTGTTCGTGACGCACGACATCACGGAGGCCCTGCTCCTCGGTGACCGCGTCATCTTGCTGTCCAACCCGCCTGCGAAGGTGACGGACGACTTCACCATCACCGAGCGACGGCCTCGATCCGCGCTTTGGTTGCGCTCTACGGAGGCCCAGCAATTGGAGGAGCGGCTCCTTCGTCAGCTCCATGCCGGAGCGAAACGCGGCCAGGTCCGCGTGACGGTCTAGTCGAGGGGAGATCGGTGCAGAGATGGCGAACGAACAACCCGCCTGGCCTGCCGTCCGCGATGAGAAGCCGTCGTATCTGACGGAGATGTTGACCCATCAGTACACGCTGTATGGGTTCCTCATGTCACTTCTGGTGGCCGTCATGGCCGCGTTTCCCTATGGATTCGGTGTCGCACTCATCCCGGTGTTGTTCTACGCCGCCCTCGTCTCGATCGCGGCGATGTTCATCCCGAGCCATCCGGTGTTCAAAGAAGCCGTGGACAAGAAGTTTCGCGCGATGCAGCGCGAGCAGACCCGTCAACATCTCATCGAAGAGATCTCGCGGCGAATCCCGCGTGGAAGCCACGATCCGCAAGCCGTGCATTGGATGGCCTATGACCGCTTGCGCGAGCGATTGCGTTCACTCGAAGAAATCGCCTCCAAACGCAAGACGTCGCTCTCGGGCCGCGACCTCGAGCGGCTCGACGATTCCACCGCTGATTTCCTCGGCCTCTGGCTCTCGCGGCTCGTCAACGGCGAACGTCTGGCGATGATCGACGAACACGCTGTCCGGGCGCAGCTCGACGCGATCGTACGCCAGCTGGCCGATCCCGCGGGCGGGGGCGATCGCAAGCGGCTGCAGAAGGCCGCGGACGATCTCGAGGGCGTCATGCGACGCCGCGAAGGGCTTTATGGCCGGCACACCGCGGCCGAGGCCGCGATGCTGGCAATGATCGACACCTTCGACGAGGTCTATCAAAGCATCATGGCCAATCCCAACTCCGAGGATGCGACGCGATTCCTCCAAGACGCCGTCGAGCGGCTGAACATCGAGCAAAACCTCGGCGATCCACTCGAAGGGGATTTCGACAACCTGTTGCCCCACCGTCGTGCGGCCGTGGCCGCAGCCGCACAGAGGAGACCGGCATGACATCATTCACCGTCCACGATCTCGAACGACTCCATGATTTCGACGCGGCGTCGCGATCCGTCCGCGAGGCGCTCGCGGCCGCCCTCGCTTCGCCTGTGGCTCTCATCCGCTTTTTCGGCCGTTACGTCGCGTGGAACGGCTTCTTTGGCTCCGGCGTCGCGAACCTCGCGGGCAAGATCGGGCGCAGCCGCTCGCAGTTCATCGATTCGAGTGAACCGATCATCGCATTGAGCGATCGCAGCGTATTCGTTGCGAGCTATTTTTTCGACGCGGCGCGCGACGAGTTCGACGATCGGGATACCGCACATCGCGATACCCATCGGTGTTTGGCGCAGGCGACGTTGACCGGCCTCTTGCGGATCGAAACTCGCAGCGACCCGCGCCTCGGTGAGCCGAAGTTCGTCAACGAACTCTTGGCCGATCCGCTCTGGTTGAACGCGATCTACGATCGTGTCCGCGTCGGTTATGGGGCGGGTTCGGCCGACGACCTTCCGAGCATCTTTCGCGCCATGGGCTATCACCTCGGCTCCGAGGTCCTGGCGGATCGCGAGTTCTCCGTGCTCGACGAGGCGCTACGGAACGGCCGACCCGACATGACCGACGAGCTTCGCGCCATGACGATCGACATCTCGGGGCAAGGCCACAACGCATACCAGTGGCTGTCGATCCACTCGGGGCATGGGGGTGCCGCCGAAGCGGATCATTTTGCGTGGGCCACCGCGGGCACCGAATTGGCTTTACGTTATGTTCCCCCCGCAAGTCGTGCGGGCCTGCGCCATCAGCTGGAGCTCGGGTTCATCGACTTCACGCGCGACCATCGAGAGTTTTTCGACAACGTCAACGAGCCCTCGGAAACGTGAGAGGACGATATGGCAGGTTTTTTCAGCAGACTCGGGAATTTGTGGAGCGGCTTCATCTCGCTTTGGATCGCCGACGTCGAAAAGCGTCATCCCGCGATCGCCTACGAGAATGCGATCAACGGCATGATCGAAAAATATGCCCGCCTCAAAGGGGCGACCGCAGCGATCATTCGGCGACGTGACGAGCTCGAAGGCCGGCTCGGGCGTGCGCAAGCAGGCCTCGACCAGGTTCGCCGCGATCTCGAGATGGCGCTGTCGACCGGCCAAGACGATCTCGCGCTCGTCGTCATCGAAAAGAAAAACGCGCTCGAGGCCGACGTCGCCGCGCTCACGGCCGACATGGCCCAGGCCAAAGCCGACGCCGACGATGCGAAGTCGTCGTTGATGGCCGTCAAAGCCGAGATCCAAAAACTGAAGGCCGAGAAAGACCGCATGCTCGCCCAAATGAGCAGCGCCGAAGCCCGCGTCGCGATTCAGGACCAGATCGAAGGTCTCAGCGTCGAAGCCGAGATCAAGGCGCTAGACAACGTCCGCGAGCACATCAAGAACAAGGTCGCCCAAGCGAACCTCGGCAAGGAGCTCAGGGACACCGACCTCGATGTTCGGCTCCAGAAGTTGCGCCAACAATCCGGGAGTGTGACCGCGCGTTCGGAGCTCGAAGCCCTCAAAGCCGCCCGCGCGCAAAAAGCCGCAGAAAAGCGGATGTAGACCATGCCGACGCCGATGCCCGAATGGGCCGAATCGATCCGTCGCAAATACGTGGCCGGCGAGGCCTCCGTATTTCTGCTGCACCTCAACGCGTTCGATCAGATCGTGTACGGAGCCGATCTGCTCTGGCCGATCGAGTTCTTGAGCGAGGTGCTGCTCAAGGACAACAAGCAAAACATCGTCGTCTTCGATCCCTCCGCAGGACTCAAGGTCAAGAAGGGGGAGGGCCTTGGCACACGTCTCGAGGACTTCGAGGGAAGACGTTCGAGCCGCGAGCTGCTCGGCGTCCTCGAGGCCGTCTTGCTCAGCCGGGATTCGACCGCGGTCATCATTCCCTACGCGGACGCGATCATTCCCGCAGGCGATCCGGCCCTCATGGCCGAGCAGGACCGACTCAACGTCATCACCGTACACCGGTGGTCGCTCAACCCGGCGCTCTCGAACAAAGACAACGTCGTCTTTCTCCTGACCGAGACCCTCGCCGAGATCTCACCCAAGATCGTCGGCAACCCGCGTGTGGCCGCGATCGAGATCCCGTTACCGAGCGAAGCCGATCGTCTGGCTGTCATCGGTCGCGCGGATCCGAGTTTGAGCGAAACGCAGCGCAAGGCGTTGGCTCGCCACACGGCGGGTCTCAAAACCGTGCAAATCACGGCGTTGCTCACCCCGCGGGCGACTCCCGAACTCGGTGAGGATGAACGCATCAACTTCGTCAAGGGGTTGTTGTCGGGTTCGGACATCGAGCCGCGAGCCAAGAAGCTCGCATCGTTGACCCGTGGTCTACGCAAGCGCGAGATCCAAGAGCTCATCGCTCCCGATACGCCCGCGCCCGCGCGCACGCAGGATGACGACGAGCTCCTCCGCCTGGTGAGCCTGCGCAAACGGGAGATCATCGAGAAAGAGTGCGCGGGGCTCATCGAGTTCATCGACCCCGAGCACGACCTTTCGGCGGTCGGTGGCAACGAATCGATCAAGGCCGAGCTGCGCCGGATCGCCGAGAACGTGCGCTCCGGTGTTCGGGCACGGATTCCCATGGGCGTGTTGTTCGTGGGCCCGATGGGCAGCGGCAAGACGTTCGTGGCCAATGCCTTCGTCCGCGAGTCGAGGCTTGGGGCCGTACGGCTCAAGAACATTCGTTCGAAGTGGGTCGGTGCCACCGAATCCAATCTCGAGCGCGTACTCGCCATGGTCCGTTCACTCGGACCGATCGTGCTCATCATCGACGAAGGCGATCGTGCCTTCGGGGGGGACTCCGACAGCGACGGCGGGACCAACTCGCGCGTCATTGGCCGGATCAAGGAGTTCATGAGCGATCCGAGCAATCGCGGCCAAGTGCTGTTCGTGCTCATGACCAATCGCCCCGATAAGCTCGATGTCGACATCAAGCGGGCGGGTCGACTCGACCAGAAGATTCCGTTCTTCTACGCCCAGGATCCCGTCGAGATCGAGACGATCATGCGCGCCATTTTGCGCCGCTACGGGATCGAATCGACGGTCGACTGGCCGACTCGAGGCTCCGAGATCGCGGGTGTGGTGCGTGGCTATTCCAACGCCGATCTCGAGGGCGTGGTGCTCTTGGCCAACCAAATGGCGCACGATGCCGGGGGCCCGGTCACCGACGAGATCTTGATCGCAGCCAGCCAGGACTACCTGCCGGCTCGCGATGCCGACATGCTCGAATACATGGAGTTGCTCGCGGTCTTCGAGACCTCGCGCCGCTCCTTGCTGCCCGAACGTTTCAAAACCTTGACCAACGACGAGCTCAATCAACGACTGACCCGCCTGCGGGTCAAACTCGGCCTTTAGTGGCCATTTAGGAGTCGCAAGAGTGGAAGAGCTACTCAACGCTGCCCAACTCGGTCTCAATCACGTCCAGCTCGTCGTGCGAGCCATGGTCCAGGTCGCCAGCTGCGACGGCGTGCACGAAACCGAGAAGATTCTGATCCAGGAGTTCTACAAAGCATGTCGCCAAGACGTGGAAGGTCTGGCCGACTTCGACGACCTCATCGCCGAGGCCTGGTCCGGCGAAAACGCCAAGGACATCCTCGATACCGACGAGTTGCGCCAAGTCGCCCTTCGTTCGTGCTTGTTCTTGGCGTTTGCCGATGGCCGCTATTCCGAGGGCGAGCAGCAGACGATTCGGCGCATCGCAACCGAACTCGATGTATCACCCGAGCAGCTGAATGTGCTCGAAGATCAAGTCAAAGGCGTCTTGATGCGCCAACTCGTCGGGGTGCGAAACCTCGACGAGCTGCGCGAGGTGTACAGAGAACTCGACTCCGTCGAGGGTTAGTCATGCAGGGGCCTTCGGCAAAAGGCCCCTGAATGCTCAACGACCCGCCAGCATTCGATCGGCGGGGCGCAACGCCCACGAGGCCATCGCGATGCCTAGGATGACGAGCGGGGTGATGATCTCGCCCACGCCGTCACCGCTCGCGGCGTGAGAGACCGAGGCGCCCGTGAGGTCGAACATGATGCCGGCGTAGGCCCACTCTTTGAGGCGCGGGAGGCCGGGCGCGAGGATGGCCGGGACGGCGAGCAGTTTCCAGAGCCCGAGGAGGGTTGCGACGTAAGGGGCATATCCGAGATGTCGCAAGGTGGCGACGACCTCGGGTCCGCCGATGAGGTCCATCGCTCCACCCATGGTGAAGGCCAGGGCAACGAGCGCTGTGGTGATCCAGTATGCGGTGTTGTTTTTCTTCATGGGCAGCTTTCCCGGTTGTCGATCGATCGAGTGGCGTCGTGACGCGATGCCATCGGCGGAGCGGCAATCGAAGTTACGAAATGCTCGCATTCGCGCAGAAGTGCTCTGCGAGCCCTTTTCGTGAGTTGATCTGAAAACCGTCGGATGTGTTGGGTTCACACCTGGCGCAAATCGCACAGTTGCGAGGAGACGATCGGTCAAGTATCGAACACCCGTGAGTCGAAGCGACGCTCGAGATCGTCTGATTCAGGCGACGATCGACCTGGTCTGGACGGCAAGCTACGGCGCGGTCAGTGTCGATGCGATCTGCGAACGCGCACAGGTTCGGAAGGGCAGCTTCTATCACTTCTTCGCGAGCAAAGACGACTTGGTCGTGGCTGCATTGGATACCCAGTGGGAGTCGCGACGGCCGTTTCTCGACGACATCTTTTCCCCCACCCGTCCACCGCTCGAGCGACTCCGTCGTTATTTCGCCTACGTGGTCGAACGACAGAGCACGGTCAGGGCCACGTACGGGCGTGTGCTCGGTTGTTTTCATCATTCGGTAGGTAGCGAGTGCGTGCAGCGACCCGCTGACGTCGCGGCCAAGGCCCAGGAGATCATCGTTGGGTTGCGCGCGTACCTCGAAACGACCCTTCGCGACGCGCAGGCGGGGGGGCTGCTGCCCCTCGGAGATCCGAGCGCCCAAGCCAAAGCCTTGTTTGCGTTCATCGAAGGTGCATTGGCGCAGGCCCGCCTGCACGACGATCTCGAGATCCTGCGCCGGATTCCGGACACCGCATTTGCGCTGATCGGGGCCGGATCTCCCCAAATCCTCTCACCAGAGGTTTCCCGAGCCGGATGAGTGCGGTCCGAACGCACCGGCTCCTCTCCGCTTTCATCACCCGACGTCACGGTTGTTCCTTCGCGCTTCGTCTTGACTAGACGGTCAACTCAGAGACCCTCACCCGTTCTACGGCATCGATTATGTGGATCGTTCGACTCGCACTCCGTCGCCCGCACACGTTCATCGTGATGGCCGCTTTGCTGGTCGTGCTCGGTATTTGGGTCATTCGCGAGACTCCGACCGATGTGCTCCCGAATGTCGATATCCCCGTGATCAGCGTGGTGTGGACCTACAACGGGCTTGCGGCTCAGCAGATGGAACAGCAGGTCACGCAGTTCAGCGAGTACTCGCTTGCGGGCAATGTCGGTGACATCCAATCGATCCAAAGCGAGACCTTCGACGGGATCTCGGTCATCCGCCTGTTTCTCCATCCGAATGCCGATGTCGCGTCCGCGATGGCCCAGACGACGGCGGCCTCGCAGACGATCGTTCGCCGAATGCCGCCAGGCATCGTGCCCCCGCTCATCTTGCGCTACTCCGCCTCGAGCGTACCGATCCTCCAGCTCGCGTTCTCGAGCGACACATTGTCGGAGTCCGAGATCTTCGACCACGTGAACGCGCGCGTGCGGACGATGCTCAGCGTCGTTCGCGGGACCCGCTTTCCACTCCCGAGTGGAGGTAAGGGCCGGCAGATCGCGGTCGACCTCGATCCCGCTGCACTGCGGGCTCACGGCGTGTCTCCGGCCCAAGTCAGTGCTGCGATCTCGGCGCAAAACCTCACTTTGCCGACCGGCGTCGCGAAGATCGGCGAACGCGAGTATCGGATCAGCATCAACAGCAGTCCCGAAGCGATCGCCGCACTCAACGACGTGCCGCTCGCTTCGGCGAACGGTCGGTCGTTGTTCGTCCGGGACGTGGCCCACGTTCACGACGGATATGCGATCCAAACCAACATCGCCCGACGTGATGGGAAACGGTCGGTGGTCTTGAGTGTGATGAAAACCGGTGACGCGTCGACCACCGATGTCGCCGAACGGATCAAGGCCCTCGTCCCGGTCATCCGTGCTTCGGCCCCCGAGGGGCTGGAGGTCGCGCTGCTCTCGGATCAATCCACGTTTGTCACACGTGCGATCCATGGCCTCCTCGTCGAAGGCCTCATTGCGATGTTGTTGACCGCAACGATGATCCTGTTGTTCCTCGGCAGCTTTCGCGCGACCCTCCTCGTCGCCATCAACATTCCGCTCGCGGTGATCGTTTCGCTCCTTTGCATGCGGGCGTTCGGGGCCACGATCAATGTCATTACGCTCGGGGGGCTCGCGCTCGCCGTGGGTATCCTGGTCGATGACGCGACCGTCGAGATCGAAAACATCCACCGTAACCTCGCGATGGGCAAGACACTGACGCGAGCGATTCTCGATGGTGCGCAGCAAATTGCGGTCCCGGCCTTCGTCGCGTCGCTCTGCATCAGCATCGTTTTCGTATCCGTCGTCTTCCTCGAAGGTCCCGCCCGCTTCATTTTCTTGCCCATGGGGATGGCCGTCGCCTTTGCTGTGATGGCGTCGTATCTGCTCTCGCGCACGCTCGTTCCCACGCTCGCGAAGTACCTGCTCCGTGCGCACCAGCTCCGTGCGCACCAGGAGGCTCCGATCTCGCGCGGGCCGTTCGCGCGTCTTCATCACGCGTTCGAAGCCGGCTTCGAGCGATTGCGCGCGACCTACGTGGGGCTGCTCGCCTGGGCCTTACAGCATCGCAAGACCGTGTTCCTGGTGTTCGCAGTCGTGGTCGCGGCCACCGTTGCGCTGACGCCCTTTGTCGGACGCGATTTCTTCCCGCAAGTGGACGCGGGCCAGATCCGCCTGCATGTCACGGCGCCTGCGGGCACTCGCATCGAGGAAACGGAGCGGTGGTTTTCCCGCGTCGAAGACCGCATTCGGGTCCTCATCCCCGAGGATGAACGCGAGACCATTCTCGACTTCATCGGCATTCCGAGCGGCTACAACCTCTCGCTCACCGACAGTGCCAATACCGGAGCTGCCGACGGGGAGATCCTCGTGACCCTCAGCCCGGATCGCACACGAGTGACGGCGGCCATCGTTCGCGAACTGAGGGAGGTCCTGCCCAACGATTTTCCCGAGCTGTCGTTCTACTTCCAGCCGGCCGACATCGTGACGCAAATCCTCAACTTCGGGTTGCCGTCGCCCATCGACTTGCAGATCTCGGGCGCGCAACGTGACGCCACCTTGGCCACCGCGCGCAGCATCGAGGCCGAGCTGCGCACCGTACCCGGTATCGTCGATGTTCGTCTGCACCAAGTCGTGGCGACACCGCGGCTGCACATCGACGTCGATCGATTGCGCGCCAACGAGGTCGGTCTCACCGAACGCGACGTCGCAGCCAACCTGTTGTTGTTCGTTTCGTCCTCGACGCAGGTGAGCCCAACGTTTTGGACCGATAGCAAGACGGGCTATGCCTATCCCGTCGCCATCCAAGTGCCCGACTATCGCGTCGATTCGGTCGATGCGATCGAGCGGATCTCACTGCCGACGGGCGACGGGCAGCAGAAGATGCTCATGGATGTAGCGGGGGTCGCTCGCGCGACCGCGCCCTTATTCGTGAGTCACACGAACGTGCAGCCGACCTACAACGTGCGCGCCGACATCCAGGACACCGATCTCGGCGGGGCCGTGGCACGGATGGAGACCATCATCGAGCGGCATCGCGAAAAGCTTCCTCCGGGGGCGACGATCACCCTGCGTGGCCAAGCCGATAGTATGCAGATCGGGTTCTCGCGCCTAGGTTTGGGGCTCGCCTGCGCAGCACTACTCGTCTATGCGCTCATGGTCGTCAACTTCCAATCGTGGAAGCTGCCATTCATCATCGTCATGGCTTTGCCGGGTGCGGCGGTGGGCATCGTATTCACGCTGTTTGCGACCGGTACGACCTTCAGCATTCCTTCGCTCATGGGCGCCATCATGAGCATCGGTGTTGCCACGGCGAATTCGATCCTGGTCGTCTCGTTTGCCAACGAGCAACGAATGGAAGGATCGAGTGCCATCGAAGCCGCTCTCGCAGCGGGCAGCGTACGCCTCCGCCCCGTCCTCATGACCGCGCTCGCGATGTTCATCGGCATGCTGCCGATGTCGCTCGGGCTCGGCGAGGGTGGGGAGCAAAACGCCGCGCTCGGACGCGCCGTCATGGGGGGGCTCTTCGGGGCGACCATCGCCACGCTCGGCTTCGTTCCGGTCGTTTACAGTGTGCTTGCCGCCAAGTGGCATCCGCCGATCGTCGATCCCGACCTCGAGCTCCCGGATCGAACCACACGAGACGTCGAACCCCCGATGGAGACCACATGACGATGGCGTCCGGAAGTGGAGCTTGGAAAGTGATGACGGTCCTCGGGGCGATGATGGTCGCCGCCGTCGCGATCGGCATCGGACCGCGCCTCGAGCAGCATGCGGCTCGAGCTCGGATGACCGAAGATGTGGCGAGGCCCAAGCGCGTTCGCGTGGCCACCGTGCGGCCAGGCGATCCCGAAATCGACATCACCTTGCCGGCCACGTCCGCGCCGTTGCGGTCGGCGATGCTGTACAGCAAGGTGACCGGATTCATACGACGCAATCTGGTCGATATCGGCGATCGCGTGCAGGTGGGGCAGCTGTTGGCCGAGATCGAAGCCCCGGAGACCACCGAGGAAGTTCGCCTCGCCCGTGCACGCGTGGCCGAAGCGCGCGCGAATGTCGGGATCGTCACCGCGACCTCCCATCGACTGAGCTCGCTCGTGCAGAAAGGCGTCGCTTCGCAGCAGGAAGCCGACGATGCCCTCGCCCAAGCCAACTCGGCCCACGCCTTGGTGGCCACCCGCGAAGCCGACCTCCAGCGCTTACGGGTTCTGCACGACTATCAAGACATCGTCGCCCCCTTCGCAGGCATCGTGACCCGCCGCCTGGTCGATCCCGGAGCGCTCGTGGGTCCGGCGAATTCCGGCGGCATCGCGATCTTCGAGATCGCCGACATCGACACCTTGCGCGTCCTCGTCGACGTTCCCGACAGCTATGCGAGCGACATCAAGCTGGGTCTACGGACGGATGTGTATTCTCCGCGCGATCCCTCGCGAACCATGCAAGGTACCGTGACCCGTACGAGCGGTGTCCTCGAGCAGGACACCCGAACCTTGCGCATCGAAGTGAACGTGAAGGGCGGTGATGCGGTCCTGCCCGGTGCGTTCGTCTACGTTCGCCTCCACATCCCTCGCGAACGTCCCGCTCCCGTGATTCCCGCGAGCGCTCTCGTCGTGCGCAAGGAAGGCACGCTCGTCGCCAAGGTCACCGAAGGCAAGGTCACGCTCGTTCCCGTGCAACTCGGCCGCGATTTCGGCAAAGAGATCGAGGTGCTCGAAGGCGTTGCACCCGGAGATGAAGTCATCGTGCAACCTGCGGACACGCTCGAGACGGGACAAGAGGTGGTCGTGATCCCGACCGCCTCTTGAGTGTCTAGAGAGCACCAACTGATCGGTGCTCTAGTACTCGGTGCCGGAAGTTCGTAGCCGGTTAGGCGCGGAGCTACGCCACGATGGCTGCGTTGCTCGACGCTCACCGTATTCCCGATACGACTCGGTCTCGCGCCTTGCCCTCGCGGCGCAGCTCCGCGCCTAACCGGCCA
>Ga0315912_10000741_pt1 | contig 50087 bp, 24 predicted proteins | sample VfabasoilMG_FD_204469 | JGI IMG/M metagenome (GOLD analysis project Ga0315912, IMG submission 204469) | Garden soil microbial communities collected in Santa Monica, California, United States - V. faba soil | ecosystem: Environmental > Terrestrial > Soil > Garden | place: USA: California... | reverse complement strand
CGCATTTGGTCGTCGGATAGGGGGTGAGGGGCTAAGGGTGATGACACGGTGACACGCGTGATACGTGAGGCTAGGCGCGAATTTTGTTTTCAGGGGGCGTGTGATACTATCGGGCCTACAGCAGAAGGTCGTCGGCAAAAACGGAAGGCAGTCGGCATTGGTGAAATCTATTCAAATTGTCTGGGCGCGGAATCTCATAACTCGGGTAGAAGGGAAGCCGCAACAGGAATTGTCATTCTGGTTGTTGGTGAAAAACTTAGCGTATGAGAAACAAGTCGTCTTGCAATGGGCGGGCGAAGATAATGTTTGGCACGATCTCCCTGCCGAATATGCAGGAGTGGCGGGCGATGGGCGCGAGATGTGGCGCGCTCACGCGACACTGACTCTCTCGGCCGAGGCAGGACTGCCCGGCAACATCCTCTTCTCGGCGCGCTACCGAGCGCACGGCAAAGACCATTTCGATCACAATCACGGCAAGCATCATCGGCTGGAAGCGGATGCGGGCGTGTGGTTGCATCCCGAAGTGGCGTTTCATCCCCTCAATACCCAATCCCGACTCACCCCCGATCAAACGACATATACCGTGAAAGTCGCCGTTGCCGCGCGGGCGCAAGCGAAAGCGGTGTGGCTCCATTGGACGACGGATGGCTGGCAGACCACTCAGCGCACCCGCTGTGAATTGCGCCGTGACTATTGGGATCACATACGCCAGAGCAACGCGCGCAACCCGAATCAATATGGGGTGAGTGTGTGGAGCGGCGTGTTGCCGATCGGCGCAGTACATTGGGTGGAATATGCGGTCGTATGCGAAACCGCTACGGGCGAGGTGTGGAACAACAACGCCGAACAGAATTTCCGTATCGGGCGGGGGGAAGTGAGCGTGCTGGCGCTTAACTTGCATTGCTATCAAGAAGAAGACCAAGTTGAAAAATTTGCGCTTATCGCGCGCGTGATCAACGAGCTGGAAATTGATTTGGTCTGCTTGCAAGAAGTGGGCGAGAAGTGGAATCAAGGGCAAGGGGAGTGGGCCACGAACGCCGCCAAAGTGATCCGCGATCAATTAAAACACCCGTATGAGCTACACACGGATTGGGGCCATCAAGGGTTTGGGCAATATCGAGAGGGGGTGGCGGTGTTGAGTCGGCATCCCATCCTCAAGAAGGCAGCGCGCTATATTTCCCGCAACCACAATGTCTATGACATTCACGCGCGCAAAATTGTCATGGCGCAAGTGAGTGTGCCGGGACTGGGGCTGGTCAATGTCTTCTCGACGCATTTGAGTTGGTGGGAAAACGGTTTTCGCGAGCAGTATGAAAATTTACGGGCGTGGGCCAATGATTTGCATCGCCCCGGTGTGCAAGCGACGTTTTTGTGCGGGGACTTTAACGCGAATGCGGGCGGCGAAGGGTATGCCCTCATCGCCGAGACGCGCGATTACGAGGATCAATTTCTCAAAGCCACCGCGCGCCCGCTCTTTGACGCCGTGTTTCGGAATGGCGGCAACAGCCAAGAACAACTCGCCGATGACGGGCGGATTGATTTTGTGTTCTTGAACACCGGTAGCCCCTTGCGCGTGACCTCCGCGCGGGTATTGTTCACCGAAGATGAATATGGCTTGGTGTCGGATCACTTTGGGTACTATCTGACGTTTGAGGCGACTTAATGGAATTTGCAGAGCAATACGCCATTCCCATCGAAGGGCAACTGGGGCCGAGCTTTCCTCGTCAAAACGATTTTAAAGAGACGTTTTCTTTACGCTGGGGGCAAATTCGCTTCCGCGTGCATTGGGGCGTCGAACTCAATCTAAAAGTGATCCTCAAAGTCTATCGTGAGGATGGGATTTGCGAACGGTTTGTCGTAGACACCGATCCCCTTCAGGGCGACTGGAATTCACACGAACGCCTGACACGCGATTTTTATGTATGTCCCTTCCCCAAGTTGTACGGACGCGTGGTCTGTGTCAAGTTTTCGTTTATTGTGCATCGCGCGGAACGTTCCATCCCTTCTGAATATGACTACATCTTTATGGATGGCTGGCGCTTCAACAATGATCGGCGGCGCGAAACACCCATCACCAACGAAGGCAAAACACTCAATACCTACCGCACCTATGAAGTAGACGCGGAGTTGTTGCAACGCGATGCCCAATGGTTCAACCGCTTCCCTGAAGACACCCGCCTCATCCCCAAGTTCACCAAGGGCTTGCCTTACCATCCCTATCACCCCAAGCGGTTTATTCACGATAGGATTGACGAGCTGGTTCAGGATAAGGCGACCTTCCCGCGCCGGCATTTGACGATCAAAGTTTGCGTAGATTGTATAGATGACGCCGACTTCGCCAAACATCTCATTCACGCCAGCAAACATGGGATTGACGTGCAATGTCAGGTAGATTGGCGCAAGATGACGTTAACGAACAGCGAGAACTATCTCCGGCTCAAACGGTCGGGCGTGGAATTGCTGGGCGTGTTTTGCACCCCGAAAGACCCGCGCATTGAAGTCGCCCCCGATATGCACAACAAGTTCCTCATCTTTGGTGATGATCATTGCATCCTCGGTTCGTTTAATATCACGTTTGATCGGTGGGGTGCGAATTGGGAGTCGGGGATGACATTTCATTCGCAAGGGGTGTGCCGCATGTTGGATAACATTTTTCAAAGCGTGCGCGGCGGTGTGATCCAAAAATATGAAGTCGATCCCTTTGGCCCCTTCAACTTGCTCTACACGTTTGGGCGGCAGGCCTTAGAACACGGGAAATACTATCGCCCGCATCACGCTATCCTGTCTGAGATCCACCGCGCGCGCCGCTCGATCAAAATCTGCCTCTTCCTCATCGGCGAGATGTTGGGCGAATATAACGATAGCGTGATTGATGCTTTGATCGCGGCCCAACAGCGCGACGTGGAGGTGCAGTTGATCCTCAATGGGCATTTGGCGCGCGAGGGCGACCCCAGCAAAGAACGGGCGCTCGCCGACGAGTTGCGCCGCCCTTTGTTGCCCGCTATCGCCCGTTTACGCGACGCCGGCATCCCCGTTGCGCTGGTCTACGGTCAACATGATCTCCCCATCCCCTATTCCCCCTTACATTCCAAATCGTGCGTGATAGATGAGCGCGTGGTCATTGACGGCAGTTTTAATTGGTACAACACCTCCATCTTCTCGCATGATCTCATGGTCGTGACCAAGAACCCCGAAGCGGCTCAACTGTATTTGAAAGAGTTTGATGAGATTTTAGAGAAGTTTCGGGTGTATTGATTCAACCCCAGCCCTGGCCCATCTTCAAAGCGCTCCCCCTAAAAGCCGCCATTGAAGCCGATGGCTGGGCAAACCCCAAACCCGCTTTGCGGGTTTTCTAAACTACCGCTTTCGCCGCCGCGCGTCCGGCGGTGCGACCAGAAAAAATGCACCCGCCTAAAAACGTTCCCTCCAACGCGCGATAACCGTGCATCCCCCCGCCGCCAAAACCAGCCACCTCGCCCGCCGCAAACAGGCCGGGGAGCGGCTGACCATTGGCTTGCAAGACCCGACTCGACAAATCAGTTTCCAAACCGCCTAGCGTCTTGCGGGTGAGGATGTTTAAGCGGACTGCGATCAACGGCCCCATCTGAGAGTCGAGCAGTTTATGCGGCTTAGCAACGCGGATCACCTTATCACCAAAATAAGTTCGCGCGCCGCGCAGGGCGATGATTTGCGGGTCTTTGCTGAAGGAGTTGTCCAGCTGACGGTCGCGCGCTAACACCTCGCGCTCGACTTGAGCCAGCTCGAGCGGGGCTTCAGGCGTGAGCGCGCTCATGCGTCGCACAAGATCGGACAAGTTGCGCTCGACGATGAAATCAGCGCCCCGTTGCTTAAAGGCCTCCACTGGCGCTGGCGCGCCGGGCGTGACGCGCTTGAGCAATAAGCGTAGATTTTTGCCGGTGAGATCGGGGTTCTGCTCTGAGCCGGAGAGCGCAAATTCTTTTTCGATGATCTTTTGCGTCAGCACAAACCAACTGTGGTCGTGACCCGTTTGCCGCAGATAGGCGAGCGTGCCGAGCGTGTCAAAGCCGGGGTAGAGTGGGGCGGGCAAGCGTCGCCCTAATGCATCCAACCACAACGATGACGGCCCCGGCAAGATGCGAATGCCATGCTTTCCCCAAATGGGGGCCCAATTGTGCAGACCCTCGGTGTAATGCCACATGCGATCGCGGTTGATGATGTGTCCACCCGCCGTCTCAGTGATGCCGAGCATTCGCCCGTCCACATAATCCGGCACGCCCGAGAGCATCTGCCGCGGCGGTTCTCCCAATCGTTTCGGCCAATTTTGTCGGACGAGGTCGTGGTTTGCGCCGATGCCGCCCGAAGTGACGATGACCGCCTGCGCTTTGAAGGTGAAGTCTCCAACGACGGCCCGTGAGCTAGGCGCGCCGCGCGGCGCGTCACTCGGCTCTAGCACTTCGCCTTGCACACCGTCCACCACGCCACCGGTGAGAGTCAACGCATTGACTCGATGTCGAAATTTGAAAGTTACTAAACCCCGCTGAACGCCCGCTTGCACGCGCCGGATGAATGGCTCTAGCACGCCAGGGCCAGTGCCCCACGTGATGTGAAAGCGCGGCACCGAATTGCCATGCCCAATCGCGCCATAGCCGCCGCGCTCGGCCCAACCGACCACTGGAAAAAAGCGCATCCCTTGTGCGTAGAGCCACGGGCGTTTTTCACCCGCCGCGAAGGCCACATAGGCTTCCGCCCACTGGAGCGGCCAATGATCTTCTTCTCGATCAAAGCCCGCCGTCCCCAACCAATCTTGAAGCGCCAGTTCATACGAGTCGCGTACCCCCAAGCGGCGTTGTTCCGGCGAGTTGACGAAGAGCAAACCGCCAAATGACCAAAACGCCTGTCCGCCCAAATTTTGTTCAGACTCTTGGTCAATAATGATCACGCGTTTGCCAGCGTCTACTAATTCTGCGGCGGCGACCAGCCCGGCGAGGCCAGCGCCAACGATGATGACATCCGTTTGAGGGCTCATAGGGTAGGATGCTTTCTGAAAATTTTTGAATACCCGAAGTATAGCGTCAGCCCACCGATAAGCGAAATGGGCTAGAATCGCGTGAATTGCCTTGCGCTGTAGGAGTCTTTATGCCTGTTCGCTTCCGCCTTGTCTTTCCTATCACTTTCGCACTCACTGCGTTATTCGGATTGTTCGCTCTCCTGCCCCAACCGGGCGTGAGCGTGGCGAACGAGCCGCCTGCGCCAGCGCAAGCCGCCGCGCCGTTTCCGCGCGTGTTACCGTTTGGGGGAGGCGTGTTCAACACCCTCACCACCGCCGACCTGAACGGGGATGGCGCGTTGGATCTCATCGGGCGAAATGCGACAGGCGAGAATTGGGTTTATCTCAACAATGGCACGGGTAACTTCAATTGGCCGGGGAGCGCGCGCGGTTTTGGAACCAGCACTGGGCGGATCATCCCCGCCGACCTGAACGGGGATGGGTTTGTAGACCTAGTGGCTCAAGGCAAACTTTACTTCAATGATGGCGCGGGCTATTTTGAGTGGGGCGATAACCCTCAGCTGTTCGTCAACGCGCCCTTAGCTGTCGGCGACTTGAATGGCGACGGCGCGCTGGATATTGTGGCGGGCGGTGAGCCAAGCATGACGGTGTGGCTCAACAACGGCACGGGCCTTTTCATCAACTCGGAAGCTTTGGGCGAGAACGCGGTGGACATTGTGCTGGGCGACCTCAACGGAGATCATGCGTTGGACTTGGCTGTGATGTTTTTGGCCTCGGCCCTGAACACCTATCAAAAAGCCATTTACCTGAACGATGGGGCTGGTTATTTTGGATGGGTGGGCGGTGAACACCGCTACCCAGCCTCACCGATCCAAGGCAACCATTTTGAGATGCTCGAATATGTGGCCGATGCTACTCAAGACGGTTTGCGCGATGTGTGGGTTAAGCAAATTGATGTAGACGCAATAACGGTGCAGTTTACGTATCAGTGTTTGGTGTTCGCTAATCTCGGGGAAGGGGTCTTGGCTGAACATCCCAGTTGGGCCCGCTGTAGCTCGGCCACTAGCCTAGCCGATTTCAACGACGACGGCGCGCCCGATTTGGTGGTGGGCGGTGGGGATGGCAAGCCAACGCGCGTCTTGTTGAATAATGGTGCGGGTAGTTTTGCTGAAGAGGGCGCGCTCGTTTTGCCTGCGCTCGCCAACGATGCCCGCGCGGTGACGACGGGGGATTTTAATAACGATGGGCAATTGGATGTGGTTGTCGCCACCCCCTCTAGCAACGCAGTGTATTTGGGCGCGTATAAAAACTTATTTTCATCCACTCGGTACACCGACTTTACATGTGATTGGGGTAACCTGCTCGTCAACGCCGCCGCCGTGGGCGATGTGAACAATGACGGCGCGCTCGACCTGGTGTTTGATCAGACCTCGATGTATCCCAGCACCAATTGTCTCCCCGCTACGGGCATTGCCATTCGCTTGAATGATGGCAGTGGCAACTTTGCCTGGGCCGGTAGTGAACGTAGCACCGCGCCTGACTTCCCACAGCTAACGTACCCATTTTTAGTCTGGCAAATCGCGTTGGGCGATGTGGATGGCGACGGTGATTTAGACCTAGCCGCCACCGCACCGACTACTCGCAGTGCGGTCTATCTCAATGATGGGCGTGGTGTCTTTACAGGCACGGCTGGCATCCGCCCATTGGGCGTCATCAGCGGCTCGCTGGGAGCCGTCACCATGGCCGACGTCAACCGCGATGGCGCGCTGGACGTGATCGCCAGCGGCGGCAGTTATTTGGACGGGTATTCAAGTGACCCGTGTTGGTGCTATATATTTTTGTCCAACACTGTTTATCTAAACGATGGGGCAGGGCGCTTTGATTGGCCCGGCAACCAACAGTATTATGGCGCGGGCGCGAGTGAAACGCTGGTGGGGGATGTCAACGGCGATGGTGCGCCCGACTTGGTGGCGCTCGGCACGCTAGACCAACCGAACTGGCTCTACCTAAATGATGGGGCCGGACACTTTGCTCAGTCAGGCCAGCCCCTCCCCTTGCCTGCGGCCACCCCCAAAGAAGAACCCGATCACTTGGGCGCGTTGGGCGACATCAACGGCGATGGCGCGCTTGACCTTGCCCTCAACCAAGTCAATCAAGTCTATCTCAACGATGGGCAAGGCCATTTCGACGCTAGTCGTTCGCGCCCCTTTGGACGCGCCGTGACCGACCGCAACCTCTTGGCCGACCATGTGGCCCTCGCTGACCTAAACGGCGACGGTGCCTTAGATGTGGTCGCAGTGAATCAAGATGTGGTCTGCGGCGGCATGTATTGTTTCATTCCCACGCCTAGTGCGGTCTATCTCAATGATAGCGCAGGCTATTTTGACTGGCCCGGCAGTGAGCACCTCATCGGCGACTATGGCGCAGATGGCTTGGCATTAGGCGATTTTAATAACGACGGCGCGCCCGATGTGTTCCTTAGTAATTTTAGTGACGTGTTTTTTCCTACCGCGCGATATGCGGCGCGGGTGTATTTCAACCAACTCAACGCCACGCCACGCCGCACCAACCAGCCACCGCGCCTCAGCGCGCGCCGCCCTGGCCCTCAAGCGCCCGGCTATTCCGTGTCGCCGATCTTAGGCCAGCCCGTCATCCCCATCACCTACACGCTCTTTGACCGCGAAGGCGACCCGGCCGCGGTGCGTGCGTTTTATTCGCTGGATGGCGGCGGGCGCTGGTTGCCCGCCGTGAGCGCAAGCACCACCCTCACCTCGGCGCTTACGACCTTGAGAACGGTCAACACGCGCGTCTATCGCGTCATCTATCCGCGCCTGCAGAACGGCTCACCTGAAAACAGCTGGTTGTTTGATGGTCAGACGCTTGTTTCGCTGTTGGAGATCACCAACACGGCTAACACCGTCGCCGATGTGCGCGTGTGGCTCAACTTCACCCACACCTTGCCGACCGATTTGAAGATTGACCTCACCGCGCCGTCGGGGCATTCGGTGGCGCTGGTCAACCAGCGCGGCAACGGCTGGCCGCACACGCTCACGACCCTCAATCCAGGCGATTCGATCCAGAGAGCGATCGACATCGCCCGCCCCGGCGACACGATCCGCCTCAACTCCGGCGTGTACGAAGAAAGCGTGACGCTGAACAAGCCCATCAGCCTTACCGGCGTCGCTAGCGATACAGTGATCTGGCGTGGGCCGGATGGACAACGCCCGCTCACCATCAGCGGCGAACAAATAGATTCGTCAGTGGTGATCTCTGGCTTTACGCTGACGGGCGGCGCGCTCCAGACTCTGCCTGCGGCCCCGGCCAACTTGGGCGGTGGCCTGCTGATCTCCGACAGCGCGACTCCCCTGATCTCCCACTTGATTATCTCCGGCAATGCGGCGGTAAGTGGGGGCGGGGTAGCGCTTTTTTATGTGGGGCGTGAGGTGCAACTGACGGATGTGCGGTTTGTAAACAATTACGCCGCAGTCTCGGGTGGCGGATTGCTATCTTTCGACACGCCCTCAGACTTGGCGCGTGTGACGTTTGAATACAATGTTTCTGAGCAACGTGAAGGAGGCGGCTTGTTCGCTGGGGGCCCGCTCACCCTCACCGACGCTTTTTTCTTCCGCAATCGCGCCGATAGCGGCGGCGGGTTATCAAGCCGCAACCTGCTCCATATCAACCGCAGTTGGTTTGTTGAGAATGAGACTTTAAACACCAGTTTCATGGGCGGGCGAGGCGGGGCGGTGGAGTTGAGTACGTTTGGGTCGTCCGTCATCTTGCCCGCCGTCATTGCCGAATCTGTTTTTGAACGCAACGTGGCGGCCACCCAAGGCGGCGCGTTAGCCGTCTTTCTATCCACGCCAGTGACGTTAATCAATTCAGTGGTCATTAGCAACACGGCCGCGGGCCCGGGGGGCGGTGCACGGATTGAAGGGTCGCTGAACGCCGTGAATGTATTATGGCAGGATAACCTTGCCCCAAGCGGGGCGCAAGTGTTTGTCAATGGCCCCGTCAATCTAACGCACAACACATTGGTTGGATCACAGGTGATCACCACTTCGGCGATTTGGAATGACTGGGGCAATCTGGTGCTTTCCAATTCCATCGTGGCCAGCCACACGGTGGGCATTGACACCTACGATTTCTCCACGAACGAAGAAGATTACAACTTGTTTTTTGACGTCGGGCAGGCGATCTCTGGCACGAGCATGAGCATCATCACCGGCGGGCATAGTTTGCATGGGCTTGATCCGCTCTTTGCAAACCCCACCGCTGGCGATTATCACCTCACCGCGGCCAGCCCGGCGCGCGATGCGGGGACGGCTACCGACGTGACCAACGATTTTGAAGGTGACCCGCGCCCGCAAGACGGCGGCCCAGACATGGGGTTTGATGAATTTTCAACTGCGCCCGCACCCAATCCGTTTAGCCCGCCCAGTGCGCCCGCCGCCACTCTTGCTTCCACGCCATTAACCAAGATCGTCTTTGATAGTCGCGCGCCGCGTTCTATCGTCACCGCGACGTTGCCGTTTTCTGGCGTATATCGCCCTGAAGGACAGTTGGATAGCTTCGATGGCGAAAACGCCGCTGGGGTCTGGCGCTTGAAGATTGAAGATTTGTATGTGGGTGAGGAAGGGAACTTGCTGGCGTGGGGCATCACGGTCACGCTTAAGAGTGGTGTGACGCACACCTTTTATTGGGATACGTTTGCCAGTGGCGTGTTCGGTAGTTCGGATAACGTGGTGGTGCGATTTGAAGCCCAACCCGTCGCCCCGGCGCAGGCCGCTCGTTTAACCACGACCTACCGTTACACCAATGCCGTATCAGCTTCTCCAGTGCACCCAGTGGTAGCGGCGGAGACTTATCCATTCCGGGTGCGCGGCGCGCAAGTGCGCGTGTTGAGCGGCACAACTCCGGCTGAAAATGCGCTGGTCTATCGTTTGCCCGCTGGCGATGCGACCGGCATCGCCCACGTGATCGCGGAAGGGGGGCAAGCCATGCGCGCCGATGCCCAAGGCTATTTGCGCGGGCGTGGGCAACTTGCGTTGGGTGATCGGTTGGTAGTGCTCACACCTATCACGGCGACTAACAACTACTCGCTCTATTTCACCAATGCCATGCCCACCCTCACTGGCGCGCAGATGTATAGCGTGACGAAGGGTGGCGTGCAGACGATCACGACTTCTATTGCTAACCCGCTCCTCCTCTTTAATCTAGATGTTTCGCTTGAATGGGATGCCTCGCGTGACACCGCTTATCTCAACCAGTTGCAATTCAACCTCCAGCGTGTCTCTGAATTGCTCTATGACATATCCGATGGACAAGCGGCGTTGGGGCAGGTCAATCTTTATTCCAATCGAGAGCAGTGGGATTACGCACATGTGCGCGTGTATGCCAATAATCGTTTGCGCCCGTATGCCGCGCAAGGCGGTATCGCGAATGAGGTAATCACCGACCCTGTCACGACCACCGTGCCGATCCTCTACGGGCCGGGGCAAGTGAGCATGGCCGCGACGTGGAATCGGTATGGCGACCCAGGCGCGACTATTGGTGAGGATTGGCCGCGCACCCTCGCGCACGAACTCGGTCACTACCTCTTCTTCCAATCCGACAACTATATCGGTTTAGATGCAGCGCAAAACGGTCAACTGATCACGGTGGATTGTCCGAACACGATCATGGGCGATGCCTACCGCGATGACTATAGCGAGTTTCATCGCCGCGACGCCGAGTGGGATGCGCAGTGCGCCAGCACGCTCTCGGCCCGCGGCACCGGGCGCGCGGACTGGGAGACTATTACGGCGCTCTTCCCTTGGCTCCACCCGCCGAGTATGCCGAACCCTGGCCCGAACACCCTGCCACTTGATTTGACGCACATTGAAGTCAAGCCGCTCACGAATGCGTCTACTGCCCTCGCCGACCCACGCTTCTATTTGGTCAACGCCAGCGGTGCGCGCACCCAACCCAGCAAACAAGCCCGCGCTTTCTTGCTCAAGGCCAACAACACGCTGGTTGATCTAGGTAGCCCGCTCGTGGATCAAGTCCTCGCGCGCGGCACGACCCCCGGCGATACGTTGTGTGTGCTTGACCCCAACAGCGGCCTCAATGGATGCAAACTTCTCGTTGACAATACCGACCAGCGCCTCACGCTCAACGCTGACGTGACTTGGCAACCCGATGTGCGCTTAACACCCATCACGACCCTGACGTTGGAAGTGAGCGTGTTGAACGTCCCAGCCGGGCTCACGCTCACCGCCCAACTCTTCCCGCTTAAGTCCCTCACGGACACACTGCCCACGCCGATCACGCTGACGACCAGTGTCAGTGGTTACTCTGGCCTGTTCCACTTGTCGGATGTAGTGTTGGGTGGGTATGTATTGGTGCAAGCCGCGAACGACACCCAACGCGTTAGTTTAGCGGAATATAGCTTGGGAGGAGCGCCAGCGGGACGCCGCGATGGCTTTGCGAGTCGTCGCGATGGCTTTGCCGGGCGACGAGATGGGTTTGCCGGACGCCGCGATGGTTTCGCTCCTGTTTTGTCGAGTGATGGTCAGGTGTTGTTATATACCTCTGAACTAACATTTACTGAAGGCACTTACTATGCCTTACAGGCCGCAACGCATTTGCCCAATGTGCCACACTGGGCAACGACCGTGGGCAAAGGCTATTGGCTGTTTGCTTCAGGCGCCATCACCACTTTGCAGAACGCTTCCTTAAATATGAGCTATGCCCAAAACGATGCCCCACAAGGCATGGAGCAATGGATCAAAGCCTATCGGTATGATCCATTGACCAATACTTGGTCGCCGCTCACTAGCACAGTGGATGCTGATGAGAATCAGGTGACGGCTTTAATTGACGAGCCGGGCCTGTATGCTCTAATGACCACGTTTGAGATTCCGTTGGCTGGATCAGCCTGGAACAGCTTTGCTTATCCTTTGGCCGAGACGCGCCCAGTGAGCGAAGCGCTGTTGGCTATTCAGGGTCATTACAACTTAATGTATGGCTATGTACCCACCGACACCGTTAACCCCTGGCGCGTCTATTCGCCGTTGCCGACTACACCCAGTTGGGTCAACGATTTGACAGATTTGGAATTTGGCAAAGGCTATTGGCTTTATATGACCGACACGGCCACCTTGCGGATTAGCCCGCTGGTCGGGCCACAGGCCGAATTGATTCGGCCTCCAGCCACGTTCTATGGCGCAATCCAGGCGAGTACCCATTTCACGCCAACTGCTGGGATGATGATGCGGGCTTATATGGCGGGCATAGAGTGTGGGTCAACCGTCATTCGCTCGGTGGATAACCAATGGATCTATGTGATCAAGGTCGCTGCCGACCGAGCAGGGCAGGAGGGGTGTGGCACGCCACGTGGGTCAGTCACTTTTACGATAGATGGTCATTGGATGGGGAGCGTTGGGCAGTGGGATGATCGCCAAATCAACCCGATGGAGATCGCCACTGATTTCCGAGTGTATATGCCGTTGCTGACGCGCTAAGGGATAAGGCGAAACATGTGCGTTATTAAGGTCGGTGTGGGCCTGAATGCTTCGCCCCTATGGTTGCTTCCCACCATTCCATAATTTGCCGATGGGTAGCGACTTGCGACAAAAACGCCTCTTTATCGGCGATGTCGGTAATCCGCTCGGCTTGGGTCTGCACAAAGTCGTGCGCCTGCTCGAGGATGTGGGTCGCGCGTCGATCGGAGACTGCGTGCAAAAGTTGATAACACACCCCCAATATCCAAACGGGCTCTTCAGCGTTATTCAGCAAAGGCCCAGTAAGATGCGCCATAACCGTTTCTAAACGGGTTAACGCTGAATCGAAGCGCCCCTGCTGCATTTCTAAATTAGCTAATCCGGTCAAGGCATCCAACAGCCTTTGCACCGCACCCAATTGCTGTTGAGTCGTTATGGCTGTTTGGTACGCTACCTCAGCTTCGGCCCAGTTGTGCCTACACACTAAAATATGGCCGTACAACGTATGCGCCATGGCGAAACCCTGTTGCCGCCCCGTTGTGGCGGTTAAGGCGATGGCTTGTTGTGCTAATCGAAATGCTTCCGGGTATTCACCTTGTTGGTACTTAGCGAGGGCCATTGCGTCTAAGACGCTAAATTCAGTGTCTAAGTCGCCTAAAAGTTTGGCAAGCGATAAGGCTTTTTCCCAACATTCCCAAGCCAATTGGTATTGACCGAGTTTCAAGAGCATGTTGCCTAAATTTAACGAGGTCAAACTCACTCCGGCTTGGCTATTGATTTCGTTGAACAAGCGCAGAGCTTTTTCGTAATAGGCTTTTGCCTCGCTATAGCGGCCTTCCTCGCTGTTTAACAATCCCAAGTTGTTCGCTAATGACCCCTCATTCCGCCGCGCGCCGATCTCGCTAAAGAGTTTTTGCGCGCGGCTGTAATGCGCCTTGGCCGCCACGCGGTCGCCCAAGTCAGCGGCGATGTTGCCGAGGTTGCCATTCGCCCGTGCCTCGCCCAGTGGATTGCCGAGCTGTTGATAGAGCGCCAACGCCTGCTCTTGATAATCACGCGCGGTGGGATATAGGCTTTGCTCATACGCTACCAGCCCCAAGAGACGCAAACTGGCCGCTTCGACTCCAATAAAAGCATGTTCCTGAGCTAACGCCAAGGCTTGGGCGAGTTGTGTGTTAGCAAGCGCATAATCGGAGGAACGCCATGCGGCAGTGCCCCAATGCAAATAAGCCGAGGCTTCTTCTTTCGGCAAGGTGTAATGTTGAGCGAGGTCTTTGGCGCGTTGGGCGGCAAAAATTGACGCGGCGTAATCGCTGATCGCTTCGGCATACCCCGCCTGCCGAAGCGCCACAGTGGCTTGCTCTAACGGTGGAAGATGTTCGACTAGAGCCGCTAATGTTTCGAGATCAACCAATTGTGTCTCGCGCGCGCCTTGCAAATCTAAGATCGCCTCCCGCTTCAATAACAGCTCAAACCGCTCTTCATGCTCTGCCTCCGGCGTGAGTTCTAGCGCACGGCTAAAGTAGCGCACGGCCTCGGCGTTGATGAATTGGGTCGCGGCGTATTCGCCAGCGGCGCGGGCATAGTGACGTTCGCGCGCTGTGTCGCCCGCGTGGTGGGCGTGGTGGGTTAAATCGGCGGCGCGCGTGGGTTGCGCGTGATATGCGCCCTCCAAAATCTCAAGCGTAAGTTGGTGCAGGGTCTTGAGCCGCGAGCGCAATTGCATCTCATAGGCCGCCTCTTGCAACAGCGCGTGCCGGAAGATGCCCTTGTCGGCCAAGATAGACCACACCTGTTCTTGCTCGCCGAGGCTGATGAGTGGCGCGATATGCTCATCGGGTGGGAGGCTAAGGGCGCGGTTGAGCAGTTCGTGCAGGAGCGTCACTTCAAATTCGCGCCCAGCGACGGCGGCGACCTGCACCGTTTCTTTTAAGCGCGGGGGCAACCGATCTAAACGCGCGATCAGCAAGGCCGTGATGCTCTCTGGAAGTTCTAAGGTGGCCGCGACCGCCGAGTTGAGATGAATCTGGTCGGGCGTTTCTTCCAGTGCGCCGCTCTCGCGCAGGTAGAGGCAGACTTGCATCACGAAAAACGGATTGCCCAGCGACTTGGCTTCGATGAGCGCGGCGAGGGCGGGGTCGGGTTGGCCGTTGAGATGAGCGCGCATAAGTTCGCGGCTGGCCGTGTTGGGCAATTGCGCGAGTTCGAGGGTGAAACGCGGTGTGTCGTCGGGGAGGGTTAGGGTGGGGTGCGACCCATCGTCGCGCAGGCGGCTGGTGACGATGAAGCCTAACGGATAGGCGGCGAGGTCGCGGGCCAAGAGATTGAAGGCGGCTTGCGAATCTGAGTCGAGCCATTGCAGATCTTCCATCCAGATCAGGATGGGCGCGATCAGGCTCAACGCTTGAAAGAAGGCTTTGAGCGCCAAGAGCGTGTTATCGTAACGCCCTTGCGGATCGAGCCGCTCGTAGAGCGAGCCTTTCCAACTGTAGCCTAGGAGTGCGCCCAACACTGAGCGCGTGCGTTGCAGTTCAGCGGCGATGGGTTTGGCGCGTGGGTCGGCGCTCTTTTGCAAGTGATTGATCAGGTCCGTATGGCGCGCGACGAACACCGTTTGTGATTGTTCGTCTTGAAAGTAGTGGCGTAAGCCATAGATAAACGCGCCCCAACTCACGGCGAGGATGTTATCGGCTTGCAAAATGAGCGCGCGTGCGCCATATTCGGGTGTGCCGAGGTCGCTGACGAGTTCATAGACTAGGCGCGACTTGCCTAACCCGGCCTCGCCATACACATACGCCACGCCCGCGAAGCGCCCGGTGAACATGGGCGCGCTCCACTCGCGTAACGCGGTGCGTTCGGCCTCCCGCCCCACCATGTCGCCTTCAAAAAAGGCCTGCACGGCGAAGGCACGTTTTTGTTCGAGCCGAAAGACGGGTTGAGCGCGACTTTTGCCTTTGAAGGTGAACTCGCCCAGCGGGCTGTTTTCATATAGCGCGTTTAAGCGTTGCGCGGCGGCTTCGCTCAACCACACCTCACCCCATTCGGCCTTCATCATCAGCCGGGCGGCGTAGTTGACCGCATCGCCGAGGGCGGTGAATTCGCACCGCTCCGGGATGCCCACCATGCCAAAGTAGAGCGTGCCATAGGTGAGACCGCACCGCACCTGCGCGCCATGGCTGGCGCGGAGGGCCAGGGCGAAATCCGCCGCGCGCTCCAAATCGTCTTCGTGCCCCACTGGTGCGCCGAAGAAGATCAGCATGTTGCACCCCTTGTCACCAAAGTCCAACCGATTGAAATAACCGCCGCGCGCGTCCACTTCGGCGAGGATCAGGTGCGTTAGTTCGTCTAAAGCATCGGCGGAATAGACATCACGGATCGAGACGAAGACGCTGACCAACACCCGAAACTCTCCGGCTTGGGTCGTCTCGATGAGCGTGCGCGGGAAGAACAGCGTCGCTATCTCGAAGTTGAGCGGCGGCCAGAACGCCTCAGCCAAGGGTGGGGTGGGGGGATGGGCAGTGAGCCGGACGAAGCCGACCGAGTGCGGAATTTCCGCACTCTCTAACTGGGCGACTTTGTGCATCAACGCCGCCGTGAGGACGATCTCGCCCTTTTCGCAATAATGTTCGGCTTGCGCGCACAGGTCAATCGCTGCGCCGCGAAAATAATAAGCGCGGTGCGTTTCCGGCCCAAATAAACCGGCTTCCATTTCCCCCGCCGCTAGGCCAAGCTTGACCGCCAACTCAAAATCGCCAACCGGGGTGTGTTGCAAGGCATTGGCCTGGAAGAGCGTGCGGATGTGAACTGCGGCAGTGAGCGCGGCCTCAGCCGCCTGTTCGTCGAAGATGGCAGTGAACGCATCGCCAGCAAAACCGCAGATAAAACCGCCTTGGGCGTAAATGGTCGTGATGACTGGGCGAAAGACGGAGTTGATGATTTGCGCCAAGACCTCCGCGCCGGACTTGCCCAACGTCATCAATTTCTCGGTCATCGGCGTAAAACCGGAAATATCGAGGAAGAGCGCAACCACTTCGCGGTTGACGCGCGCCTCGCCATTTTGCTGTTGTTGGGCGATGGGGTGGGGAAGGAGGTGATTCATGGGGTGGGGCAATTATAGCGGTGTGGGAGGTGGAAAGCGGAAGGCAGTAGGCAGAAAGCAATAAGTTCAGAACGGAGGTAACTTTATCTAACGTTTATGGCTTCTTAACAATGTCTAAAAAAGTCTCTGCCAAAATAGGAGTATTGAATGACCAGAACATTTGAAAGGCTTTAATTTATGTCTTCTAAATCGAACCGAACTTATACAAATTTATTGGTAGATATCACGATTTTTGCGGCGTTCCTCATCGCTACCGCGCCGCGCTTTAGCGGGTTGGCAGTTCACGAATGGTTGAGTATTGCTTTTGGGGCGGCGATTGTCGTACATCTGCTTTTACACTGGCGTTGGATCGTAAGCACCACGCAACGTTTGTTTAGCACTGCACCTAATCAGGCGCGCTTGAGTTATGCGATTAACCTCGCGTTATTTATTGATATGACGGTGGTCATTTTCACCGGGCTGATGGTATCTGAAATCGCTTTGCCTAGCCTAGGCTTGAACTTGGCGGGCGGACGCGGCTGGATGGGGTTACATCGCACGGCGTCGGATGTGGCGGTGATCTTGTTGGGTTTCCATGTGGCGCTCAGTTGGCGCTGGATCGTCGGGGTGGTTAAAAATTTGTGGGCGCGTTTGGTTGCGCCACGCCCCCAACTGGTTCCCGTGCCGATCCCAGTGGAAAGCGCGCGACCTGTGCGTAAGGATAGCTAGCCATGAAACTCATTGGTCGGACTTTGATCATTGTCATTGCCGCCCTATTGGTCGTCGGCGCAACCTATTCGCTAGCTTCGGCGGGTTGGATTAACACTGCCGGTACTGGGCGCGGCGAATTGGCTCCAACTCGTTTTACGCCAGGCACGTCTCAACCGACTCTCACTAGTTCAAATCCCCCGGAACGTTTTGAAGGGCGCGGTAATCAGGGCTTTAATCTATTCGGCGTAGGCGAGGCACTAAAAAACTTCGTCGTGATCAGTGGCGTTGTGGTGGTCGGTGTCACGGCTCAAAATGTCGCGACGCGGGTTAAGTGGCGTGCTCCAGCGCACCAAAAGTAATTTCTAAACAATCTTCAATTTTTCAAGGTTCACTATGTCTCCTTCCTCCCTCTTCAAACGCTTCGCTGTTATGGTCTGTGCGCTGGCATTAGTCGCGTGTAGTGTCACGGCGAATACTCCCGCGGCCTCCTCTTCCAACTCAAGCGCCCAAACTTCTTCGAGTAGTGGCGCAACAGGCGGCAAGCTCAATCTCAACACCGCTTCGGCGAGTCAATTCCTCGCCGCCATCCCCAATCTGCCCAGCCGCATGACGCGCGAATTTGAAGAATATCGCCCGTATATCAGCATCCAACAATTCCGCCGCGAGATTGGCAAGTATGTGGATGCGACGCAAGTGGCTGAATACGAAAAGTATGTCTATGTGCCGATCACGATCAATGACTCAGACGCGGCCACTCTGCAACAGATCCCCGGACTGGATGCCACCGAAGCCGCCGCGCTCATCGCAGGTCGCCCATATGCGTCCACCGACGCCTTTTTGGAGAAACTAACTCCGGCGGTATCCAGCGACGAACTTGCGATCGCCAAGACTTATTTGAGCCAACCATGAACGCCGAACAGACCCTAGCGCGCCTGCGCCAATTTTTGCTGGCGACTGCAGCGGTGATGTATCTGGGAACGGTCGTTGAATTGATCGCCCTCGGTCACTTCAAAGAGCCACTGCAATGGATCCCGTTTGGCTTATGCGCGCTCGGGCTGGTGGTGACTGGGCTGGCGTGGCGCTCGCCTCAACGACAGGTCTTGCTCGGCGTGCGGTGGATTGCTTTAGTGATCACACTGGGAAGTCTGTTTGGGATTTACGAACATTTGGAGAACAACTTTTCCTTTTATCGCGAGATCCATGCGAACGCCACCGCGTTAGAATTGCTCACCCACACGCTCGGCGGGGCCAGCCCACTGCTCGCGCCGGGAACTTTAGCTCTGGCGGCGATCTTGGCTGTAGCGGCAACTTATGAAGATAGAATACTCAATGCACAATAAACAATACACAACCCCTCTATGTCAGCCATTCCTATTTTGTCTTGAGTATTGAGTGTTGAATTTTGTGTCTTGAGTCTTTCCACTATGCCCCAAACCATCCTAGTCGTAGACGACGAAGCCAAACTGCGCGAACTCATCCGGTTTTATTTGGAGCAAGAAGGGTATCGCGTGGCCGAAGCCCGCAACGGGCGCGAGGCGTTGTTTATAGCGCGCGACCTACACCCCGACCTGATCTTATTAGATTTGATGATGCCGGAGATGAGCGGCTATGAATTTGTGCGCGTGTTCAGCAAAGAATCGACGACGCCGGTCATCATGCTCACTGCCAAAGTGGAAGACACCGACAAAGTGTTGGGCTTGGAACTCGGTGCCGATGACTATGTGACCAAGCCGTTCAATGTGCCGGAACTGCTCGCACGCGTGCGGGCAGTGTTGCGACGGATGCACAAAGGGGCCGCCGCGCCCGACCTGTTGCGCGTGGCCGACATCGTGGTGGACTTAGCTGGGCATACCGCCACCGTCAGTGACCACGCTGTAGACCTCACGCCCTCCGAGTTTCAAATTTTAGCGACGTTGATGACCACCCCCGGCCGTGTCTTCTCGCGGCTCGATCTTTTAGATCGCATGTCGGGTGACGCTTATGAAGGCTATGAACGCACGATAGATGTGCATGTGAGTAACCTGCGCACGAAGATCGAAACCGACCCGCGCCGCCCACGCTATATCGAAACGGTGTATGGCATGGGCTATCGTTTTGCGCCGGAGCCCCCGCCGCAAAAGAAATCCAATTCGTAATGCGCTCACTCACTGTCAAACTCACACTGGCTTTTTTTCTGGTCGGCCTCACGGGCGCGACCGCTGTGGCCTTGCTCATCGGCCAACGCACGCGCTCCGAGTTTGATCGCTTTCTGTCCTCGCGTGACCAAACTGTGCTCGTCACGGCGCTCACCAATTACTACGGCGCGCATCAGACTTGGGAGGGGATCGAGACGGCCTTAGATGGTCAACCACCCCTCAATTTTTATAGCCGCGACCTCGTGCTGACCGACGCGGCGGGGCAAGTTGTCTTAGCCCGTCGTAATTATGATGTCGGCGAGAGCGTCCCTACCGATACCTTGAGCGCCGGACAAGTGATCACGATGAACGCCACGCCGATTGGGTACATGCTTTTTATCCCGCCCAATTTTGATCCGGGTCGTCCTTCGCCCGAGATCGAATTTTTGCAACGCATCGCATGGGCCGCCGCCGCAAGCGCGATGATCGCCGGGCTGGTGGCGTTGCTATTAGGCAGTCTGTTGGCGCAGAATTTGGCACGCCCCATTCGCCAACTCACCGAAGCGACCCACGCCATGGCGGGCGGGCAACTCGGCCAACAAGTGACGGTCAGCACCCGCGACGAAGTGGGTGAACTCGCCGCCGCGTTTAACCAGATGAGCAGTGACTTGGCGCGCGCCAGTCAGCTCCGCAAACAGATGACCGCCGACCTCGCGCACGACCTCCGCACCCCGCTCACCATTTTGCGCGGTTATACCGAGGGCCTGCAATCTGGGCGCGTGACAGGCTCACCCGCGATCTTCGCGACGATGCATGGCGAAGTCGAACATTTGCAACACTTGGTGGAAGACTTGCGAACGTTGTCCTTAGCTGATGCCGGCGAACTCACGCTGAACCGTCGCGCCGTAGACCCGCGCGCCCTGCTCGAACGTACTGGGTTGGCTTATTTCATGCAGGCCGAGCAACAAGGCGTTACTTTGCGCGTCGAGGCCGATTCGACTTTGCCGGCGATCATGGTGGACACGGATCGCCTCACGCAAGTCTTAAACAACCTCGTCTCCAATGCGTTGCGGCACACTACTCAAGGTGAGATAGTGTTATCGGCGGCGACGGCTGAACAACACGTGCAACTCACGGTCAGCGACACGGGCGCGGGCATCGCGCCGGAAGATGTGCCGTTTATCTTTGATCGGTTTTATAGCGCCGATAAATCGCGTCAACGGTTCGCCGATTACACGACGGGTTTAGGGCTCGCCATCGCCAAGGCGATTGTTGAAGCGCACGCCGGGACCATTGATGTGGCCTCGGTGTTGGGACAAGGCACGACCTTTACGTTGACGTTTACGAGTGTTTGATAAAGCGATATTGGCATCAAGGAGCGACTTCTATGAATAGACGTAATCTTATAATCGGGCTGGGGGTGATCGCCGTCTTGGTGGTGGGTGGTTTCTTGTGGTGGCGGCAGAACTCAACGGCCACCACCAGCACGACCGCCAGTTTGCAAACCGCCGAAATCGAACGCGGGACGTTGGTAACGGGCGTGAACGCCGCGGGGACGATGGCCGCGCTCCAATCCGACACGCTGACGTGGCACACGACGGGTATCGTGGCCAAAGTGAATGTGAAGGTCGGGCAAGTGGTGGACGTGGGCGACGTGTTATTGGAACTCGACCCGAGTAGTTACGCCCCCGCCATCTTGCAAGCGCAGTTGGACGTGATCAATGCCCAAGATGCGTTAGACACACTCCTCGTCGGAGCGACGGCGCAACAATTGGCCGATGCGCAATTGGCGGTGATCAACGCGCAAGACGCGGTTACGACGGCGCAACGTAATTTGAGCAACGTCACGCATATCAATGTGAGTTACTATCAAACGCAACTCCAGCAGGCCGAGCAATCTTTGACTACCGCCCAACAAAACGCAGAGATCACCAATTTTCAATCGAACCTGAACTCCGCCGCCGAGGCTGTCACCAGCGCGGCCAATAATATCGAATCGATCAAAGCGCTGGATGTGAAGTATCCCGGCTATGCTCAACAAAGAGATCGCCTAAAGCAAGCCGAGGCGACGTATGCCAGCGCACAACAGACCTATCAGACCGCGCTCTATCGTTTGCAACAAGCGCAAAACAATGACTCCAACACCATTTCCAACGCCCAGACCTCGGTGAACACGGCCAAAGCGAATTTGGCCGCCGCGCAATCTGGCCCGAGTTCGGCTAAGGTCACGCTCTATCAAACTCAGTTAGACGTTGCCCGGGCGAATTTGCAAAAGGCGCAAGATGATTTGGCCGCCTTGCAGGCCGGACCAGATGAGCAAGACCTCGCCGCGGCCAAGATTAAATTAGCGACCGCCCAAGCCTCGGCGGAAGCAGTGCGCGTCGTCGCGCCGTTTCGCGGGACGGTGGTCAGCGTTGCCAATCGTACCGGCGATAGCGTAGACGCGAACCAAACCGCGATCACGTTGGCCGACTTGAGTTCGTTGGAAATTCGCGTGGATGTCGCCGAGGTGGATATTAACCGCGTGCAAGTGGGGCAGGTCGTGAACCTCACCACTGATGCCGCTCCGGATCAGACCTTTACCGGCCAAGTGGCCGAAGTGCCGTTTATCGGGAGCAGTTCGCAAGGCGTCGTGACGTTCCCGGTTAAGGTGATCGTGCCTGACCCGGACCCGGCGCTCAAACCGGGGATGACGGCGGCGGTGGCGATTGTCACCGAAAGCCGCGCCGATGTGTTGCTCGTGCCAAACCGCGCCATTCGCGTGACCAATGGGCAACGTTCGGTGACGGTGTTGTTTGAGGGTGAGCAGATTCCAGTTCAGGTAACGTTGGGCTTAAGCAACGAGACGTATACCGAAGTGAACAGCAACACCCTGCGCGAAGGCGATACGGTGGTGCTTAACACGTCCACCACGACTACTCAAACCAGCGGTGGGTTCTTTGGGTTGTTTGGTGGTGGGGCTGTGGGGCGTGGCCCCGGCGGGCCTTAAGGCACGGGTTTTGTACAAGGGCGCGGGTTTCGACACGCTCAACCCGCTTTTTCGCGAACTATTGAGTATTCATATCAGGAGCTCACAATGAATCGCAAACTCTTATTCGGTTTGGGTGGTTTCGTCCTCGTACTCGCCATCGCGGGCGGGGCGTTTTACGGCGGGATGGTATTTCAACGCACGCTTTCCACCAGCGCCCGCACGAACTTCTTTGCCGGGCGGGGCGGAGATGCGGGTGGTGCGGTAGGTGGCGGGGGCGGTGGTTTCTTTGGTGTTGGGGGCGGGGCGGGTGGGCGCGGCGGCACGGCGGGGCAGATCAAGAGCATTGACGGCAACGTCATCACCCTCAGCACGCCGCAGAGTGAAATCAAAGTCACCCTCACCGATCAAACGCTCATCCAGAAATTGGTGGAAGGCGCTACGAGCGATCTAGCAGTTGGCGAGACTATCGTAGTGCGCGGCGAGGCCGACAGCAGTGGCAATGTCACCGCGAACAGTGTGCAAGTCGGACGGCCTGTGCAAGCGCCGACGCCATAAATTGATTCGACGATGGTTGAAATAAAAATCGATCTACCAGTCGTTCTACACACAAACGTTTTTTCGAATTGGATTTCAGTTGAGGCCCTACCGTGATCGAAATTGAAAACATCACCAAAACCTATCGCCTCGGCACAGTGGATGTCGCCGCTTTGGCGGGCGTGTCGTTGCGGATCGAGCGGGGCGAGGTCGTGGCGATCATGGGGCCGTCCGGCTCCGGCAAAAGCACACTGATGAACGTCCTCGGCTGTTTAGACAAGCCCACCTCTGGGCAATATCGTCTGGACGGCATCGGGGTCGAAACACTCAATGCCGACGAATTAGCCGGGGTACGGAATCGCAAGATCGGCTTTGTGTTTCAGAGCTTCAACTTGCTGACGCGCGCCTCAGCGAAGCGCAACGTGGAGCTGCCGTTGCTCTATGCGGGCGTGGGTGCGGGTCGCCGCGAACGCGCCGAAGCCGCTTTAGAGGCGGTGGGTTTGAGTGACCGGATGAACCATCGCCCGACAGAACTCTCCGGTGGGCAACAACAACGCGTGGCGATTGCGCGCGCCTTGGTGAACAATCCTTCCATCATCCTCGCCGATGAGCCGACCGGCAACCTCGACACGCACGCGGGCGCGGAGATCATGCGGTTACTGCTGGGCTTGAATCAAGAGCGCGGCCTCACCCTCATCTTCGTCACACACGACCCGGCGATTGGTGCGCAGACGCAACGCGTGATCCGTTTGCGGGATGGGCAGTTGGAAAGGAACGACCTATGACTCTCTGGCAAGGGGCGCTCATCGCCCTCGATAGTTTGACGGCTAATAAACTCCGCTCGACGCTAACGGTGTTGGGGATCGTGATCGGCGTGGCGGCGGTGATCGCATTGGTGTCCATCGGGCGCGGCGCGCAGGCCTCCATCACCGCGCAGATCGAAAGCATCGGCACGAACCTGGTCTTTGTGCGGCCAGGCGGCGCGCAACAGGGCGGGGGGGTGGTGAGTGCGGCCGGTTCAGCCGCTACCTTAACAGAAGAAGATGCGGCCGCTTTGGTCAATGTTTCGTCGGTGGTGGGTGTCGCGCCCGAAATTAGCGGTCGCGCTCAGGTGTCGTATCTCGGCCTCAACACCAACACCAGCGCCGTCGGCGTCACCCCAGAGTATTTAACGGTGCGAAATCTGGAAGTGGCCGATGGCGAGTTTGTCTCGCAGGCCAACGTCATCGCGCATTCCTCAGTGGTGGTTTTGGGGAGCACGGTTGCCAACACCTTGTTTGGCGGCACGGGCGGCGCGGTCGGGCAATCGGTGCGGATTAACAACCAGCCCTATCGCGTCATCGGCGTTTTGGTCAGCAAGGGCGGGAGCGGCTTTGGCAATCAGGATGATCGGATTTTAGTGCCGCTCTCCACCGCACAGACGCGCTTACTAGGTGGCGGGCGGTTTCGCGGCGCGAACGTAGTCAGCACGATCAACGTGCAAGTGGCGAGCGCCAATGAAGTGACGGCGGCGATCACGGGCATCACCGAAGTCCTACGTGAGCGACATCGCACCTCCGAAGGCTCAGATGATTTCACCGTGCAGAATCAACAAGACACACTCTCGGCCATTACCTCGGTGACGAATGTGCTGACGATTTTTTTGGGTGGCATCGCGGGCATCTCGCTCTTGGTGGGCGGCATTGGCATTATGAACATCATGCTGGTCTCTGTGACCGAACGCACGCGCGAGATCGGTATCCGCAAAGCAGTCGGCGCGCGCGGGCGCGACATCTTGTATCAGTTCTTGGTCGAGTCGGCGGCGCTGAGCTTGGTGGGCGGCCTGATCGGCGTGGCGTTGGGGTGGGGGATCGCGCAACTGGTCGGGCGGGTGCAGTTGAGCGGCTCGACCATCTCGCCCGTCGTCGGGCTGGATGCGGTGTTGCTAGCGACCGGTTTTTCGATTGCGATTGGCTTATTCTTTGGGATTTATCCTGCCAGCCGCGCCGCGCGCTTGGAGCCGGTAGATGCGTTGAGGTATGAGTAACAGTTGTCGGAAGTCAGTAGACGGAAAAGTAATCAGTGATCAGTGAACAGTGATCAGTGGAGGTCGCTTTTACTGATCACTGTTCACTGATTACTGCTCACTGGTTGCCAACTCCAGATGCACATTGAACCGTCCGACCGCTACAAAACACAAAGCATGTAGGGCGCGGGTAGCGGCGACATAGAGCAGGCGGCCATCGAACTCGGAGGCGGCGTAGGTTTTGTCGTCGGCGTCTACCACGATCACGGCGTCGAATTCGAGGCCTTTGGCAAGATGCACGGTCAAGACGACCACCCCTTCGGCATAGCGCGCGGTAGGCGTGATGAGTTGCGCCGCGAAGCCAGCCGTTTGTAAGTCGGTGGCCAGGGTTTGCGCGGCGGCCTCGGTTTTAGTGAGCAGGGCGACGTTGCGATAATCGGCCGCTTGCCAAGCCTGTGTTTGTTGTGAAAGCGCGGGCAGACGTTCGGCGCTTTGAGCGAGGCGCGTGAACTGCACTGATGTGCCATGTCGCTCAAAAGGTTGCGCCAAACGGGGCGTGCTGTGGGGTGGGGCGATGAGTTCCAATAGGCGATTAGCCAACGTAACGATCTCGTGCGTGCTACGGTAACTTTCGCGCACATCATAAAAATTGTAAGACGTGTCCGAGAAGACCGCGCGCACTTCCTCCCAATCGCTCACCCCGCGATAGGCATACACCCCTTGCGCCAGATCACCAAGGAGCGAGAAGGACTGATTGCGTGAGAAACGCCGCAACAGCGTCAAATAAAGCGGCGCGACATCTTGCGCTTCATCAATGACGACATGCTCATAGAGCGGCACCGTGACGCCTTGCGTGGTCACTTGCAAGTAGCACAGCGCGGGTAGGTCGCTCACGTCTAGCGTTTTCGCTTTGGCGGCGAGCGGTTGCAACAACGCTTGCTCGGCGGGCGGCAAGATATTTTCGGCGAGGCGCGCGATGAGTGGCGGGTCGCTCAACAGTTCGCGGTAAGCGGTGAGTGGGTCAAACTCCGGCCAATAATCCTTTAGATCGGCGGCGAGGGCGGCTTGCACTTGCGCGCGCAATTCGGGGTGATGGTCGGAGCGGCGCGCATCGGCGTCTTCTTCTTCGCGCAAACGGGCGGCGCGCAATTTCGTTCGCTCGCCTTCGTGCTGGAAATGCGCCGCGAGTTCGCGCAGGCCGCGCGCCCCACGCTGGAGCGACTCTTCCGTGTGTTGCTCCTCTAAAGTGAGCGTGGTGTTTTGCGCTACAAAAAGCGCGTATTGTTCGAGGCGGGTGGCTTCTTCAACGAGTTGGCGCGAACGCTCGAGCGCCGCTTCGCCATCGGCGGCGAGGTCGTGCAGGCGTTGGTTAAGCGTGGTCGCATAGTGCCCCATTAGTTCACGCAAAATTTCCTCTTGAAAGCGCAAACGATGTTGGGCGAAGGGTAAGGCCATGAGTGACCGATAGATCGTTTGCAGGCGCGCCGGGCCGAGCGTGACGGCGATCTTAAGCGGGCCAAGCCCGCGATACGTGAGCGGTTGGGAAGGAACTGCGAAGCGCGCACGGCGCTCGTCAATGAGTCGATCCAGAACGCGGCCAAACCGGAGTGACCCCTTGAGTTGGCTCCGGCGCGTCGCCGTCGCTTTGTCGGCGTCGGAGGCTCGCGGCGCAAACAGGGTGTTCAGAGTCGCATCGGTCAATTTAATATCGCTTAAATTTAATTGCGCTAACGCCCATGTTTCGAGGGTGGTCTGGGGGATGTCGCGCACGCCAAGGCCCGGTAACACATTGGCGATGTATTCGAGGAAGAGCGGGTTGGGGCCGAAGAGGATACAGCGATGTGCGTCGAAGTTGATCTGATTGCCGGGGTAGAGCAGGAACGCCAAACGATGCAAGGCTATGGAGGTCTTGCCGCTCCCCGCCACACCTTGCACCACGAGTACTTGATCCGGCGCGGCGCGGATGAGATCGTCTTGGTGTTCTTGAAGTGAGGCGACGATATCGCGGAGAGCAGTGCTTTGCCTACCGGAAAGCAGATCACGTAGATAATCATCGGGATCGATCAGTGTGCCGTCGTCGCTGGCGGCGAGGGTGTTGTATTCGTCGCGTAGGCCAATGAGCGTTGCGCCCTGCACTTGCAAATGACGTTTGATCAGGAGGTCGCCGTTTACCGGGCCATCGGGGCTGGTGTAGGTAATGCGGCCGGGACGGCGGCGCGAGAAGAGGCGGGCGAACGGAGCACGCCAGTCTACTACCACGATCTGTCCACGATACTCAAAGCCGATGCGCCCCAAGTAGTGCGTCTCGGCGGGCTTGCCTTCGGGCGCAAAATCTAGCCGCCCGAAATAGATTTGCGCGCGCGCCGCCACGAGGTGGTCATAGACCGCGCGCAAGCGTTGGTAGAGCGAGAATGAGTCATGCTCTGATCCACCTTGCGGCTCAAGTTGGCCGAGCTCGGTCAGGCGTTGTTCGAGCAACGCTAAGGTCTCGTGGAGGTGCGTGGTCTCGGTGGCGAGGACAGACATAGACGAAGGCGGTAAGCAGTAGACGGGAGAGTATAATCCACTCCTGATGATCTTCTGGCATCGCCTCCGCCGCAGTTGGGCCACCATCCTGACCGTCGTGATCTTAAGCAGTGTGGCGGCGGGTACGTTTAGTTATATCACCGCGTTTCGACGGCTGAGTGATTTTGGGCAGGGCGTGTTGGATGGCTTTTTTATCAGCCTATTGGTGATAGTCTATGTTACTTTAGGGCGGCAGGCGCTCAACTCATTTTTTAAACGGTTTACGTTTCTCGTGGCACTGGTCATTCATGCCGCGATCTATTCGATCCTGTTCTTGGTGGGGCGCGTCATGGGGCAGGTAGTGGGCGGGAACAGTTTATCCGAATTTTTTTCGACCAATTTTGCGGCATCGGTCGTGTTTGCCTTTGGCGTGTTTGGGGTGATGAGTTTTTTGCTCCAAGTGAATCGCTTGGTGGGGCATAATGTATTGGGGAGCTTTATCAGCGGGAAGTATCATGCGCCGATTGAAGAGACGCGCGTTTTCATGTTCATAGATTTGGAGCGCTCAACAGGTTTGGCCGAGCAATTGGGCGACCGCCGTTTTCATCAACTGCTCAACGCTTTTTTCTATGATTTGACGGAGGCGGTGTTGGCGTGTGATGGCAACATCTATAAATATGTCGGTGATGAGATGATCGTCACTTGGCGGGGCGCGACCGAGCGCCAACGCTGGCAAGGTATCGAATGTTTTTTTCTGATGCAAACCTTGGTCGCGCAACACGCTACTGAGTATGCCCAGCAATTTGGCGTTCAGCCAAGTTTTCGCGCTGGCCTGCACGCCGGGCGCGTTATCGCAGGCGAGTTGGGTGATGTGATGCAAGAGATCGCCTACGTGGGCGATGTGCTGAACACGACCGCACGTTTGCTTGAGCAATGCCGGGCGTTGCAAACACGGTTACTTGTGTCGGAAGCCATTGTCCAAGATTTGCCGCCGCAAGAGGGCTACACGCTCACCGAAGCGGGCGAGTTTCAGCCCAGAGGGAAGCAACAGGGGATGAAGGTGTTTCGAGTTGAAAACAACCCCTCTCCAGCTCTCTCCAAATGAAAAATATATTTGGGGAAAGACCGAGAAGGGGTTTGCTGTGCGATTGTCAACCATGTGAATCAGTTTAGGAGAACCCTCTATGCCTCTCACCGGCGTCTATGCCCCTATCGTCACTCCGTTTGATGCGGAGGAAAACATCAACTATGCCGTGTATGACCGGCTGATCGAATTCTTGCTGGAGAACAGCATCGCCGGGATCGTGGTGGGCGGCACGACGGGGGAAGTGTACGCACTCTCCGAAGCGGAGCGACTCGACTCATTTAAATTTATCAAAGAGCGGGTTAATGGGCGTGCCCCGCTCTTGGCCGGGACCAACGCGGGGGCAACCCGCGATGTAGTGCGCTATTCGCGCCTCGCCGCCGAGATGGGCTATGACGGTTTAATGGTCGCGGTGCCGCCTTACTCGCGCCCCAACCAGCGCGAGCTCTTAGCCCATTATCGCGCCGTCGCGGAAGCCGTGACGATCCCCATCGTGCTTTACAACTTCCCTTGGCGTGCGGGCACAGAGGTGGGCTATGAAGTGCTGGACGGCCTAACCGACTACGCGCACGTCATTGGTATCAAAGAAGCCAGTGGCGAGATGGCGCGGGTATACGAGATGCGCCTGCGCTATGGCGACCGCTATGAGATCATCTGCGGGAGCGATGATCAGGCCCTCGATTATTGCTTATGGGGTTCGCAATGTTGGATCGGCGGGGCCGCTTCATGCGCGCCGCGCCAACACGCTGCTTTGCTCAACGCCACACAACAGGGCGATTGGGCTACGGCGCGCACGCAAATGGAAGGCCTGTTACCCCTGCTCCGCAATATGGAGAGTGGCGGCTATACCCAAAAAGCCAAACTCGGTTGCGAACTACAGGGTTTCCCTGTCGGCGCGCCCCGCCGCCCGCTCTTGCCGATTTTAGAAGAAGAGCGGCGGGAGTTTGAGAAGGTGTTTATGAAGGCAGTGGGGAAAGCCTAAAAAAACATGTTCCGCATTCCCTTTCTCGACTCTCACACCGGCGGTGAGCCCACCCGCCTCGTGGAACACAGCGCGCTCGATCTCGGTAGTGGCAGTGTCGCCGAACAGTTGGCGCGCCTCCGCGCCGAGTATGACTCGTTTCGGCGGCGCGTGATCAACGAGCCGCGCGGCAACGAGGTGTTGGTGGGCGCGCTCCTCGTCCCGCCCGCCGATCCGACGTGCCAACTCGGCGTCATCTTCTTTAATAACGTCGGCTATTTAGGTATGTGTGGACATGGCACGATTGGCGTTGTGGCGTCGCTCGCTTATCAAGGCCGCTTGCAACCGGGCCGGGTGCGGATCGAAACGCCGGTGGGTGTGGTGGAAGCAACTCTGCATCCGAACGCCACGGTCTACCCGAACCGCGTCTCCGTGCGGAACGTGCCAGCCTATCGGCATCTCGCGCATGTGCCAGTGGAAGTGGAGGGACGCACGATTCACGGCGATGTGGCGTGGGGTGGCAATTGGTTCTTCCTCGTGCATGATCACGGCTTGGAAGTTGGAATGCACAACTTAGACGTGCTCACCAATTTCGCCTGGCGCACGCGGGAGGCCCTCACCCACGCCGGTGTGCGCGGCGCAGATGGGCATGAGATCGATCACGTCGAACTCTTCACCTCCACGCCCGACGCGGATAGCCGCAGTTTTGTCCTTTGTCCGGGCAAAGCCTACGACCGTTCGCCCTGTGGTACCGGCACGAGCGCCAAGCTCGCCTGCCTCTACGCCGATGGGCGCTTGCGCGTGGGCGAGACGTGGCGGCAACAAAGCGTGGTGGGCAGTATCTTTGAAGGGCAGGTGGAGGTCGTGAGCGATCAAATCATCCCCACTATCACGGGTGAAGCGTGGGTGATGGCAGAAGGCGTGTTGGTGGTGGATGAGCGGGATGTGTTTGGAGGAGGGGTGGGGGGTGTTTGACACTATTGCCTGATAATTGAGTGAAACCACAGATTTCACGGATTACACAGATTAGACCTTGTCGGGAATAAGCCAAAACCATAATGATCCACGAATGGACACGAATTTTCACGAATATTTCGTGTCCACGCTTCGCGGTGAAAATTCGTGGATCAAATCTTATTTCCGATAACGTCTATTGATCGTAGCGAACCCAAATCTGTGTAATCGGTAGTTGCTTAATTTTCTTGAAACCATAAATGACTCAACCCAAAGTAGACGTTCTGATCATCGGCGGTGGCATCATTGGCCTCTGCTCGGCATATTATCTCCTCAAGACCGGGCGCAGGGTGACGATCTTGGAGCAAAAGCATATTGGGGCGGGGAGTTCGACGGGCAATGCGGGGCATATCGTGCCGAGCCACATCATCCCACTCGCCGCGCCGGGGGTGATCAGCGGCGCGCTCAAGTGGATGCTTACCCCGGCGAGCAGTCCGTTTGGGATGAAGGTCAGCCTCGACCCGGCTTACCTCAGCTGGCTAATGCAATTCGCGGCGGCGTGTAGTGACGCCAATGTGCAACGCGCCATCCCGCCGCTCAAAGCGTTGGGAGAACTCAGCGCACGATTGTTCGCCACACTCATCGCTGAAGAAAAATTTGAATGCGCTTATCAACAACACGGTTTGCTCTTCCTTTACAAAACGGCTGAGGGCTTGGCGAGCGGCGCGCATGAAGCCGAGGTGTTGCACGCGCATGGCCTCCCCGCTGAAGTGCTTGACCAAGCCACCGTGCATGAACGCGAACCCGCCGCTCTCGCCGAGGTGATCGGTGGGGTGCATTTCACGAGTGATGCTCACTTGAACCCAGCAACTTTGATGCGTTTGTTGCATGAGCGCGTGCGCGCACTTGGTGCGGAGATTCACGAACAGATGGGGGTGACTGGTTTTGAAGTAGAAGGAGAGCGGGTGCGTGTTGTACAAACTGGGCAGGGCGCATTCGAGGCCGAGCAAGTGGTCTTGGCGGCGGGGGCGTGGTCGCCAGCCGTCGTGCGCGGATTACAATTAAACGTACCCGTGCAACCCGGCCGCGGCTACAGCCTGACCATGCGGCAACCACAAGTCGGCCCGCGCTTGCCCCTGCTCTTAGGCGAGCGGCGCGTAGCGGTCTCGCCGATGGGATCGCTCTTGCGTTTCACCGGTCGCTTGGAACTCAGCGACTTAGACACCACTGTTAACTCGAGTCAGATCGCCAACATCGAACGCGCCGCACGTGAATATATCCGGCTTGATGAGCGTTTAGAAGTGATCGAAACTTGGGCTGGCCTCCGGCCTACTACCCCCGATGGCTTGCCCATCATCGGTTTCGTGCCGCACTATAAAAATTTAATACTCGCTACTGGTCATGCGATGCTCGGCCTAACGTTAGGCCCCGGCACCGGGCAAGTGGTGACGCAACTGGCGAATGGCGAAATGCCGAGCTTTGATATCAGACCACTGCGGGTGGAGAGGTTTTAGCAACAGATTTTGTAACCGCTTCGCGTGTAACGGATAGGCAAGTCTATGATACGCCGTTATACAAGCCCATTCGTGTTCACGTTCTGCGGCTTTTGTAAAAGCGCATAGCCATTAAGGGGCTTTGCAGATTCTCCCATTTTGTGAGAAAACAGATTAGTCTATTCGCAAAGGGCCGGTTCAAAATAAAAGCCTGCGAGGGTTGCCCAACCCCGCAGGTTTAGTTTCTTAATCTTAGGATATTTCGCTATGTTTCAATCTATCTCCCCTCGCCGCCTCGCCGCCTCCTTCGCCGCACTAGGTTTGGCCCTCGGCCTTGCCTTTGGTCTCATCGCAACACTTAACCAGACCCGACCAGTGTATGCTGCCACCTACACATTGGGTACGGCACCGTGCACTACCACCTTACAACAGTGTATCTCCATCTATGCCGCGACGGGTGACACCATCTTTATTCCGGCGGGGACATACACCGAATCAATCACCCTCGATAGGGAAGTGAGCCTGAGTGGTGAGTTATCTAGCACGACCATCATCAACGCGGTGAGTGGTCAGCGGGTGATCACTGTCACTGGTGCGGCGCTTACCAGTAGCGTCACGATTTCCGGGCTGACATTTAGCGGCGGAAACATGACGGGCGATGGCGGCGGGATGTGGGTGGGGACCGGCACTCAACCCCAGGTCTATTCGGTGATCTTTTTGAACAACACCGCTAGCGGTAATGGGGGGGGCGCGTATTTCAGCAGTGCGATGAATATCACTGATGTGGTCTTTCAACAAAACACGGCGGGCAATGGCGCTGGAAAAAGTGGTGGTGGGGCATACTTTGCTACTACAGCGACGTTAAGCAATACCCAATTTATCAGTAATACGTTTGGTGGGCATGGGGCGAATGGATCATGCGGTACAGCCTCATGCGGAGGCGGGGCCTATGTGGCCGCTGGCACAGCCACGGTTAACAACTCGTTTTTTACGGGCAACACCGGCGGCTACGGTGGCGGCGTGTACTTTGCTGGCACGGCCAGTTTGAGCGGTGCCTCGTTCACCAACAATCAAGCCACTATCAGTCAAGGTGGTGGTGCATATTTCACTGGGGTGGGGCAAATCCTCAATAGTTCATTTGCCAACAACACCGGTAACTTTGGCGGGGGCGGGGTGTTCTTTCGCAATGCCAGCTTTGTGACCAACTCGATCTTTACCAAGAACTCCGGGGCTTTTGGCGGCGCGATAGATTTTGATGTGACGGGCGTGGCCTCGGTGACGGGGACGCAATTTTTAAGCAACACGGCCAGCAATCAAGGCGGCGGCGCGATCTTCATCGGCACTGGCGCGTTTGTCACCAATTCTATCTTTGCGGGGAATGTCTCCAGCAACAACGGCGGGGCGATTTGGATCAACAGCGCTGGCACCAAGCAATTTGTCAATACGTTCTTTGCGCGCAACCGCGCCGCGACGAGTGGCAACACCGCCTATGTTAACGCCAGCACCGCTGTTTTGAATTTGATCCATACCACCATCGTGTCCCCTACAGCGCCTACGGGGGCGGCAGTTTACTTAGCGGGAACGGGTGCTACGGCCTATTTGACGAACACGATCATCGCCACCCACACGACTGGCATTAATAACGCAGGCGGCACAGCGAGCGAAGATTACAATTTATTTAATAACGTCACCACGCCCTTTGCTGGCACCGTCGCCGTCATCAATGGCGGTAATTCACTCACCGGCACAGCGGCGTTTTACGATACCGCGAATTACACATTAACGGCGAGTAGCGCCGCGATAGACGCGGGCGTCAATACGGGCATTACGGCGGATTACTTCGGCGTCGTGCGTCCGCAAGGCGTGGGCTTTGATATTGGCTATGCCGAGTATCCGACACCAGCGGCGTGTTATGCGGAGTACACGGGCGACAACGTCACCGATTTTTTCAGCATGGATGCCCAAGCGGTACGCAATGCGGTGGCGGCCGTCACTTCCGGTGGCACGGTGAAGATCGCGGGGTATTGTGCGGGTGCAGTCGCGCAAAGTAGCTCAACTCAAGTGGCGCTCATCACCAAAATACTGACGCTGACGGGCGGTTACACTGCCACCAATTGGCTCACACTCGACCTAGCCAATAACCCCACTACGTTGGATGCGTTAGGCGGCGGGCGGGTGATCTCCACCAGCATGGCAGCCACTTTCCGAGGCTTTACCGCGACTAATGGGTACATATCCAGCATAGTAACGGAACATGGCGGTGGCATCTATGCGGGCGGGGACTTGACCTTAATTGAGATGATGATTGATAGCAACACCATCACCGGCACCTCCGGCACCCATCACGGCGGCGGGGTGTATGCCATCGGTATTGTCAACGTGAGCGACAGCGTCTTTAAGAACAACCGCGCCAAGACCAGCGGCGGCGGCGCGTATTTCCTCGCCAACGCCTACTTGACCAACACCGACGCGCTGAATAATGTCTCATTGTTGGAAGGCGGGGGCCTCAACTTCGAAGCGACGGCGAGTGTGCAGGGCGGAACGATTAGCGGCAACCAAGCCAACACGAGCAGTGGCTGTGGTGGGGGCGCGTGTTTTCGGGGGGATGCCAATGTGACGAGCGTTGCTTTTCTGACCAACACCGCCGCATGGGGCGGGGGCGCATTGTTTGATGTGTTGACGACTGCCTATATCACTGACTCCATCTTTACGAATAACATTGGCATAGATGGCGGTGGCGCGCATTTTGCTGGCACGAGCTTTGTCACCAACACCACCTTTGTCAATAACCAGGCAACGAATGGCGGTGGCGCGCACTTCAGCGCCTCCACTGCCGCCCAATCCTTGGCCAACATCTTATTCACCCAAAACTCGGCCACCACCAATGGGGCGGCGATTAATGTGAATAATGCCAACTCCCTCCATTTGGTGCAGACGACCATCGTCAGCCCCACGCTGGTCAACAAAGAAGCGGTGCAAGTAACGGCGGGGACGGTCTACCTCACCAACACGATTGTGGCCTCGCACACGACAGGCCTAAAACGGACGGGCGGCGTGGTCGGAGAAAACTACAATTTGTTGAGCGCTGTGGCGACGCCCTACGCTGGAACGATCATCGCGGGTGGCAATTCGCTCACTGGCACCGCCGCCTTTTACGATAACACTCATTACACTTTGACCGTCAATAGCGCCGCGATAGATGTTGGCCTAAATACGGGCATTACGGCAGATTACTTTGGCCGCGCGCGTCCATACGGCGCGGGTTACGACATCGGCTATGCGGAATATGCGCCGTTCTGTATTCAATGCGCCATTAATGCGGCTTCACTGGGCGACACTGTTTTCGTGCCAGCCGGAGTTTATACCGAGTCACTCACGCTCAACAAAGCCGTGAGCCTCACCGGTGAGCTCTCCAGCACGACGATCATCAACGCTGTGTCAGGGCAACGCGTGATCACAGTGACCGGGGGCGAGATCAGCGGAACAGTCGTTATTTCGGGACTCACTTTCCAAAATGGAAACGTCACAGGGAGTGGCGGCGGGATGTTGGTGGCGGGCAACGCGCAACCCACCGTCAATCAGGTTTCATTCATCAACAACAGCGCCAGCTTGGCTGGGGGCGGGGTCAAAGTTAATAATGGTAGCAGTTATGTCACCTTCACGCAGGTCAGCGTGTTGAGCAACACCGCCACCGATGGTGGTGGCGGTATTCAAGCCGACTCGACCTTGAGCCTCACCGACAGTCTTTTCCAAAACAATCAATGCACCGCGACGAACGTCTGCAACGGTGGCGGCGTGGATGTGAACGGCGCGGCGGAGATCGCCAACACGCGCTTTATTAACAACACTGGCACGCAGTGGGGTGGGGCGCTGACTGGGGAATTTGACACCACTTCCTTCACGATCACCAACAGCTATTTTGAAGGCAATCAGTTGGTTTGTAATACGGGCGGGTGTTTGGGCGGCGCGGTGCGGGTGGGTGGCTCGCTTCTGTTGCGTGGCACGACCTTCATCAGCAACACCTCGCCCAATTACGGCGGCGCGGTGGCCGTTGGGTCAACTGGGTCGAGCCTAAGCGTTACCACCTCTAGCTTTATCAATAACGCCAGCGGGTTAGGTGGGCTCTACTTCTCCGGCAGTTATGGCGAGATCGAAAACAGCTTATTTGCTCGCAATAGTGGTCAAGCCATTTATGCGGCTGGCGGCACAGGGAGTCAACTTTTTGTGCAGCACACTACGGTGGCTACGCCTACCCTCACCTCGGCTTATGGGTTACAAGCATTGAGCGGCGCACTGTATGTCTCTAACACCATTGTGACCAATTTTGGCCGCGCCATTGATCAGTCGGGCAGTAGTAGCGTGTCCGCCGACCATAACTTATTCTATGGCAACACCCTCAACACGGCTGGTACGGTGAGCGGTGGCAACCATGTGACTGGCGATCCGCGTTTTGTAAACCCGGCGCAAGATGACTATCGCCTCGGCGCGTTAAGCGCCGCGCTAGACGCGGGCGGGCCCACCATAGTGACGTTGGATATTGATGGCGAGGCGCGCGTGTTGAGCGCACCCGATATTGGCTACGACGAGTCGGCGGCGTGTGCCACGATTCAATGTCTTATAAACGCCGCTTCACCCGGCGACACGGTTTTCATCCCCGCTGGAACCTATACCGAATCGCTCACACTCACTCAAGCGGTGAGCCTGACCGGTGCGCTGTCGAGCACCACCCTCATCAACGCCCTCGCCAATGACCGTGTGCTTACGGTCACCGGCGCGGCCATTGATAGTTCGGTGATCATCTCTGGTCTGACGTTTGCCAATGGGAACATGCCGGGGAGTGGCGGCGGTATTTTTGTGACCGGTAATGCTCAACCCACTTTCCACAGCGTTATCATTACGAATAATATCGCGAGTGTGGATGGGGGCGGGTTGATGCTCGCATCCGGCTCGCCGCTCACGCTCCTCAATTCTCAAATCATCAGTAACACTTCGGACAACGTAGGCGGTGGAATTACCGCATTTGACGCGCTGACGTTGACCCACAGCCTCGTCGCGGACAACACGACGGATGTGATCGGGGGTGCGATCTATGCCACTAACAATTTAGTGCTATCGAACACGGTGGTGGCCAACAACTCCAGCCCCAACCAGGCGGGAGGCGTGTATCTGGCTACTGGCACGACTGGGCATTTTGCGCAGAGTGTCTTCCAAAACAATTCGACTGGCAACTATGGTGGAGCGGTGATGCCGCTTGGAGATTTGTTTATTACCGATACCGATTTCCTGAGCAATACGGCGATGTTGGGGGGAAGCGCCGTCTATTGGCAAAGCAACGCTGTGGGCTCATTCACGGGTGGGTTGGTGCAAGGCAATTCCGCCACATCCGGCAATGTGATCCAGGCGGGGGAGGTGCTTAATTTGAGCGGCGTGCGTTTTATCGCTAACCCCATTGGGGGGGGTGGCGGAATAGTGGTTTATTCGTATGGGAGTTCGTCGGGCGTGGTTGAGAACACGCTCTTCGCGCGCGCTGACAATGCGATCAACTTCGTTGGAAGCACCCTCACCATCCGCCATAGCACCTTTGCCAGCCCCACCCTCGCCAGTGGGTTCGGGGTGTTTGCGGGAGCGGGCGAGGTGGCTATCACCAACACGATCTTTGCTAGCTACACCATCGGCATTCGACAATCGGCCGGGGTGGTGAGTGAAGACTATAACTTGTTCGAGGGTAACACCGAAAACTTGAACGGGACGTTCGCCAGCGGCGGGCATAGCTTCAACGGAGCTTCAGCTTTTGCCGACCCGGCGAATGATGATTACCGCCTCACGGCCGCGTCATCGGCCATCAATGTTGGACCGGATGTGGGCGTGGCGACGGACTTTGAAGGCGAAGTGCGCCCGCAAAATGGTGGCTTTGATCTGGGTTACGACGAGTCGTCCTACCCAACTATTCCGCCCATCGTGCAATTAAACTCAGGCTATTACACCACCACCGAGAGCGCGGGTTCGCTGGTGATCACCGTTACGCTTGACCACTTCTCCAGTTTAACCACGACGGTTGATTACGTTTCTAGCGACACCACAGCGACTGCCAGTTTGGATTATCTTCCCTTATCTGGAACGCTGATCTTTGTGCCTTTTCAAACGACGCAAGTATTGACCGTGACGCTGTTCAATGACGGCCAGAATGAGGGAGATGAAACATTCCTCCTGACTTTGAGCAATCCAATGAGCGCGACACTGGGGACACCGGTGATAGCGCAAGTGACACTGACCGATGACGATGCCAACTTCACCGACATCAACGCGCCCTTGGTGGCAATGGGGTTGAGCGCAGTGGCGTGGGGCGACTATAACAATGACGGCTTGTTAGAGGCCATCGTGAACGGCACTTTTGGCGGTTCGACGCATCTCTATCGCAACGACGGCAGTGACGCCTTCACCGATTTAGGTACAGCGGGGCTGGCGGCAGTGCGTTATGGCGCAATGGCGTGGGGCGACTATGACCGCGATGGCGATCTGGACCTGTTCCTCTCCGGTAGCAACGTCGCCAATATCTATCGCAACACTAATGGCACCTTCACCAACATCGGCGCAGGGCTAGTCGCGGCGGGGAGTGGCAACTCTGCCACGTGGGGCGATTTTGATAATGACGGTGATCTCGACTTGCTCTACACGGGCAACGGTACGCTCATCTACCGCAATGACAACGGCGTGTTCGTCAACCTCAATCACGGCATTCCCGGTGCAACCGGCGCCGATTGGGGCGACTATGATAACGATGGCGATCTGGATGTGCTGATCGTGGGTGGCACGTCCACCATTTATCGCAACACTGGGGATGGCAACTTCAGCGCAACGGGCATCGCCCTCCCGGCCACGGCCAGCCATAGCGAGTCGTCGCGCTTTGGTGATTACGATGGCGATGGCGATCTGGACGCCTTGATCATTGGCGCTTCCAGTGTAACGCGGGTTTATCGCAACAATGGGAATGATAGCTTCTCCGATTTGGGCCTACCCTTGCAGACCGCCGCCGAACCTTCCGCCACTTGGGGCGACATTGATAACGACGGCGATCTGGACATCCTCTTCACCGGCGGGGGAGGCGGCCCACACTATGCCATTTTGTATCGCAATGATGGTGGCACGACTGTGACCACCGTTGGCACACCCTTCCAGCCGGTGGGCGGGCCGGGGGTGCGCCTCGCCTTTGGCGACTACGACGCCGATGGCGACTTAGACCTATTGTTGGCTGGTTGTAACCCGAACTCCAGTTGCTCTGGGCAACACACGCGAATTTATCGCAACAACCTCGGCACGCTCAACACCGCGCCAAGTGTGCCGAGCGGTTTCACTGGTACCGTGGTGGCCGCTTCAGAGTTACTCACGTGGACGGCTTCCACCGACACGACGCCCAACACGACTCTCTCTTACAACTTGCGCGCGGGCCTCGCGCCGGGCGGAGCGGATGTCATCGCGCCGCTCGCCCTCGCCAGCGGACAACGTTTGGTGAGCGCGTTGGGGAATGTGGGGCAGGGGCTTACCGCGACACTCAATTTGCCGCTGGCCCAAACCTACTACCTCGCCCTCCAAGCCATTGACTCGGGCGGGCGGGGTTCGGATTTCTCCAATGAGATCAGCCTGACCTTGCCGCTGGCGCAGGTACAATTCGCCTCGGCGGTTTACACTACCAGTGAATCCGGAGGCGTAGCGGCCGTTATGGTCGCGCTCAATAGGGCGTCAGCGATCACCACCACAGTCAATTACTCGGTGACGGCTGGCACGGCTACGGCGGGCGTTGACTTCACCCCTGTCACCGGCACGCTCACTTTTGCGCCTTTGCAAACCACTCAAACTTTCAATGTGCCCTTGATCAACGACGCATCGTATGAAAGCGACGAGACCTTGAACGTGACTTTAAGCGCTCCAGTGAGCGCGACTCTCGGCGCGCCGACCTCGGCGCAAGTGGTCATTGCCGAAGATGAGACATTGCCAGTCGCTGGGTTCTCCGCCGCCAGTTACAACGCGCCGGAGAACGCAAACAGCGTTGTCCTGACCGTCAGCCTCGGCACGACTTCGATCTACACGGCTAGTGTGGATTATGCGACGAGCGATAACACCGCCCTCGCAGGCGCGGATTACCTCACCGCCACTGGCACACTGACCTTTGCGCCGGGCATGAGGACGCTTACCAAGACGATCACGTTGTTAGATGAAGGGGTGTATGAGAACAACGAAGCCTTCACTGTGACCCTCAGCAACCCGGTGAGCGCGACCGTGGGTGCCGCGACGATTGTGAACATCCTTAACGATGACCCCGTGCCGACGGCGCAATTCGCCGCGCAAGTTTACAGTGTGACGGAAAATGCCGGGAGCGCGACGATCACGGTCACCTTAAGCACCCCCTCCTCCATTGCGATCGGCGTTGATTTTGCCACACGTGATGACACGGCCAGTGCGCTCAGAGATTACGCGTCGGTGTCCACCACCCTCTTCTTTGCGCCGCTCCAAACGATCTTAACGACCAGTGTCACCATCATGGATGACACATTCTATGAAGGTAATGAGACGCTCACCTTGACTCTGGTGAGCGGGGCTGAGGCGCGCCTGACGATTGTGGAAAATGAAACCGTGCCGACCGCCACGCCGGTGGTCCCCACGCGCACACCGTTCCCGACCGCGACGCCCACCACCATGCCGACGCCCGTTCCCACTGCCATCAACACCGCGACCGCGATCCCAACGCCACAGATCAGTTTTGTTGCGGATCAATTCACCGTACAAGAGAATGGCCGTCTGGCCTTGCTGACGCTCAAGCTTAACCAACCTGCTCCGAGCCAGATCTTGGTGAGTTACTTTGCCGCCGATGGCTCGGCACTGCGCGGGGTGGATTACATCACCGCCACTGGCACCCTCACCTTTGAATTCGGAGCGGACTCAGCGACCCTTGGCGTGTGGGTTTACGATGACACCTTGAATGAAGGGAGCGAAACCTTTAGCGTGAATCTGGATGTGGTGACTGGTACAGCCGCGCTCGGCACCCTCCGTAGCGCCAACGTCGTCATTCAAGACGACGCGCGGGATAGCTCGCTCGACCTCACCGCTGGCACACTGCTCACCGATACGATCCAAGCTACCGACGACACCAACTTTTATAAACTCGTCGTGGAAGAACCCGGCTCGTTCTTGACGATCACACTCGCTCCCTCTGGCACAACGCCAAGCGCCGCTTGGGATTTCGACCTATTCTTGTTCGCGCCCGCGCTCAACGCAGAAACCGGCCAACTGCGTGATATTGGCGACTTGTTGGATTTGGGCGACTTGCTGGACGTGGGCGATTTACTCGATGTTGGCGACTTGCTGGACGTAGGCGATCTGTTGGATGTGGGCGACTTGCTGGACGTGGGGCAGATCGGCAACATTGGCGATTTGTTGGACTTAGGGCAGATCGGCAACATCGGGCAGGTCGGTAATATTGGGCAGATCGGCAACATTGGGCAGATCGGGAATATTGGGCAGATCGGGAATGTGGGGCAGTTGGTCAATGCGGGCGCGCTCGTGGGCGTTTCGGCGCAACCGCTGACCGCCACAGAATTGATCCTGTACAACACCCATGAGATGCACGGCCATTTCTATGTCGCGGTCATCGCTCACAGTCCAGGGACGCTCAACTTGCCCTACGCGCTTCGGGCGAGCGTTGCGCCGCCTCTTGAGCCGTATGCGCCCATCACTGACACGATCCCGGTCACGTCTACCGTGCCGATCACGGAGGATGCGTCCATCCAAACGCTCATCCTCTATTCGCCGTTGCGGCTCGATCAGTTCTACACGGACACCGACACACTCACCTCGACGCAACTGATCAGTAAGTTGGAGACACTTGCGACCCATCCGCTGGTGAAGGGTCAGTTATTGAATCTGGATGAGTACCCGCAAGTGGTCAACGCGTATGCGAACCATTACGATAAGACGCCCCAGAACCCCGCGACGGCCAACCACGTCGCGCAACACATTAAGACCTTGATCTATCAGCGCGCGGCGAAGTATCCGAATCTGAAATACCTTGTGCTTGTCGGTGGCGACCATGTCATCCCAATGGGGCGTTTGCAAGACGAGGCGTTGGTCTCGAATGAACGCACCTACGCCAACATTGCTTACACCCCGGCGTTGTCGGGCGCACTCCACTTACGGTATCTGTTGAGTGATGACTACTACGCCGGGCTGTTGCCCATGCCGTTCAAGGGGCGCGAGTTGTATCTGCCACAAGTGGCGGTGGGGCGGTTGGTGGAGACACCCTCCGAAATGGCACGCGTGATTGACGCCTTCTTGACTCAGAGTGAACTGCGCCCCGAAAGTGCCTTGGTGACAGGCTACGACTTTTTGTTGGATCAGGCCACCGCCATTACCATCAGTTTGCAGACGCAAGGCGTGGGCGTGGTGACCCCGTTGATTGACGATGTGTGGGATGCAGGTGCGTTCCGCGCCAATTTCTTCACGACCCCGCCCAACGACCTGAACTCACTTAACTCGCACTTCCAACATTATCGCTTCTTCCCGAACGGCAGCGAGTATGTTTATGCCAGCGAAGTGGTGACGAGCGCGACGTTGTTTGATGGGAAGTTGATCTTCACAGTGGGATGCCATTCAGGGTTGAATGTGCCCGATGGTGCGGCGAAGAATGCACTTACCGCTCTCGATTGGGCGCAGAGCTTTGCGCGACGCGGCGCGACCTTCATCGGTAACACCGGGTATGGCTATGGTGATTCAGATTTGGTGGCGTATTCCGAAAAGTTGATGTTGTACTTCACGCAACAGCTCGGCTACTGGGAAAACAACCAGCCGCAAACGGTGGGCGACGCGCTCCGCCAAGCCAAGCAACGTTATTACAACAGCATCGCCGCTGGGTCGTTCAGCAATTATGACGAAAAGGTATTGGCGGAGATGACGCTCTATGGCTTACCGATGATGCGCGTGACAATGCCGCTGACCACCACCAACGCGCCCGGTTCGCAAGCGGTGGCCGGCGCGGCGCTGAGTTGGGGTATAAGCCGTCCGGCGCAAGCCAATGCCGCCTCAAGTCAGATCAGCGTGGTAGATGTGCAGTTGACTTATGACCGCCATAGCACAGCGGTGGGGGATTACTACACAATCCACGACTCGCCGGAAGTGCACACCGCAGGCGGGCGGCCTTATGAGCCAAAACTCGTGGTGGATGTGGCCCTCCCGAACACTATCGCGCGCGGCACGTTGTGGTTGGGTGGGACTTTCACCGACATAGATGAAAACACTTTCAATCCAGCCACCGCGCGTGTCTACACCGAAGAGGTCTTCGTCGCCGATGAGCCGCTATTCCCCTCGCTCACTTGGTACCCAGCGCAGATGGCGAGCCTGAATCGGTTCTTGAATATCTCTGGGCAATCGCAAGATAAGTTGGTGATCGTACCGGGGCAGTTCCGCGCGCCGCAAGTGGTGACAGACTCTGCAACAGTAGGGACGCAACGTCTATATACGCAGATGCGCTTTGATGTCTATCATGCGCCGCTCACCGAGACAGACTACGTCGCGCCGAACATCTGGCAAGCCAACGCCGCGAATGTGGGCACGCGCTTGCGCTTTAGTGTGCAAGTGGCCGATGATCGAACGGTAGTCGGACGGGTGGTAATGTTGTATCGCGTGATCAGCGATACCGTGTGGACGCCCGTTGAATTGAAGTACGACCCCACTACCGGTTTTGCGACGGGTGATGCAGTGGGCGTGGTCGGCGAAGTGGAGTTCTTCCCGCAGGCGGTGGACGCGGCCGGCAATGTCGCGCTGGTGTTGGATCACGGCGAGCCGTTCAGTTTTGTCTCAGTGCCGGGCTATGATGTGTTCTTGCCGGTGATGGTGAAGTAGACATCCCTCCTACTCCCCCAAATGAAGAACACATTTGGGGGAGTGCCTTGAGGCTGAGGCTTTTTCGTTTGCATTATCGCTCAGAGCAACAAGAGTCTGGATTGCTCCCCGCTTGCGCGTCATTTCAGGTTTTGAAATGGGGCAGGACGGGATGGGGGTCGGGGTTGCCTTGCGGTGGTTGATGTGCAACTGCGTAACGAGAGTTAAAAGCTATTAGTTAGAGCAAATGTGGGGGCGCGGCATTGCCGCGCCCCCACGTCCGAAACTATACCTCTCTAACACCTGAAAGGGGTAAGTCATGGACACACTTACGGCTTATCTGCCTCAAGATCGCCTGCGCGCCCTCGTGCGCGGCGAATCCCTCCCCGACCGCACACATGGCGCGGCGCTGTTCGCCGACATCTCCGGCTTTACACCTCTCACTGAAAAACTGCGCGAAGAACTCGGCCCCCGGCGCGGCGCGGAAGAATTGACCAAACGCCTCGAAGCCGTTTTTTCCGCCCTGCTTGCGGAAGTCGAAAAATACGGTGGCAGTGTCATCGGCTTTGCGGGGGATGCGATGACTTGTTGGTTCAATGATAACGATGAAGGAAGAATGATGAAGGATGAGGGTTCTTCATCCTTCATCACTCATCACTCATCATTCTCGGCTGTCGCCTGCGCGCTTGCATTGCAAACCGCCATGCGTGCCTTCCCGCATCTCGCGCTCAAAGTTGCTGTCGCTACCGGCCCGGCGCGGCGGTTGGTGGTGGGCGACCCCAACCTGCAAAGCTTTGATGTGCTGGCGGGGGAGACCTTAACCCGCATGGCACAAGGCGAACATCTGGCGCGCAAGGGCGACGTGATCGTGGATGACGCCACGGCGCACGCGTTGGGTGAGGCCTTGACGATCAGCGAATGGCGCGCCACCGACCAGGCCCGGTTTGCGGTGGTGACGGCTTTGGTCGGCTTGCCGCCAGCCTTGTCCGCGCCTCCTCCCGTTCCCCTCACCCTCGACCCATTACGCACTTGGGTGCCATCCTGGGTCTATGAACGCGAACGCCTCGGGCAAGGGGCCTTTCTCAATGAATTCCGCGCCGTGACCTTTGTGTTCGTGCGCTTCACCGGCATTGACTATGACTCGGACTCTGCACCCGCGCAGTTGGGCGCTTACCTCCAGTGGGTACAAGCGGTCGTGCATCAAGCGGAGGGCTACTTGCGTGCGCCTGTCATGGGCGACAAAGGCAGTTACCTGCTCATCGCGTTTGGCGCGCCCGTCGCGCATGAAGATGATGCGCGACGGGCGGTGCGGGTCGCCTTAACCCTGCGCGCGCCGCCTGCTGAGTATGCCTTCATCACCGACACGCAACTGGGCTTGTCTACGGGCATGGTTTGGGCAGGTCTGGTCGGGGGGAGCACGCGCCAGGCGTATGATTTTATGGGCGATGAAGTGAACCTCGCGGCGCGGTTGATGCAAAGCGCGACCCCGGGCGAAATTTTGGTGGCGGGGCGCGTGCAAGCCGAGACTAACCAGCATTTTGTTTTTGAAACGGGCTTGCCGCTGGTCGTGAAGGGCAAGACCGGGAAAATCCCCGTCTTTTTAGTGGTGGAGGCGTATCAGCGTCGCGCCATGCGGTTGCAAGAACCGACCTACGCCCTGCCGATGGTGGGCCGCCAAACGGAATTGCAACGCATCGGCGAAAAACTGGACTTGGCGGCGGCGGGCACCGGGCAAGTCGTTGCCATCGTCGCGGAGGCGGGGGTGGGCAAATCCCGCCTCGTGGCAGAAGTCATTCGCCTCGCGCGGCGCAAGGGTTTCGTGGGCTATGGCAGCGCGTGTCAATCGGATGGCATTCATACGCCTTATCTGGCGTGGAAAAGCGTCTGGCAGGCGTTCTTTGACGTTGATCCAACGCAATCGTTGCAAAAGCAAATCCGCAACCTCGAAAGCGACATCGAAGACCGCGCGCCTGCCCGTGTGAGGGCCATGCCACTGCTGAGTGTGTTGTTGGATTTGAATATCCCCGACAACGACTTCACCCGAAACCTGGAGCCGAAGATTCGCCAAAGCGCCCTGCACGCGCTGTTGGAAGATTGCTTGAAGGTGGCGGCGCAAGATGAGCCGATATTGATCGTGGTGGAAGACCAGCACTGGATTGACGCGCTCTCGCACGATTTGTTGGAGCAGTTGGCGCAGGCGTTAGCGCACTACGCCGTGTGTTTTGTGATGGCGCATCGCCCGCCACAGTTGGCGTGGTTGCAAGCGCCACGCCTCGAAGTCCTGCCGCAGTTCACTCGCATTGAGTTGCACGAATTGACACGCGTCGAAGCCGAGCACGTCATCCGCGCTAAATTGGCGCAGTTATATCCTGAGCGTAGCGAACGCGGTGGGGCGTTGCCGGGCGGGTTGGTGGACGCGCTAATGGCGCGGGCGCAGGGCAATCCGTTTTATCTCGAAGAATTGCTCAACTATGTGCACGACCGAAGCATAGACCTGTGGGGTCTCCAAGACCCCACAGGTCTGCTGGATTTGCCCGATAGTTTGCACACGCTCATCCTCAGCCGCCTCGACCAACTCAGCGAGCAAGAGAAGACCATCTTACGCGTGGCGAGCATCGTGGGGCGGTTGTTTCGCGCCGCGTGGCTGACGGGCTATTACCCCACGTTGGGCGCGCCACCGCAGGTGAAAACCATGCTGGACGATTTGCATACGTTGGACATCACGCCGCTCGATTCCTCTGAGCCAGAGTTGGCGTATTTATTCAAGCACATCGTCACCCACGAAGTGACCTATGAGAGTTTGCCCTTTGCCACGCGGGCGAATCTGCATGAGCAGTTGGCGCGGTATTTGGAAACAGCGGTAGAGACAGGGCATGCCCCGTCTCTACCGCTGGACACCATCGCCTTTCATTACGGGCGGAGTACTAACACCGCCAAACAACGTGAATACCTCCACAAGGCGGGCGAAGCCGCGCAAAAGAATTTCGCCCACGACGCCGCGTTGGCGCATTACGGCCAACTCTTGCCCTTGCTGACGGAGGCCACAGCGCAAACGCAAATTCACCTACAACGCGGACAAGTGTGGGAGGTGATGGGCAAGTGGGCGGAAGCCGAAGCCGATTACCACGCCGCCTTAGATTTGTCCCAAGAGGATTTAGCGCTGAAGGCCAACGCGCAATTCGCGTTAGGTAAGTTGTGTCGTTTGCGCGGCGATTATGCCCCCGCGCTGGATTGGCTGACTCAGGCGCAAACCGCGCGCGCAGAGTTGGAAGACACCGCCGGGCTGGCGCAGGTGCTGATTGAAAGGGGCACGGTCTTATGGCGCCAGGGCGACTATGCGCCAGCGCGAGCCGTTGACCGAAGGGTTGGCATTGACGCAAGAAGTGGGCGACAAAGCCAACACTGCGCTGGCGCTCAACAATTTGGGGAATGTGGTGGGTGATCAGGGCGATTACGCCACGGCGCGGACGTTGTATGAAGAGAGCCTGATGCTCCGGCGCGAGCTGGGCGACAAGTGGGGCATCTCGGCTTCGCTCAACAACTTGGGGGTTGTGGCGGATCATCAGGGCGATTACGCCATAGCACGGGCGTTGCATGAAGAGAGCCTGATGCTCCGGCGCGAGATGGGCGATAAGCTGGGCATCTCGGATTCGCTCAACAATCTGGGGAGAGTGGCGGATAATCAGGGCGACTACCCCACGGCGCGGGTGTTGCATGAAGAGAGCCTGACGTTCCGGCGCGAGATGGGCGATAAGTCGGGCATCGCGATGTCGCTCAACAATCTGGGGAACATAGCCAGCGAGCAAGGCGACATCGCCAGAGCGCGGGCGTTGTATGAAGAGAGCCTGGCACTCAGGCGCGAGATGGGCGGCAAGGGGGGCATTGCGCTGTCGCTCCACAACCTGGGGTTTGTGGCTTTGGCGCAGGGCGACTATGCCACGGCGCGAGCTTTGTTGGAAGAATCTCTGGCGTTGTGCCAGACAATAGATGCAAAGATATCTATGGCCTATGCCTTGCTCGGTTTGGGGTTGGTGGCGCTGGCGGAGGACTCCCCCTCTGCGCACGAACATCTCCTGCAGAGCCTGCGCCTGCGGCTGGAAATGGGCGAACAACGGAACCAAACCTCCAGCCTCACCGGCATGGCGGGGCTGGCCCTGCGCGAAGGACAGGCGACCCGCGCCGCCCAACTGTTGGGCGCAGTGGACTCGGCGCTCACGGCGCTGAAGGCGAGCGTGGAACCGGAGATTCTGTTCTATCATCAACAAACGCTGGCGGCGGTCAAGGCGCAGTTAGGCGAGGCGGCGTTCCAAGCGGCGTGGGCAGAGGGGGGGCAATGGTCGTTGGAGGAAGCGGTGGCGAAAGCTCTAGAACAGTAAGGGTGAAGCATTCACGCTATTTTTAACTAGGCGTTGGGCGCGAATACTTCGCCCCAACTGATGACTGCGTGAAAGATACCCACAAATTTGGTACGCCTAGTAACAGTCATCTAACTCGTCTTTTAGGTCATGCTCTTCTTCCTCCTCAAACTCACTCTCGCGCCGGCGCTGATCGGGCTGACCAGCCTAGCGGGGCGCAAGTGGGGACCCGCCGTGAGCGGGCTGATCGTCGGTCTACCGTTGACGACGGGGCCGGTGATCTTTTTGCTTGCCCTGCAAAACGGCGCAGACTTCGCCGCCCACGCGGCGGCAGGGACGCTCTCGGGCGGAATAGCACTGATCACATTTACGCTAGTATATGCGTGGCTCGCTACGCGGTTCAGTTGGATCATCGCCGCCAGCGGCAGTGTGATCTTTTTCTTGGTGCTCACCGCTGGTTTGCAACTCATCACCTTTCCGCTGTATCCATTGTTGGGTGGTCTGCTCATCTATCTGTTGCTGGGGTTAAAACTCATGCCACGCCCAGCGGCGAAACCCGATGAAGTAGCAACGCCCTTGCCCGCCTGGGACCTGCCAGCGCGAATGATCTTGGCGATGGGCATCGTCTTCGTGCTCACTGGTTTGGGGCCAGTGCTAGGCGCGAAACTCACTGGCTTGCTGGCGACCTTGCCAGTCTACACCACCATCTTGGCCGCGTTCGCGCATTATCTGCAAGGCGCGGACGCCGCCATTCACGTCTTGCGAGGGCTAGTGTTAGGGCTGTTTTCGTTCTTAGGTTTTTATATGGCGCTCACCCTCGCGCTGATCCCGCTGGGCATTGGGACGGCGTTTGGGCTAGCGATCATGTTGGCCTTGCTCGCGCAAGGTGGGGCGTGGATATTTTTGAGGGCGAGATCTTAAAGCCCGGCTCAAGCAACCGCAAAACGTTTGAAAGCCTATTGGACTTACGCAAACCGCCTAAAACCTGACAGGTGGGCACGATAGATATGAGGCAAAACAGGGGTTTTGCCGCGCCCACCTGTCAGGTTTATCAACATCGTAGATGCCATACCATTGTTGGCGACGAAGGCGTCCCGCTCGCCGATGACGACTTATCACGGGTTTCGTGTGATGAGCGGCAAGTATTGGCGATGTGACTCCGTGCCCAATAAAGCAAACTTGGTCAGGTGGCAGACGGGCACACTTAATTGATTCAGAGCCAAGTTGCGCGTATAGACTGACGCTGGCGCACAAGTGGTGGCTACATCCAGCCAAGTACTGCCGTTCCAGTAGGTGAGAGTCAAAGTCTCCTCATCTAGGTTGGTTACCTCGATGTCAGAGTAATTCAGATTGATCGTGATAGGCGTTTGGAGGGCAAAACCGGGCAAGAGTGATCCAGCCTGATAAGGCTCAAGTGAAAAGGCGTGCCCCGCAAAAGCGAAGCTGGAGGGAAGCGTCATGGTGTTGATTGGCGAATAAAGCAAATCCATCGTTTGAGTCACAGCACCGGCCGGGACAAAAACGCTGGTGGGATTACCTTGCAGGTCTGTATAAACTAAGGTGTTGGAGGTTGCCGGGTTAAGGGTGATGAGAGCACCTAACACAATTGTCACCGAATGGGTTGTGGTTAAGGGCGCACCTAGGCCGTTGTAAGCTGTCACGGTAATGACTTTTGCCCCCACAGCATCCCAGTTGAAGCTCACCACGTTGCTCAAATCGGTGACGTTTGTAAGTGGCGTTTGCCCGGTAGCTTGCCACAGATAGGAAATGGGCAGGGTAGCCGTAATCGGACTAACGGTAGTGGTGAAAGTATAGGTTGTATTGATCACGCCTAAAGTCGGGCCACTCAGGGACATACTGGTCGGGGTTATGAGGAGTGCCTCGTAAGCCCCTATGTCACAACGGGCACCCTGTGGGCGAGCAATACCACGTTGGTCGGTGGTGAGCGGGTTGCCCAGCGCGTCCTGACATCCCGCCGGA
>Ga0315912_10000740_pt1 | contig 50124 bp, 39 predicted proteins | sample VfabasoilMG_FD_204469 | JGI IMG/M metagenome (GOLD analysis project Ga0315912, IMG submission 204469) | Garden soil microbial communities collected in Santa Monica, California, United States - V. faba soil | ecosystem: Environmental > Terrestrial > Soil > Garden | place: USA: California... | reverse complement strand
TATAGGCATCCGGCATCGAGCCCGCAAAATAACCCTCCGCAATACTCGCCGCCGTCTGGTCGGGAAACAAAATTGCATCGTACTTCTCGATCAGATTTCCCCCGCGAATCTCCTCATTTTTCAAACATGCATACGGCCACTCAAACGTATCGAACACCCACCGCGTCCACCCCTCGTCCATAATCGGCGAAGGGCTCTTGTAAAGCCCAATCCGCGGCTTTGCAATCTCCCTCCGCCCCTCGCCAGGCGTAAAGTAAAAATGCCCCGTCGCCGTATCCCGGTAAACCTTCTTTCCCTGTTTCCAAGCCTGCGCCAATGACTTGTAGGACTCCGAATCCGACGCCGTCAAATCTCCGCCGGGCTGCTCCAGCGCCGGTTGAAATCGCTGCGTCCGTTCCGTCGATGCGGAAAACGAATCCTTTACCGTAGCCACATTCACGCCCATCAACAGCGGCAGCGTCTGCGCCGTCACATCATACGGCCGTCGCGGCGGTCCGCCTGGATACTGTCGCAAATCCGGATAGTTCTGCCTCTCCAGCAGAGTCTTAGCAAACCCGCTGAACGGCTGCTGTAGCCGGACGACATAATCACCCGCACTGTACTGCTTCCCATCCGCCGAAAACGCGGCCTTAGCCACATCGATCTCCACAGCACCAAACGCCAGCGTCTTCAACAACTGCGCCGTCGCCCCTGGATCCGCCTGCCGCGCCGGAACGATAAACGCAGACGGCTCATTCCGCCGCGAAGCCCGCTCGTTGATTCGATAAAAATTCCGCAGCAAATCCGCCCGCCGCGTCGCCGCCTGGAACAGCAGACTATCGAACGCCACCAACTGGTAATCCACAATATCCCGCAGCCGCCACGTACCCCCCGGCCAAACCTCCAAATGATTCCAGCTCGACTTCGAAGGCGAGTACCCATTCGCTTCCCCGCGCATCTGCTCCGGCCTCACATTCATCGGGCTCGCAATCCGCGCGCTCGCCGTCTCGCTCAGAATCCGCATCCCGCCGTGATAGCTCTGGTAGTGCCGCGCCGGCGTCCAGAAGTCGTACATCGCATTAATCGCGATCCCCTTCAAACCAGCCGCCGTCATATCGGCTGCCATGCCCGTTCCCAGCGCATTGCACCACTGCGTGATAATCGGATCGATATTCGGATCCACCGGATCCAGCCACGGCGGCACAAACATCCGCGAAGCCGTCGACCCTTGCTGATGCACGTCATAAACAATCTGCGGATGCCACACGTTATGAAGCTGGCTCACCGTCGCCCGCGTCTCCGGCTGCGAAAAAATGTACCAGTCGCGATTGTTATCGTGCCCAGTGTACTTCTGGTACAGCTCCGGCGGCGAAGTGCCTTCGAAAGGCGTATTCAGCGTCGATCGGTACCATTTCGTAACAATGTCCAACCCATCCGGATTCAAACTCGGCACCAGCAGCACAATCGTGTTGTTCAAAATCGCCAGCGATTTCGCATCGGTCGCCGTGGCGAGTTTGTACGCATACTCCACCGCCGTATGCGTCGACGCAATCTCGGTAGCGTGAATCGTACAGGTAATGAGCACCACGCTCTTCCCCTCGGCAAACAGCTTCTCGGCCTCTTGCGCCGGCGTTAGCCGCGGGTCCGCCAGCTTCTTTTGAATCTGCTGAAACTTGCCCAGGTTCTTCAAGGTCTCCGGCGACGCAATCGCCGCGTAAATCATTGGCCGCCCTTCGGCCGTCTTGCCATACTCCCGCACCAGCACCCGGTCGCTCGACTTCTCCAGAGCGCCGAAGTACGACACCACCTTGCTCCAATCCAGAACTTTGTAGTCGGCCCCCATGCGATGCCCAAAGTAGGCCTCCGGCGTAATCGGCGCCGCTGCCAGCAGCAGCGCGGAAGCAGCCAACGATACGAGTGATTTCATGCGCGATTCAATTCGTTCCAAAGGGCCGCATACCAGCGCAGGAATCGTTCCGGCTCCTTGCTTTCCTGGCATTCGCAGAGTGTATAGCGGTCATACTTGGACGCGCGGAGAAGCCGGAACAATTCCCGGTAAGGGTAGGGTCCGGCCAGTTCGTTAATGTGAACGTGTTTGATATACGGCCGCAGCAGATCGAAGCTCGGCTTGATCGAGCCACTCACGATATCCGTCGGGTTCGAATTCCAGCACGCGCCCACATTGGAATGATTCGTCGCCTTCATGATCCGCGCTGAAATCGGCGGCACCTGCGTCTCTCTCCCATGGACCTCCATGTAGATCTCCACGCCTTTGCCCATGCCGTAGTCGCCCAATTCCTTCAAACAAGCACCGATATTGCCGATCGTCGTATCCACCGGCACCTCTTTCGGCAATCCGTTCGGACGCACCTTGATACCCCAGGCTCCCGTATCGTGAGCCAGATCGATAAACGACTTCCCGATCTCCACCTGCTTCCGCCGCACCGCCGCGTCCGGCGAATGGAATTCACAGGTAGTCCCGAAACTCACCAGCCGCACTTTACTGCGCGAAAACCGCTGCTTCACCTTTTCGCGCTCCGCCTCGGAAATCGACGGCTCAATCTTGTGCGCGTGTTCCGTTCGCAGTTCAACGCCGGCGAATCCGGTCGCCTCCAGCGTCGTGATGATCTTTTCCAGATCCCAATCTTTCAGCACATTGTAGGTAACGGCGCCTAGCTGCATAGGCACATTGTAGCCGTTAGCGCGGTGGCTTGATCACCGGCAGCACCAGGCGTGATTGGTACTTCGCCGAATGATGCACCGTATTGGTTGCCTTCACCGCTTCGTCGTACGACTTCACCGGCTCCCAGGTATTGCTGTGCCGGTCAAATCGCGGCACGTCGCTCGACGTTATCTCCACGCTGATCCGGTGCCCCTTCGGGAACGCCATCGCCAGCGACCACAGATTCACGTTGATCTTGTAAACCTGGTTCTTCTTCGCCGGCACCATTTTGTGAAAACCTTCTCGGAATCGCAGCCGCAGCGGCCGCGAAGTCATCAACGCTTCAAACCCGTCCGGATGCACATCGATCACGCGAACAAAGTAATCCGTGTCCTTGGCAGTGGTCGATACGTAAAGCTCCGCCTCCAGCGGTCCGGCGATCTCCACCGGCGCCGTCAGCGGCAGGCTCGTAAACCGCAAAATATCCGCCCGCCCCTTCAATGGCCGCTGGTCCAGTGGCGGCCGGTTTAGCCAGTCGTTCGGCCGCGCATTCAGCGAGGGCACCGGATTCGCCGGATCGTAGTCGTAGCTGCTGCTCCCGGTTCCCGCCGTAGGCGGTGACGCGGACAGCCCACCCCCCGGCTGGAGATAGTACGATTCCCGGTTATGAATCGGCGGCCACGCCGCGCCCGTACGCCACTCATTGGCCGGCGCCCCCGGCGTTCGTGGGTCGCCCATCGCGTAATACTGAACCGCCGGCAGCCTGTGAATCCCGGTGTTAATATCGCGCAGCCAGTAATCGAACCACCGTTGGCCCAACTCATCCACTGCCGGCATCTCGGTCGCCCACTGCAGCTCACCCGTCAGCCGTCCCCCATGCCCCTTCGGATGAATGATCAGCTTCTGATTCCCAAGTGCCCTCTCCGACCCCCGCGTCTGCACCAGTTGAAAAAAATCTATCGTCCCCTGCGTAAATATGTCGAACCAGCCCGTAAAGTGCATAATCGGGACCTTCACATACTCCGGATGGTTGCGAATATCCTGCTCCAGCATTTCCGTGTCAAACCGCCGGAAAATCGGCCGCGGAAATGCCGCTGGAACTTCCGCCCCGCGCGCCTTCATCCAACTATCGACAAGCTCCGATTGATAGACGCCGCCCGGAAACGCCACCGTCGGATAGCTGCTCGCATGCGCATTCACAATCACGCCTGCCGCTAGGTGCGGCGCCCCGCTCATCAGCGCCAGATACCCCGCAATCCCCGGCCCGCTGCCGCCCAGCACTCCCACTTTCCCGTTCGACCAGGATTGCCCCGCAATCCACTCCACCGTGTCATACCCATCCACCATTTCCGTGCCGAACTGCTGCCACTTCCCCTCGCTATCAAACAGCCCGCGCAGGTTCTGCTGCACCACCGCATAGCCGGCCGCCACAAATTTGCTGTTCCCCGCCGGAATCTCGTACGGAGTTCGCGTCAAAATCGCCGGAAACGGCCCCGGCCCATCCGGAAGCGCAATCCTCGTAGACAGGCGGACCCCATCTCGCATGGGGACCATCTCCTTCTTTGGTTCGGACGCATAGCACACGCCCGCGAGCGCCAAGAGCGTAAACCAATACTGCATGTGCCTATATGGTACTGATTTACGACCGAAATAGCGACGTGATTGCCCCTAAAATGCGGAACGGTATTGTTTGCCGCTCGGTGGCGAGTTCCCGCATCTGTCCATCCACGCGTCGGATCAACGCCAGCCGTTCCTCAGCCGCGCAGGTTTGCTCCTCAAGCCGGGCGTGCAGCCACCGCACATCGCGAAGTCGCTCGTCAGCGGCAAAGCGAACGGCTGCCAGTTCCTTCTCCTGCTCCTCCAATACGGCGAGGAGCCGGGCCCTCTCCGTCTCAGCCTTCTCCACTGCCGTCGGTAACGCCGCTGGTAACGCGTGCCACCAATCCCTTCCCAGCTCATAGCCCAGATCGGCCAGCAAGCCCGGAAATGCCTGCTCAAACATCTCACCCAAGCCGCGGTCGAAATGGTTTCGCCAATCGCCTGCAATGCCTTTGCGCCGGTGGCTGAACTCATTCTCCACCCCTGGCCGGCGCCCGCTTCGTTGTTCAAAGCTGTTGGCCTCCGCGACGGACCTGATGACAGTATCGGGAATGTCCCAATCGAGGAAAGCGAAGAGGCGTGTCATTTCGCCAGGCAGGTCCGCCAGCAGCGATTCATAACGCATCAATAAAGCATTCCGATGACCGCTCCCGTCGCCCCAGGAGCGCAGTTGATCCGCCCAATGCGCCAACAGGTACATCCCGATTTGAATCCGATGCCTCCCATTGGCTGCCGACAACGGCTCTCGTAGCAACAACGTAATCGCCGAAGGCGAATGGCTAAGGGAAACGGAATACACCAGCGACACGACAATATCCCGCGGATCGCGGATTACGACCACGGCGCGATCAAGTCTCCCCGACATCCGTTCCCACTCGACGGAGCCCGCCGAATAAACCGGCGACGCAACCTGACCCGGCGCGAGCGACGGCCACCGTTCCGACTGCGCGTCGATCCCCCCGGTCACCAGCGAATGCTCGCTGTGGGCCACAACCTGCGGGTCGCTCAATATATCCCGCACCCACTGGCTGCCACACTTGTAAAAGGTCAGGTGAAAGAGCCGGACGCTCACAGCAACCGCTGCGCCCATCAATTCTCCCAATTTGCTCGGACAAGATTGAAGTGCGGACGCCACGGTCCAGCCGCACTTCACTTTAGAACCCGCCCGGCTCCATCGAGTTTCAAAAAATCTAAAAAATAGTTAATTGCATCCCCAAAAGGTCGAGCTCGAAATATCGCCGCCGCCTGAGGTACCGTTTAGGGTGCATAGCTGTTTTTACCCAACGACTTGATTTGAAGGAGACCGTCCTCTATGACCCCCGAATTTGCAGCCGGCTTGCGAGATTTCCTCCTCGCCGCCCTCGATAGCGAAGTCCCGGCGACCACCAAGGTGATCCTCGCCATGCCCGAAGGCGCCGGCGAATACGCCCCAGATCCCAAGTGTATGCCTGCCTTAAAGCTGGCCTACCACATCGTCGCCAGCGAAATCTGGTTCTTTGATTCCGTCGTCAACGGCGCATTCGGTGACTTCCCCAGCGGTCCCGAACCGGCCACCCCGGCCGCTGTGGTCGCCTGGTGGAACGAAGCCCGTCCCGCCGCCCGGGCAAAAGTCGCCGAAATGTCCGGTGAAAAACTCGCCGCCATCGGCGACTTCTTCGGCATGTTCCAATTTCCGATGGCGACATACTTGAACTTCGCTAACGTTCACTGCATCCACCACCGTGGGCAACTCTCGGCCTATCTGCGCCCCATGGGCGGCAAGGTCCCGTCCATCTACGGCGGCTCCGCCGACGAACCGATGGGGATGTAATACCTGCTAGTTAATTCGCGCTTTGCGGAACCGGTAGTCTTCCACCTGGGCCGGCATGCGGATCACGCGGCACATCTCAAACAATCGGGACCGCGCCCGCATGCCGATCTGATCGATCAATGTCCGCTTATAATCGGTCCCGCCCGCCGACCTCTCCCGCCGGTCCCCGGCCTGAATATCGTGGTCCGGCAAATTTGTCGTCGCAATAATTGGTTTCTTATTATTGCAGCGGTAAGTAATCAGGCTCGTTACCGTATCTTCCACCCAGTCGGTAATCCGGTGCGCCCCCAAATCGTCCAGCAGCAGGATTTCCGCATCCAGCGCCGACGAATACGCCTCCCGGTCCCCGGACCCGGACGCCGGATCGTAACTCGACCGTATCTTCTGCAGTAAGTTCTGATAATCGAAAAACAACCCGCCAAACCCGCGCGCGATCAACAGCCGCAACGCGCTCACCGCCAAATGCGTCTTCCCGGTCCCCGGCTCGCCAATGAGCAGCAACCCCGGCTTCTCCACGTTGGGAAACTCACGCGCATAGCCCCGCACAAGCAGCATCACTGTCTGTAGCGCCGCGTTCCCCTGCGCATCGAAGTTGTCCAGCGACGCATTCTGATACAGCGCCGGCAGCCCCGAAAACTGGAGCGTCTGCCGCTGCACATCGCCCACCGTACAACTGCACCGTTCCGCACCGGAAATTCCGTTGCGTTCTTCAATCCTCCAGCCGCTTCCGCGGCAAATCGGACAGGCTGAATCAGGCATCTTATCTACTCCAGTGTAACCAGCACTTGTCCGGACGCAACCGTATCCCCTACCGCCACCCGCACCGCCGCCACTCGCCCGGCCCCCGGTGCCCGCACCTCGTTCTGCATTTTCATCGCTTCCAAAATCAACAATCCCGTCCCCGCCTCTACCATCTGATCCACCGCCGCCAGTACCTTCACCACCTTACCCGGCATCGCCGCCTTCACATCCCGCCGCCCGGAGTCGCCCCCGCTATTCCCGTTCCGTCGCCGGTCCCGCGGATTCTCCAGCCGCAGCCCCACCTCTTTCCCGTTCACAAGCAGGCGCCCATTCGCCTGCGTCACCCGGTGGACCTCAGCCCCGTGCAGCACCACCGTTGTTCCTGGTTCCAATGCCGCCATCGGCAACCCGGCCGGATCGATCTCCACCTCCCGTTCCTTCTCCAGACCCACCAATATCCGCTTCACCGGCGGCTCCAGTTCGATCGCCCGGCCGGCACAGCCAACTCCGCTACCGGCGCTTCCGACGCTGCCAGCACGGCAATCGCCGCTGCCAGTTCCGTTTCGCTCAACGCGGTCTCCGGCCGGTACGTAAAATCCTTCAGGAAACCCGTATGTAAATCCCCATCTCGAAACCGCGCATCCTCCAATACCTGCCGGAAGAACGCCACATTATTGGCAATTCCTAAGATCTCCGTCTCCCGCAGCGCCCTCTCCATCCGGGCAATCGCTCGCGGCCGGTCCTGCGCCCACACGCAAAGCTTCGCCAGCAGCGGATCATAGTCCAGCGGCACGGTCCAGCCTTCGTACACCCCGTTATCCAACCGGACGCCAGGTCCCGAAGCCATCCGCAAACGGTCAATCCGCCCCGGGGAAGGGAAGTACTCGTTAGCCGGATCCTCCGCATACAGCCGGCACTGAATGGCCGAGCCCCGCCAACTCACATCGCCCTGTTGAAGCCGTAACTCCGCCCCGAACGCCGCCTCCAACTGCATCTGCACTAAATCCGTCGATGTTGCTAACTCCGTCACCGGATGCTCCACCTGCAGCCGCGTATTCATCTCCAAAAAGTAAAAGTTGCGATCGGCATCCACCAGAAACTCCGCCGTTCCCGCATTCGTATATCCTGCCGCCCGCGCCACCCGCAACGCCGCCTCTCCCATCGCGTCCCGCATCGCCGGATGCCGCGCCACCAGCGGCGACGGGCACTCTTCAATCACCTTCTGATGCCGCCGTTGAATCGAACACTCCCGCTCCCCCAAATGGATCAGATGCCCGTGATTATCCCCAAAAATCTGTATCTCGATATGCCGCGGTCGAATCAGCGCCTTCTCCAAATAAACCTCGCCCGACCGAAAGCTCCGCTCCGCCTCGCTCGACGCATCACGCAGCGCACTCTCCAACTCCGCTTCCTTCTCCACGAGCCGCATTCCCTTGCCGCCCCCGCCCGCCGCCGCCTTAATCAACACCGGATAACCAATGGAACTCGCTACGCGCCGCGCTTCCGCTATGTCCGTAACTGCCCCATCGCTACCAGGCACCACCGGCGCACCCGCCCGAATTGCAACCTCTCTCGCCGCCGTCTTTGAGCCCAACTGCCGGATCGACTCCGCCGGCGGTCCAATAAAGAGAACCCCCGCCATCCCGCAGAGCGCCGCAAACTCCGCATTCTCACTTAAGAAACCATATCCGGGATGCAGCGCCCCCGCCCCGGCCTGCCGCGCCGCCGCCAATATCGCCTCAGGATTCAAATACGAATCCACCGGATACGCCTCATCCGCATGCGCCACATGCAGCGCCCGGCGATCGACTTCCGTGAACACCGCCACGCTCCGAATCCCCGCTTCCCGAATGCCCCGCAGCACCCGAACCGCAATTTCACCTCGATTGGCGACCAGGATCTTTTCCACCATTGGCCCTTCGATTCTAGCAGGCGCCATTTGATACATTGAGGGAAGTGATACCGGCACAAACTACCAAAGGATCGTTGAAATCGCGGGGTGTCCGAATGACCCGGCAGCGCCAGATTCTGCTGGATCTCATAGACAAGTCCGGAAAACATCTCGATGCGGAAAGCCTTTTCCACCTCGCCCGGGAGAAGGACGCCAAACTTAATCGCGTCACCGTCTATCGCACTCTCAAAATGCTGAAAATGGAGGGTCTCGTCGACGAGCTCGACCTCCTCCATCACGGCGGTGACCAGCACTATTACGAGACCAGGATGAAGCGCGAACACGCGCATGTCGTCTGTCTCCGCTGCGGCAAAATCGAAGAGTATTTCGGCGAGCCTCTGGCCCATATCCGCCAACAGGTCCGCGATACTTTTGGATTCGAAATTCTGCTCGTTCGTACCGAAATCGGCGGCTACTGCCCCAACTGCCAAATGGCGCGGGAGCAGCAACTGCGCGAAGCGGCGGAGGAATGAGCTCGGCGTCCCTGGAGGTGAAAGCTCCGGGTGCGCCCCCCTTCCGCGTCCCGCTGGAACCCCTACCCTTCTGCATCGGCCGCAGCCCGGAAAACCACCTCGTCCTCCGCGACAACCGCGCTTCCCGCAGCCATGCCGTCATTCGCCGCGAAAATGACCAGTGGCTCGTCGTCGATTCCGGCTCCCGCAACGGCATCGAAGTTAACGGCACCAAGGAGCAGTCCCGCGTCCTCCGCCACGGCGATGTCATCAAATTCGGCGTCGACGATTCCTATGAACTCACGTTTCTAAGCGAAGTCCCGGCCGCCTTTGCTACGCAGGTCTCCCACGGCGGCCTTCGTAAGCTGCGGTCGATGCTCGAGGTCGCCCGCTCGCTCCAGGGCGCCCTCTCCATCGACCAGGTCCTTGCTTCCGTCGTCGACGCCGCCCTCGAAATCACCAACTGCGATCGTGGCTTCTTGCTACTTACCACCAAGAACGGCCTCGAAACCCGCATCGCCCGCCAACTCGGCGGCCAGCCTCTCCTCGAAGACCTCGAAATTCCCGCCAAAGTTCTCGACAAAGCTCTCCGTAGCCGCAGCGATTTGCTCACCATGCACTTCCGCGCGGACTTCGACAGCGTCATCGACTCCTCCGTCCATAACATCGTCGATCGCAGCGTCGTCTGCGTTCCGCTCATCAAGGTACGCGCCGGCGATCTCTCCGAAACCGCCATGGTCGGAACCATCGCCGACACCGTCGGGCTCCTCTATATGGACTCCCGCGTCAACCACGGGGAACTCACATCCAATAGCCGCGACCTTGTCCAGTCTCTCGCCATCGAAGCCTCCTTCGTCCTTGAAAATTCCCGCCTCCTCGAAGAGGAACGCCAGAAACAGAAGATGGACCAGGAAATGAAGATCGCGCAAACCATACAGCAGGATCTCCTCCCCGCGGCCGAACAATATCCGAAAGCCGGATGGCTCCACGCCGCCGGGCTGTCCATTCCCAGCCGCCAGGTTGGCGGTGACTATTTCGACATTCTCCCCGCCGGTCCCAACCGCTACGACATCGTCATGGCCGATGTCTCCGGAAAAGGCGTCAGCTCTGCCCTCCTCGCCAGCCTCCTCCAGGGCGCCTTCGTCATGTCCACGGCCGAACAGATTCCTCCCGCCGTTATTCTCGACCGCCTCAACCGCTTCCTCCTCAGCCGCACCAGCGGTGCGAAATACGCCACCATCTTCATCGCGTCCATCTTCCGCGAAGCCCCCATGCAATGGGCCAATGCCGCCCACTGCTCCCCTCTGCTCATTCGAGCCAACGGCAGCATCTTTGAACTCGCGCCCACCGGCATGCCCGTGGGAATGCTCGACATCGGCTCCTGGCAGGACGCCGCCCTCCAACTTGAGCCCGGCGATCTTCTCGTTCTCTATACCGACGGCGTCTCCGAAGCCATGAACGCCAAACGCGAACAATACGGTCCGGAACGTCTCGTCGCTGCCATCCAACGCAATCCTCAGCTCCCCGTCGGCGCTCTCATCGATGCCGTCAAAGCCGACATCGCCGCCTTTACCGGAGGCACTCCCCAGCGTGACGACCTCACCCTCCTCATCCTAAGGTTTACACCGGACTGACTTTCGGCCGTATAAGCCCTACCATTCCGGTATGCCCGGATTCGCGCTGCTTTTCGCCGCCGCCGCCCTCACCGTCAAACAGGACGGCGCCGAACTCCGTGAAGCCTGTGAACCCGGCGAGCCCGTCGTCGCCAAACTCACTGCCGGAACCGCCACCACCGTTCGCTTTGGCATGAACGGCTGCTACGCCGTTGAAATCGTCCAATCCGGCAAGGTTGTGAAAGGATTCCTCCCCGCTGAAGCCATTGAAGGCATCGAAAACTGGGAAAACGGCCGTCGTTCCGCCCGATCCGTTGACGCTCCCACCACCCCCGCCGCCCCGGCAGCTTTGCCAAACACCGACGGCAAATCTCCCTGGGATCTCGTCCGGCTCAACCGTCCCGCCGAAGCCCTCGCCGCCGCCGAAAAACTCCTCGTCACCTCACCGCGCCATCCCGATGTTCTCGCCATCGCCGGCATCGCCGCCTACAAAAACGACATGGGAGCCCGTGCTATCAGCTATCTCAAGGATTCCCTCGCCCTGCGACCCGACCCCAACCTCCAAGCCCTGCTCGACAAAGCCGTCCGCGAACAAAGCGCCGACCGCACCGGCGAACCTCTTCACAGCCCGCGCTTTCTCTTCCGCTATGACCCGGCCATCCTTCCGCGCGAAACCGCCCGGACACTCCTTTCCGTCCTCGAACAGGAGTTCTCCCGCATCTCTTTTGAACTCGGCTGCGCCACCGCCGAACGACTCGCCGTCATCGTCCAAACCCAGGAAGACTATCGCCGCGCCACCGGAGCCGCCGAATGGAGCGGCGGTCAATTTGATGGCCGCATAAGAGTCGCCGTCATCGACGGCGACCCCGGCGGCGCCAACACTCGCCGCGCCCTAGCCCATGAAGTCGTCCACGCTTGCCTTGCCGGCGCCGGCGACTGGCCCGCTTGGCTCCACGAAGGCCTCGCCCAGAAACTGAGCGGCGAAATCCTCAGCGAACCTCGCCGCGCTGCCATTCGGATCGTCGCCAAGGAAAACGGCATTCCTCCGTTGGCCAATCTCTCCCAAAGCTGGTCCCGCATGAGCTCCGGCCATGCCGCCATGGCTTATGCCACATCCCTTTATGCCGTCGAACTCTTCTACCAGCACCACGCCGCCTTCGGCATCCGCAACCTCCTGCGCAACCCTGGCCAGTTGGATGCGATCATGACGGACTTGGACCGCCGAATCCGCGAATAAAGGCGTGTCATACTACGGCAGCATGTACCTGCTTCGCGCCGGACTTTTCACCCTTTCCACGGCCCTACTCCTCGCCCAATCCGCTAGTACGAACCTGATCACCACCCTCGCCGGTGCTGACCCCTCTCTCGGCTCCGGAGCTGCCGCCTCCGCCACGCCCATCCCTCCCACCAGCGTCTGGGGCAAACCCGCCGTTGATGCCGCCGGCAACATCTACTTTGCGCTATCCAATCTCAACATCGTCTACAAACTAAGCCCCGCCGGCCGCCTCGAACGCTTCGCCGGTAACGGTTTCGCCAAATTCGCCGGCGACGGTGGTCCCGCCGCCCAGGCCAGCCTCAACACTCCCCGTGACATCGCCATCGACAGCCGCGGCATTGTCTATATCGCCGACAACGGGAACCGCCGCATCCGCCGCATCCTCCCCTCTGGAATCATTGACACCCTCGCCGGAGGCGGTCGCCTCACTCCCACCGCCTCCGGCGTCAGCGCCGCCGATGCCAGTCTCCCCAACACCAGCGCGATCGCCGTCGACGGCTCCGACAACGTCTACTTCACCATCGACGAATTCTCCATTGCCCGCGTCGATTACGGCGCCTCGCCCGTCCGCCTTTTCGCCGGTCTCCCCGGCACCGCGGGCCTACCGCAATCCGGTCCCATCGCCGGCGCCCGCTTCCGTTTTGTCTCCTCTCTCGCCGCCGACAAGGGCGGCAATCTATACCTCACGGATGCCGCTGCCATCTCTCTCTCCCGCATCCTCCCCGCAGGCCGTCTCGAAGTCCTTACCACCCGTTCAGCCACCTTCGGCGCGCCCATTGACGTCGCCCTCGACTCCGCTGGTACCATCTACTTCACCCAACTCGGCTCCGCCGTCATCTGGCGCCTCCTCCCCAATAACAACGTCGACATCTTCGCCGGCAATGTCGAAGAGGAAGGGGACTCCCCCTCCGGCACCGTTCGCGAGCGCGCGCTCTTCGGCCAGGAACTCCGCCTCGCCGTAGACTCCCGCGGCGCCGTCATCGTCGCCGACCGCCGCAATGGCCGCATCCGCCGCGTTACTTCGGTCGTCGACTCTCTCGCCGGCACCGATCTCAACTTTACCGGCGAAGCCGGCCCCGCCACCGCCGCCGTCTTCTTCTCCCCCACTAGCCTCGCTCAAAACCGCGCCGGAACGTACTTCTTCTCCGACAGCGCCTCCCGCCTCGTCTTTTCGATTGACACGCGCGGAGTCCTCCGCCGCTTCGCCGGCAATGGCATCCTGAACAGCCCCTTCACCGACGGCCGCGCCGCACTCGAAGCCGCTTTCGGCACACCGTACGGTATCGCCGCGGACACCGCCGGCAACATTTATATCGCCGATGATGACTGCGCGATCCGCCGCATCGGCACGGACAACGCCATGCGCATCTTTGCCGGCGTACCCAACTCCTGCGGCACCTCCAAAGACGGCTCTTCCCTCAAGGACGCCCGCTTCGGGCGTCTCCGCGGTCTCACTATTGACGGCCGCGGCAACATGTTCATCACAGACGTCACCAACCACAAGGTCTGGCAAATCGGCACGGACGCCGTAGTCCGAACCTTCGCCGGAACCGGCGTCCCCGGCACTACCACCAATCCGCTCCCCGCCGTTCAAGCCGCCCTCAACACTCCGCTCGCCGTAGCCGTCGCCTCCGATGGTACCGTCTACATTGCCGACCAGCAGAATAATCGCGTCGTCCGCGTCGGCAGCGATGGCCGCCTCGTCACCGTCGCCGGTGTCGGCCAGCGCGCCTCCACCGGGGACAATGGCCCCGCCACCGCCGCCGCCGTCAACCTCCCATCCGGCCTCGCCATTGACTCCGCCGGTAATCTGTACGTCTCCGAAGGCGGCGGTCACCGGGTTCGCCGCATCAACACCTCCGGAACTATCACTCCTTACGCCGGCACCGGCACAATCGGTTCTCGCGGCGACGGCGGTCTCGCCACCAACGCCCTCCTCTACACCCCCGTCGGCCTCCTGATTAACTCCGCTGGCGAACTCATCATCGCCGATCGCGAAGCCGGCCGCATCCGCAAAGTCCTCAACGGCCCCCCCGCCGTCAACATTTCCGCCGCTCCCGTCTCCGTCTCCATGGCCTCCGGGCAATTCACCACTCGCGGAATAATTGACCTTGCCGCCCCCATCCCCGGTCTCGGCTTTGAAGCCACCGTCCGCAATGCCCCCTGGCTTACTGTCCAACCCCCGCGTGGCGTCCTCCCCGCCAAACTAGCCTTCGAAACCAACAGCGCCGGACTCGCCGCCGGCGACTACACCGGCCAAATTGTCATCGCCGTCCAGTACGCCACCCCCCGCGAAACCGTTATCCCCGTTACTCTTCGCGTCCCCGCCCCTCCCACTCGCCCCTTCCTGCTCTCCGGCAACAGCCGCATCACGTTAGCGGCCATTCGCGGTGCCTCCGCCCGTCATCACCTGCCAATTACCAATCCGGGCTCCGCCCCTATTACGGTGCGCGCCGAGATAGCCCGCGGAACGTTCCTCACCGTCTCACCCGAGCAGATCACTATCGAACCCGGCCAAACTGGCAGCTTTGCGATCACCGCCGCCTCCGGTACTCTCGCCATCGGCACCTACTCCGGTGCTGTCAACTTCACCAGCGGCGCAACAACATCCACTCTCGCCGTCGCCTTCACTGTCGCCGCCCGCCCCCGTATCGTCATTTCTCAAACCGGTCTCTCCTTCCGCGCCGTGGCTGGCGGTTCGGTTCCGCCTCCGCAACTCATCTATGCCGCCCCACCCGAACGTCTCACCGTCCAAACCCTCACCGTAAGCGGAACTCCGTGGCTTACCGCCGCCGTCTCCGGCAATCAGATCTCGGTCGGCGTCCGTCCCCAGGAACTCCCCGCCGGCGACCACTATGGCCGCATCGCCGTCTTCGACTCCGCCGCGCCCACCCTCCGCCAGTTCGCCACTGTCCTACTCCAGGTCCTTCCAGCCGGCACCGATCCCGGCCCGGAGATCTCCCCTTCCGCGCTGCTTTATACCGCCACCGCCGGCAGCGAAGTCCCGGGACAGGAAGTCGAGTTCATTCTCCCCACCAACCGCCGCGCCTCCTTTTCCGCCACCGGGTCCACCGCTGAAGGCCAACCCTGGCTCGAGTTCTTCCCCGCTGGCGGCTCCCTGTCCGGAGAACGCCCCGGCGTCGTCACCGTCCAACCCGACCTCACCGGCCTCGCCCCCGGCATCTACCGCGGCAGCGTCACCCTTCAACTCGATGACGGCCAAACCCGCTCCGTCGGCATTCTCGCCGTCGTCACACCGTCCGACACCGCCAAATCCGCCGATCGCCAGGCCGCCAATTGCTCCAACGTGAACCTCTTTCCCCAAGTCCTCTCCCCGCCCGCTAACTTCCGCGTCACCGTAGGCGAACCGGTCCGTATCGCCACCCGCGTTGTCGACGGCTGCGGCAATCTCCATCAACCGGAAAGCGGTGGCAACGCCGGCGTCGCCGTTGCCGGTTTCGGATCTCAGGTCATCAATCTCACCCACGTCGGCAGCGGCGTCTGGGAAGGCACTGCCACTCCCAACAGTCTCCAAGCCGCCGCCACCGTCACATTCCTCGCCCTCTACTCCCGCGGCACCTTCATCCAGGCTGGTGCCGACAAAGCCAACGGCGCCATCGTTGCCGCCCAGCGCCCCGTTGTTTTCAGTGAAAGCCTCACTGACGCCGCCAGCTTCCAATTCGGCGAACCCGTCGGCCCCGGAACTCTCGTCTCCGTCTTTGGCGCCGATCTCAGTCCCGCCGCCGCCGTCCCCACCGCCCTTCCACTGCCCACCACGCTCAACGGCACTGAGGTCCGTCTCAACGACGTTCCCATCCCTCTGCTCTTTGCTGGTCCCGGTCAGGTCAACGCGCAAATCCCATATTCGCTGGATCCCGACGTCGAGTACCAGCTCGAAATCCGCCGCGGAACCGCCCTCACCACTCCGCAATCGGTTGTCATCGCCCAAGCCCGCCCCGGTATCTTCACGCTCGATCAATCCGGTTCGGGCCAGGGCCACATCTACCGCGCCCTCTCCGATGGCTCCCAGCGCCTTGCCGACGGTCCCAACGCCGCCGCCGCCGGTGAGGTACTCGTTATCTATTGCAATGGTCTCGGCCTCACCAATCCTCCCGTTTCCGCTGGCGCCGCCGCCCCATCCTCCCCGCTAGCCGTCACCGCCAATCCCGTTACCGTCACCATCGGCGGCCGCAACGCCGCCATCGCCTTCGCCGGCCTCGCCCCCGGTTTTACCGGACTCTACCAAATAAACGCCGTGGTCCCCACTGGAATCACCCCCGGTCCGGCTACCCCCGTTATTATTACCGTAGCCGGCCAATCCAGCGTTGCCGTCACTATGGGAATTCGCTAACGTAAGTTGGGAAACCGGCTCCGTAAAACTTTTTTGGGAAATTTTTTCCCACTTTTTTCGATTTGTGCGCTTACACCTGTAAGGACCCGATCTGAGTCATCGACCGGCTTGGTCTCTTGTCTCTCTTGGCGGTTGGGTCCGAACTTTCTTCCGTCTAAAACCGTCCGATTTCCCCCACCGTTCCTCGCGACGCCCGCAAATAATCTGCGGGCGTCAAAAACAACTGCACTCCCCGCTGCCCCGCCGAGATCGAAATCACATCCCAAAGCTCCACCGTAAAGTCCACGAACACCGGAAACTCCTTCTTCGCCCCTAATACCGTTACGCCGCCCCGGATATAACCCGTCAGCGGCGTCACTTCCTTCAAAGGCACCATCTCTATCTTTCTGTCCCCCGTCAACCTCGCCAGCGCCTTGAAGTCCAGTTCCATATTTCCCGGCACCACCACAAACGCGCATCCGTTCCGGTCCCCCCGTACCAGCAGTGTTTTGAAAACCTGCTCCGGCGGCAGTCCCACCTTCCCGGCTACCGTCACCGCGTCCAGATGCTCTTCATCTACTTCGTACTCACGCACCTGAAAGGGGATTTGCATCCCCTCCAGGATTCGCATCGCATTCGTTTTCGCCTGCGCCAAGCCCCCATTTTACCGGGCGGCAATCGTCACCGTCGCTTCCGCATGCTTCCGCCCTTTTCCCACATGGAACTGCATCTCCATTTGACGGTCTACCACCGATAGGAAGTAGTACTTGTCGCCGGCCTTCTCGAAAATCAGGCTGCTGCCCGCCGCGCCCTTCTTCTGGTCCGTCGCAACCGTAATTCCTTGCACCGCCGTACGATGCTGAACGTCCCGTATCTGAATTGCGTTTGGCACTGAAGTCCGGACGATCTCATAAGTGCCCGCCGCCATCTTCTGTCCCCGGAACTCGAAAGGAAACGGGACGTCCGCCTTTAATCGAGTCTGTGCCGACAGCCCGAAAGCCGTCGCAGCCGCCAGGATGATCCATTTGATATTCATGACATTTTCTCCTTTGCCTGTCCCTTCACTCCGCATTGCGAACGACGGTCTCCGCTTTCAAAACCGCCGCAATTTCCTTCTCGGCTTTTGACTTCGGTATTCGGATCACCGCTCCCGACTTCGGATTGTTGATCGAGGTCAGAAAGTACCGGTCGCCGTAAAGGTGGAAAACCATCCGGTTTCCCTCCAACCGGTTCCCGTTGCCCCCGGAGTTCGCCACGAAGAGAGCGTTCCCGGTATCGGCATGGCGAATTGCAATAAATCCCTTCGAACTCGCCAACTCCAGCCGGTAATCCCCCGCCGCCAATTTCTTGCCGTTTGCTTCGAAGGCGAAGGGAATCTTCGCGGTCAAGATTCCCCCCGTCCCCTGCGCAGACAGTCCCAACGCCGCCACCGCGGCCAAAACCATCAGTTTCGCAGTCATGTTCGTATCTCCGTTTTCCTGGAATTCTTACGAACTACTTCCCCATCGCCAGAATGACTTCCGGCTTGATCGCGATCGCCATTTCCTTCTCACGCCGCGAATACGGCAGCGTAATCTTCTGCTGCGCCGAACCCAGCTTCAATGCCGTAAGGAAATACACGTCGTTGTACCGCTTGAACTCCAGCGCGTTCACACCCTTCGTGTTCTCGCTCACCGGGCCCGCCATCGCTACGATGGTCTTTCCCGTCGAGACACTCCGCACCTTCACCAGCGAACTTCCCGTGGGCGCCGACACTTCATACCATCCGGCCGCCATCTTCACTCCGTTCGATTCGAAACCGAACGGCACATTCGCGGTAATCCGCTTCAAGGCATCCTCAGCCGCCAATCCACAGACGGTGGCCGCCGTGAGTACAAACAATTTGATATTCATGACTGTTTCTCCTGTTGTCTAAGTGATTTGGGTTTCTTGGTGTTTCGCTTACTCGGCGACTGTTACTGCAACGCGTGCCATTCGGGCCGTCACCAGTTCCTTACCGGCGCGCCCTTTCGGCAGTTCGATCTTGTTCTGTGTGCCTGGTTCAACGACCCGTGCTAATACGCTCCGGTCTCCGCTTCGCACGAATTCCAGCGCGCTTTTATCCAGCCGCACATTGGTTCCGCGGTAGTCGAAGAGAAAGGTCTTACCCGTCGCCGCATGGCGGACCAGCACGTAGGGCTGCCCGTGGTTGCGCAGCAACGAGTAGGTCCCGGCCGGCATCGGTTTGCCGGTGACTTCAAAAGCAAATGGCACCTGCGCCGTCAACCCGTTTTTGAACTCTTGTGCCGCCAGCCCGAAGGTGGCCGCTGCGGTGAGAATCAGTATGTTTAGTTTCATGGTCGTGCTCCTTGCGCTTTGTATTGGCAACCGCCAAGCCAAACTCTAACCGATTGAAAACAAAGCAGTATGAATCCCGATTGCGCCCGCCGCTCTCACCAATCGGTTAGCCCTCGGCCGGTATGGCCTATCCATTCGGATAGGTGTGCTATCCTCGGCTTCGCGTGGCTGCCAATCCGCCCAACCTCATCTGCATCGCCGGGCCTCGTGTGGGGCAAATCGTCCCTCTCAACGAAGCAACGCTGGTCATTGGCCGCGACCGCACCTGCCACATCAGCCTCCTCGACACCGCTGTCTCCCGCCGCCATACCGCCATCAACCGCCTCCCCGACGGCGCCTACTCCCTCGAAGACCTCGACAGCCGCAACGGCACATTTCTCAATGGCGTCCCCGTTCGCGAATCCCCCCTTGCACCCGGCGATGAAATCCGCCTTGGCGGAACGATCTTCCTTTTCGATGCCGACGGCAACGCTCCGAACGCCGCGCACACCGGCTCCGAACGCACCATCGTCCACTCGCCGTCCACCCGTTGGCTCAGCCGCGAACAACGGGAACGCCAGTCGGCAAGCGGCCGCACCGCCCGCGAACTCGAAGCCCTCCTCGCCATCAGCACCGCCCTACAGTCCGAACGTGCCGTCGAACCAGTCGCCCGCCGCCTTCTACAGGGCCTCCAATCTGCTCTCGAAGCCAAAGCCTGCGCCATTCTCCTCTTCTTCGACGGTGTCGACGCTCCCTCCTGGAGCCTCACCCTCGAAGGCACCGCCCCAACCTTCGATCCGCAACTCCTCGAAGAGGTCATCGGCGCCGAAAAGGCCGCCCTTTGGGAGGGAGTACTCGCAGCGCCTGTGGTCGGGGCAGGGAAGGCCTTCGGCGTCATTTGGGCCGAAAGTGACGCCTTTGACGATGCCCACCTCCGGCTCGCCGGCGCCGCCGGCGCCATCGCCGGCCTCGCGATCCAGGCCGCCCGCGCCCAGGAAGAGTCCGAAGCCGAAAACCAGCGCCTCCGCACCCAGCTCGAAGCCCGCCACGACATGGTCGGCGCCAGCGAGCCCATGCTCGCCGTCTACCGCTTCATCGCCCGCGTCTCCCCGCTCCCTTCCACCGTCCTCATCCTCGGCGAAAGCGGCACCGGCAAGGAACTCGTCGCCCAGGCCATCCACCGCAACAGCCCCCGCGCCGGCAAACCTTTCGTCGCCATCAACTGCGCCTCCCTGTCCGAGAATCTCCTGGAAAGCGAACTCTTCGGCCACGAAAAAGGCGCCTTCACCGGCGCCATTGCCCAGAAACGCGGCAAACTCGAAGTCGCCAACGGCGGCACCGTCTTCCTCGACGAACTTGGCGAAATGCCCATCACCACGCAAGCCAAGGTTCTGCGTGTCCTCCAGCAGCGCGAAATGGAGCGCCTCGGCGGCACCCGCGCTATCCTCCTTGACATCCGCGTCATCGCCGCCACTAACGTCGACCTGCCCGCCGCCGTTAAGGAACGCCGCTTTCGCGAAGATCTCTACTACCGCCTTAACGTCGTCAGCATCGAGATGCCCCCGCTCCGCAAACGCCTGAACGACGTTCCCCTGTTAGCCTCCTATTTCGTCTCCCGCTTTGCCCAGCAAATGGGCCGCCGTATCGTCGGCCTCTCCCCGGAAGCCAAGGCTCGCCTCATCCATTACGATTGGCCCGGCAACGTCCGCGAACTCCAAAACGCCATCGAACGCGCCGTCGTCATGGGTCTCACCGAACAGGTCCTCCCCGAAGATCTCCCCGAAGCCCTCCTCGAACGCGCCGCGCCCGCCTCCGAACCCGCCGCCGGCTACCATGCAGCCCTCAACGAAAAGAAAAAGCAGCTAATCCTCGAAGCCCTCGCCCTTTCCGGCGGGAGCGTAACGGCCGCCGCCGAAATGCTCGGTCTCCACCCCAACTACTTACACCGTCTGATGAGTAATTTGGAATTACGATGATACAACCCCTCTTAGTCCTGTTCCTGTTCGCACAAGCCCCGGCCGACTTCCAGCGCCAGGGCGAAGACGCCTTCCGCCAGGGCAACTTCGCCGCCTCCGTCGCGGCATTCGATAAAGTGATCGCCGCCCTCCCCAACCAGGCCCCACACCACTGGCAGCGCGGAATCTCCCTCTACTACGCCGGCCGTTTTGCCGACTGTAAAGCCCAATTCGAGCTCCACCGCACCGTCAACCCCGAGGACTTCGAAAACGCCGCCTGGCACATGCTCTGCGCCTCCAAAATCGACGGTTTCAAATCCGCCCAGCAAAAGCTGATCCCTACCAAAGAGGATTCCCGAGTCCCCATGCACGAACTCCACGCCCTCTGGAAAGGCGACGGAACGGTGGAGCTAGTCCTCAAAGCGGCCGGAGGCAGCCGCAGCGGCAACTTCTACGCCAATCTCTATCTGGCGATGTTCGAAGAAGCACGCGGCCAACTCGCCGCCGCGAAAAAATACGCTCGCCGCGCCGCCGAACTGGCCCCCGACGACTACATGGGCGACGTCGCCCGCATCCACGCCAAATACGCCCCCGCCTCTCCAGCCAAATGAGCGACCCAATCGCCGCCTTCGCCGCCGTCGCCCGGCGATTTTGCGGCTGGTGCGAATCCCAACAAACGCCGGACTCGCTCGCTCTCCGCAGACTCCTGGCCGAACTCTACCTCGCCGCCCTGCACTTACCGGAAGGCAGCGCCGACTTCGACATCGCCGAACGCACTACCGTCCCCGAACCTCCGCTACAACTCACTGGTCTGCACTTTCATCTCTACAACATGTTCTTCATCCCCAGCAGCCTCGACCAGCCACCCTGCATGGGCGACCTCACCGACGACTTCCTGGACATCTACCGCGACCTCCAATCCGGCATCGATCTCTACGACGCCATACAGCCCGAAGCGGCCGCCTGGACCTGGAACTTTTCCTTCCGCAGTCACTGGGGCCACCACGCCGCGAGCGCCCTCTTCGCCCTCGAAGCCCATGAAGCCTAGCGGGGAACGGGGAACCTAGGGAGCGAGGCTAAAACGCCCTCACCGGCAGCGAATAGGTCGACACTGCCGTCCCTTCCACCGTCACCACCAGCGGTTGCACGCCCTGCGGCACCACGGTCTGAATCGTAAACTGCAACTGGAGGAAAGACCCATTCGGGCTCACCGTGAGCAGCCGGTGCTCAATCCCCCCAATCGTCAGCGTAACCCTCGGCTGCGTGCCTGGCGCCGAAAAATTCTCCGGCAAACCCGCGACCGTCAAATTCATCAACTCGCCATACCGCGCCGGCCGCTCCGGCGTGATCGGCGTGCCAAACCCCGCCGTCACCGAAGCGATCGTCGCCTGCGGCTGCGATACGGTCACCGCCAGCGGCAGCAACGCCTCGGCCCCCAACTGCACCTTCACCACCGCCACGCCTGGCGTTAACCCGCCCGGTACCGTAAAGGTCACCGTCGAACCGTCCACCCCCAACACCTGCGCCGCGCGGTCATTCACCGTCAACTGCAGCGCCGCCAAACCCGATACCGCAATTCCATTCACCTGTATCGTCGCCGTAGAACCCGATACAAACGTTGACGCCGCATTAGCGCTCAGCCACCCCGCCCGTGCCGAACTCACCTGCAATGCCCCCGCCTGCGTCGTCAACCGCAGACCGTTAAGCACCGTAAACGAATACGAATTGCCTGCCGCCCCTGGAGCCACCCAAACATTCGCCAACGCCCGGTTCGGACTCGGGAACCACACTCGCCGCACATCGATATCCGGCGTCCCGAACCCGATCGAAGTCATCCCTTCGGCAAAATTCGCGCCGGAAATCTCGATCAAGGACTCCGTACCCGCCGGCAATGTCGACGTCGACAGCCCCACCGCCGCCGCATCTCCTGCGCCCACCTGCAAAGTCGCCACAGCCTGCGTGAATAGGCTGCTCTGCCCATCCGATCCAAACGCCACCACATGCATCGTCGACCCCGCCGCCGCCGCCGGCGCTGTCACCGTCAATCGTCCCGATTCTTCATCGAAAAACCGGAATGTTCCTATCACCCCATCGAAGGCTACCCGCGCATCTTTCAATCCGCTGCCGGAAACCATCACGTCCGTTGCATCAACACGTACCACGCTGCTAACCTGCGGAGCCGCCTTTTCGGCTACGCGCAGTCCATAAGGCAGTACGAACAAATCGTTATTCCGCGTGAAAAGTAAATGTACTGGCCCCGCCGCGGCAAACTGTCCGAACTGAAATTCCGGTTGAATATAGGATTCCGGCGCACCGGCATAGGGCCGGACTGACGGCACCGTGACCGCCCCGCCAATCGCACCAATCTGCAATCCGCCCTGCATCAATCCGCTTCCCGTCATCACCACCAGATTCCGAGCGCCTGAAGTATAAATGTGCGCCGGCTTCACCGCCACTTGGCCCGGAAAACTGTACGTCTGCACCGAATGGATCGCCGTCGGCGCGTTTCGGCGCGTCACCGCGAAGTTGATATTCTCTTCATTGCCGTTAGGGTGAACTTCCAGTGCTGCGAATGGCAATCGGCTCGCCGGGAAAAATACTGTATCGAACTGTTGGCCCCCGGCCATCGGCCGTCCCGCACTATCCACCGGCAGCACCACATTCCCCGGTGTCGCCTCGCCCTGCAGTGCCGGCGGCAGCGGATGCGCATACAGGAAATACTGCCCCGGAACCAGGCCATCAATCCGATACGTGCCATCGGGATGCGTCAACGTCCCCACCGCCGCGCCGCCCGGTGCAATCGCCACCACGCTCGCCAGCCCAACGCCTTCCGTCCCGCCGATCGTCACCCGTCCCGAAATCGATCCCAGCCCCTCCCGGAACGTCCGTGTCGGGTACAACAGCGACAATCCAACTACATCATCCGGCAAAATCGGTCGAATCTTCGTCGTCGCCCGCGTAATCTCAGTCGACATCGCACCCGAAACGAAGGAGTGCTGCAACCCCAGTGCATGCCCGAACTCATGTACCGCCGTCTGAAAATACTGCTCGCTATATGACGGCCGGTTCCGAATGTCCTTCGCCAGCACGACGACCGAACGCTGGATCGGAAGGAACGCCCGTCCCGTCCCCCCCACAATGTCATTCCGCACCGTCGGACCGCCATAACCATTCACACCCGGCGGCAGATCTTCAAAAACCACATCGATCGACGGTGTCTGCGCGCTCGCATTCGCGCCTTGTGCCGTTACGCCTCCAAACCGCAGCCGCAATTCGGAGGTCTCAATGTCGTTCCAGACTTTCGCCGCGCCGCGAATCTCGCTCACCACCGCCGCAAACCCGTCCGCCCCCGAGTACGCCGTCGGGCCGTTATCGGAAACATGGAAGGTCACGGTGTTGCCCGGCAACGCCGTCAAATCGAACTTTTCCGCTATCGCCACGAAGGGACCAGTCCCCGACGTGTAGTGAACGAAGTGGTAGTACCCGAAGGCCGCCGAACTCAAGAACAGTCCAAGGGAAAGCAGTCGCTTCACTGCACCGCTCCCCGGCTCACGCGAGTCGCAAACTCGGGCGCCGTAAACCGCATCCCGCCGTCGGTCGCCGGCCGCCCTGTCTTGGCATCCACCAGCCCGTCCCGGATCGGCTCCCGGCTGTAAACCGTCTCGCCCGCCGCATCCTTGGCAACCTGGAAAACACCCTGCGTCAGCCCGATAATGTGCGTCAGTCCCGCCTTCGACGTCCACAGGAACAATACCAGCTCGGTATCGGCCGGGAACGTCGGAACGCCGGAAAACGTCTGCTGGCTCCGCCCGATCGTCCCGCCCGGCAGTACTACATCGATCACCTTAGCCGCCGGACCCTTGAACTGTTCCGATACCTGCACGGTGTAATGCGAGTAGTAAATCGCCCCATGTTGCCGGACGTTGGAAAGCGCAATCTTTCCCCGGACAATTAGCGTCGACTTCGCCACCATCTCGTCAAACGACAGCTTCTCAAGCGTCGTACTCGAGACGGTTGCCGCCAGCGCCAGAACCAGTGTCACCAACTTCTTCATGACGGGTCTTCAAACTGCAAACGGCCTGCCATAGACCACTTTCTTTGTTTTCTTAGCGTTACGTTGCGGGACGCCGCCGGGAGCGTGTTGCCCTGACACAGCCGTGGGACAACGCGGTACCGCAACAATTTCGCACTCGTTTGTTTCCGTTCACTGCACCACGAATAGCGGGATTTTCACCCCGTGCCGCACCTGTTCGATCGTCTCCCCATAGAGGAAATCCCCGATCTTCCCATGCCCGTGCGCCGCCATCACGATCAGGTCCGGTTGCTCGGCTTTTGCAACTCGCACAATCTCCTTCGCAGGCGATGTCGAGTGTCGTATGAGAAAATCACACTCAACATTATGATTCAAAATATGTTGTGCCAGAGAGTTTAAGTACTCTGTTCCGCCTCGAACTTCGTCCGTCGAGCTGTCCGGCCCATACACCTGGCTCGTCGCTCCCTCCTCCACATGCAACAGCAGCAACCGCGCGCCCGACTGCCGCGCCAGCGCCACTGCATGCTGCACCGCCGCACGATCGGACTTCGAGTGATCCAGTGGCACCAGAATTTTCCGATACTCCGGCAACTCTCGTGCGGTCTCCTCTAGCTCCGGCACGGTCACCTCCGGCAACACCGGCCGTGCCGTCCACTGCCGCCCCAGCATCGGCTCGACCAGCAAATACACGAGCAAAGCCGCCAGGCCCACCCCGGGGACCACCAAAAAAAGAATGTTGACATCAGAAGTCAACATATTTTTAAATGTGTTATTTACAAGCCATAAGTTCAATGAGAGGATGATGGCGGCAACTGCGCCCGACAATACCTTCACCCACCCCTTATTCGCAAACTCACCCATCCGCTCCCGATCGCTGGTAAACCGGATCAGTGGAATAATCGCAAACGGCAGTTGCAAGCTCAAAACCACCTGGCTCAGAATCAGCAGCTTGTAAACCTCTTTCTCACCCGACGTATAAACCACGATGACGGCCGGAATCAGCGCCAGCCCACGTGTCGCTAATCGCCGCAACCATGGACTCAAGCGAAGGTTTAGAAAACCTTCCATAACTATCTGACCGGAAAGGGTTCCAGTCAGCGTGGAGGCCTGTCCGGAAAGCAGCAGGGAAATCGCAAAAAGCGAACTCGCCACCGCCGTCCCCAACAGCGGGCTTAGCATCTCATGAGCTTGCTGAATTTCATTCACCGCCACCCCGCGCCGGTAGAAAACCGCCGCTGCCAGAATCAGAATCGCGGCATTTACGAATAGCGCTGCATTCAGCGCCACGGCCGAATCGATAAAGTTAAAGTGGCAAGCCTTCGCCTTCTCCTCCCGGCTCGTCCCAAACTGCCGCGTCTGAACCAGCGACGAGTGCAGATACAGGTTGTGCGGCATTACCGTGGCGCCCAGAATCCCGATTGCGACATACAGGCTCTCATCGCTCAACCGCGGGACCAGCCCGCTGACAATCGCCCCAATCTCCGGCTTCGCAAGGTACAGTTCAATCGCGAAACAGATCCCGATCGCCGCCACTACCGCCCTTACAACCCACTCGAACTTCTGAACGCCAAGTTTCAGCAAATAAAGAATTAAGAAGGAATCAAGCGCCGTGATCGCCACTGCCCACAGCAGCGGCAGCCCAAACAGGAGATTCAGTGCAATCGCCGCACCCAAAACCTCCGCCATGTCCATAGCCGCGATCGCAATCTCGCACAACACCCAAAGCGAAAAACTGACCACTCGCGGATAAGACTCCCTGCAAGCCTGGGCCAAGTCCCGCCGCGTAACGATTCCCAGCCGCGCGCTCAACGTCTGCAGCAGAATCGCCATCGCGTTCGAAACGACCAGCACCCAAAGCAACTGGTAGCCAAACCGTGACCCGCCCTCCAGATCGGTAGCCCAGTTCCCCGGATCCATGTACCCGATCGAAACCAAATACGCCGGCCCCGCAAACGCAGCCAGCCGTTTCCACCGGCCAGTGGCCGCCGTCGACACACTCGAATTCAGTTCGGAGAGGGATCGCGGGTCCGAGTGAAGCACGGTTTCGCTTGCGCCTTAACCGTAGTTTATCACTAGAGTCAACCCAACAGAGCCGCGATCTTCTCCGCATCGTTCGGAACCACCACCGGCCGGTTGGCAAACTTCGACCGCAAACGAACCCCCTTCGGATCGTCCAACTGCTCCGTGTGGTACTTGTAAATGTAATCCGGGTCCTTCAGGACATTCCCTGTCAACACCGCCACCACATCCGCATCCCGCGAAATAGTTCCCGCCGCGACCAGCTTCTTAATCCCCGCCAACGTCGCCGCTGAAGCCGGCTCGCTCCCAATCCCGCAAGCCCCAATCACCGCCTTCGCATCGGCAATCTCCTGCTCGGAGGCCCGTTCCACCACGCCCGCGCTCGTCTCAACCTCAAACAGCGCCTTCGAGTACGAAACCGGATCGCCGATCTTGATCGCCGTCGCCAGCGTTTCCGGCTTCTTAACCGTCGGAAACACGGCCTTATCGTCCTGCCGGATATAGTCGTAGAACGGCGACGAACCCTCCGCCTGAACCACCGCCAGCCGCGGCAGCCTGTCAATCAGCCCCAGCGCCAGCATCTCCCGCAAGCCCTTCCCAAATGCACTCGTATTACCGAGATTTCCCCCGGGCAAAACGATCCAGTCGGGCACCTTCCAGTCCCGCTGGTCCATCATCTCGATCACAATCGACTTCTGCCCCTCGATCCGGAACGGATTAATCGAATTCAGTAGGTAGATCCCCAACCGCTCCGCCAGCACCCGGACCAATGCCAGAATCTCATCGAAATTGGCATCCACCTGCAGTGTCTTCGCCCCGTAATCGAGCGCCTGCGACAACTTCCCAAAGCTGATATTCCCGTTCGGAATAAAGATGATCGGATCCAGCCCCGCCGCCGAAGAATAAGCCGCCATCGACGCCGAAGTATTACCGGTGGAGACGCACGCCACCCGCTTCAACCCCAGCTTCACCGCCTGCGCCACCCCGCAAGTCATCCCATTGTCCTTAAACGACCCCGTCGGATTGAACCCCTGGTGTTTAAACACCAGCGCATCCAACCCCGCATAAGCCGCCGCCCGAGGACCAGCCAGCAACGGCGTACACCCCTCTCTTAACGAGACAACATTCTCAAACGTGCCCCCGAAGAGGTCCAGCATTTCCCGGTACCGCCAAACCCCGCTCGCATCCAGCGGATCATTGGTCAACCGGCGTTTCCGCCACCGGTCTTTCCAATTCTTGGCATCTTCTTTGTCGTAATCAATGACCGCTTCGAGCAACCCTCCACACTTCGGGCAGTTATACAAAACGTCCGAAGTGGAATACGGGGCACGACAGGTGGGCTCAAAGCAGACGAGCGCGGCAGGCATGAACCCTCAATTATACCCGCCGCCCCCCAGGCTCAGGCATCGAGTCTGACAAGACCGAAAAGGGGAAATACCTGAGCCCACCCCTCGCTCCCCTTACTGGAGGCCTGAGCGACAATTGCACCCTCATTCGGGGAATTGCCTATGTAACTGCATCCGAAGTACTGGCAAGAATGGGCTATCCCAGAGGAAAGTTGTAGTACCCCAGCCAATTAAGAGGCCTCGCATTCGCATGTCTACACAACAAAATATCTGGTCCAATTGCGCCATCGCGCTGATATCTGGATTTCTACTCTCCTTCTCGCTCCATGCCCAAGCCCGCCAAGGCTCTGGCGAAAAAATGGCCGCAAACGTTGTCGAACGAAATCCGGGCGCTAATGCGCTTCCGCGCGTCGGCGTCCTTGCTTACTGTCCCGCGCCGGCTACAGACATTCCCGAAAACCAACCGGCCGCCGCTGTCGGTACCCTTACGGCGGACGGGCGGTTTGGAGCCATCACTCTGGTGCCGGCGGATCAGACGCTTCCGTCCGCCGCGAATTTGCAAGCCAACTTTGATTGCGTCGTTGCAACAACGGATCTCGGTTGCGGCATTCCCATGCCCGATAACATCGCTGACGCGGCAGCCGACTCGCTGGCGGCTTATGCGAAATCGGGAGGCGGAGTGGTCCTCACGGCGTTCGATTTCGCACAACCACGTCCCAGCCTCGGCTTGGGTGGAGCCATTTTTGCCGCCGGACTAAGCCCATTGCTCGGCACTTCAATCTTTAACTCCGGAAACGCCGGAGGCATCGACACAGCCGGAATGTCAGTGGATCCGGCGTGCTCCAAAATCGTAGAAGGAGTGACCGGTACTTTGAATTCATCCTTCGCCAACGACGTTATGCTGGCGCAGAACGCCACCAAATGTGTTTCATACCTCTGCGGAATGCCGGCGGTCGCTGTCAACCAGGGCGGAAAAGTGATCGGATTTAATTCGTCGCCCTACAGCAGCACCGATATCGCGCAGACACCTTATAAGCGTCTGTTCTCGAATTCCGTGTACCAGGCATGCACTGTCGCCGCCACCGCTCCGCAGGCAGTGGTTGTGCCCGTCGATGTCGACCCGGGCACTTGCCCGAACACGGTCAACGCCAAGAGCAGGGGCAAGATCAGGATCGCCCTTCTTGGAACCGCCTCCGTTCCCGTGTCGCGCATCGACCCGGCTTCGATTCGTCTGTCAGGCGTCGCCCCGGATAAGATGGACTATTCCGACGTAGGCACCCCGTATGCGCCATACACTGGCAAGACGTCATGTAACTAATGCACCTCTAGCCGCCGCGACGGCGTCATGGATCTGGAACTGCGCTTCGACAGAAAGGACCTTTTGGCTGTCTTCCCGTCTGGCAAAGTCATCGCCTGCGTCCTGGTGAAAATTACGGGAAAGCTGAAGTCCGAATTCGGCGGCGCCGCCTTCTCCGGAGAGGACATCGTCTCGATCAAGTAATCCGGCAAAGACGGCGATGACGATGATCGCGATCATCACTAAGATCCCGGCCGGCCTGGGCCGGGCAGGTGCGGGGCGATGAACCCAAGACAGGTTTCGGTAACGCGATGCATGGGAAACGCCGAACGCGAGGCGGGCGGGTGCGGATGATTGGCGATGGCCGTATCGACCCCCACATTACCGCTCGTTATCCACCTATCGCTTCCAGCGATGGCGCCACGTTTTTCGCCATAAATCCGCTGGAAAACCTATAGGTAACCATTGTATACTGCTTCTACTCAGCTCTTACCATTGAGGCCCATCGACATGCTAAAGCCCCACGAACCATCCGCTCATTGGCTAACTCGTTATCTATTTTTCTTGGCGCTAACGGCAGTTGGCGCACGCACTGCCGATGCTGCCATCATTTTTGATTCGGGTGACGCGGTCTTTTCCGCCACTGGCACTCAGTTCGGCCGTCTTTTTCGCGATGGAACTTCGAGCGACTGGTCTGGTCCGAAGCCTTTCCCCGGTGTTTCGAGTGCCCCCGCCGCTCGCGCGTATGAGGCTTTCAACATTAACGTCGGAGATTTTCCGTTCATTCAAGTCAATCTCGACAATCCTGCCGCCAACCTTTTTTCGTCGGGCTACCTGTCCAGCTATAATCCCGTGAATTCCGCCCCCAATTATGGCCTCGATGTTAACTACCTGGGCGATGCTGGCAGCAGCCAGCCCTTCGGGAACCCGAGCTTCTTCCAGATTGTCGTCGCTTCCAATTCGGATATTGTAATAGTCGTCAACGAAGTCAACTCCGGTGGTGGAACCGCGGCACAGTTTCGTCTGATCGTCGAAGGCTTCTACGACACCGAATACAACGATGTTCCGGGCTCAGGAGCCGCGGTTCCTGAACCAGCCGCCGCGACGCTCGTTCTCCTCGGTCTCGCTGTTTTCGCGGGTCTCAAGAAACGTAGTCGGTCTCAAGTTTCAAGCATTCGCAACTGCTGAATCGCGCAGTCCCATTGCACTTTTGAGGAGGCTTCTTATGAATTCTGCTGTCCATGTATTTCTCGCACGTGTCGGCGTTGCATCACTGCTTCTTGTTCTGCCTTCTTTCCCGACCTTCGCTCAAACTGACATCAGCCCGGCAGCCTTGCAGCAAATCCAGGAATTGATTCAGGAGAAGCAATCGCGCACCGCTGTTGAGCGAAAGCTCGCCGGCCAGCTTGTTTATTCGATCAAAGCTGCTTCCGGCCTCACGCTCACATCCTCTATCAGTTCTCTGAGTCTCCCCACAGACGCCGGTCAGGGCGTCCTCGTCGATATGCGCGCCACTGTTTCCCCGGCGCTCCTTTCCGCCATCACAAACGTCGGCGGGCGCGTAATCTATTCCTCCAGCAATCGAGTGCGTGCCCGTATTCCGGTCGCTCAGCTTCAGGCGACTGCCGCTCGGCCCGACGTGCAATTCATCAAACCCGCCGCGCGATCGAAGCTCGTTGGTACCCTTGCCAGTGTACTCCGCAGTCCTGCAGTTACTTCGCACATCGCCGCCCGGCGAGCCATGAACACGGGTGTATTCAGCCTGATGCAGAACATGGGATTGAACTTCTTCATCGGCGGCACCACGACGCAGGGCTATATCGCCCACGGGGCCAATACGGCACGCTCACTTTATGGCGTCACGGGCGCCGGTGTCCGGGTTGGCGTCCTATCCGACTCCGCGGAGTTCTTGCCGAACCTTATTGCTTCCGGCGACCTCCCAGCTACAGCTCAAAACGTGGCCGACATCATCGATGGGCCCGGTTCGAGCGAGGGTAGTGCCATGATGGAAATCGTTTACGACATGGCTCCGGGAACCCAGATCTTTTTTGCCTCTGCCTTCAATGGCCCCACCAGTTTCGCCGACAACATCCGACTGCTCCGCAATACCTATAATTGCGACATCATCGTTGACGACGTCAGTTACTCCGACGAGTCCCCGTTCCAGGACGGAGAGATCGCTCAAGCGGTCAACCAGGTCACCGCTTCGGGCGCACTATATTTTTCCTCAGTCGGCAACTCCGGAAATCTCACCAACGGCAACAGCAGTGGATGGGAGGGCGATTTCGTTCCAGGCGGAACTAGTGGCCCCTATACACTCCACTCCTTCGGCGGTCAGACGTTCAACCGATTGATGACGTTAACCGGCGTCGTTGACCTGTTCTGGGCCGATCCAGCGGGGGCAGTGACCAACGATTACGATCTGTATGTTCTGGATGCCGCGGGCACAACGGTGCTTGCCGCTTCTACTGATGACAACTCCGCCTCTGGAAGCCCGTTTGAGGAAGTCTATAGTCCGGCTGGTTTTCCCGCGAATTCCCGCGTAGTGATCGCTGCACTCAGCACTGCTGCCCCTCGGGCGCTGCATCTCGATCTTTTCTTCGGCGAACCGTTACAGATTAAGACCGCAGGCGTTACCAGGGGCCACAATTCCGGACTCAAAACAGTGAGTGTTGCAGCCGTTGCATGGAACAGCGCACGCCTTGGAACACGTCCGTTTACAGGCGGTGTCGCCAATCCTACCGAGGTCTTCAGCTCCGACGGTCCTCGCAGGATTTTCTTCCAGCCGGACGGCACCCCGATCACTGCCGGCAACTTCCTCTACGGGACCAACGGTGGCAGCCTCCTCATTAAACCCGATATCGCCGCTGCCGACGGCGTCAGCACTCGGACGCCCGGCTTCAGTCCCTTCTATGGCACCTCCGCCGCAGCGCCCCATGCCGCAGGTGTAGCGGCTCTTATTAAGTCGGCCAAGCCTTCACTTACGAATGTTCAGATTCGCAATGCGATGACCAGCACGGCGCTCGACATTCGCGCTCCGGGCGTCGACCGCGATTCAGGCTATGGCATCACGATGGCGCCTTCCGCCATCGCCGCGGCGCTGCAGTAACTCTCCGTAGGACTTTAGGGATCAGCGGCGGTAAGCCCCTGAGTAATGCTCCCGCCTTGGCAGACTGCTCCGCTGTCGGCCGCAATATCCGCAACCCTGCGTAGGGCCGCTGCCCTTTCTCGCGCAAGGTGAGATCAGGCTGTTCTTCAGTCCACGCCCGCAACTACCGGCGAATCTCCGGCGTTAATCAACGGAATAGGCTCTCGCCATCTACTTGTTCCGTCGCCGAACGAAGTGCGCTCCCCATTCATCGGCGAATTTACTCTAAATCCATTAGCTCCCAACACTAACTGACCCCCAACCCACCAACCCTGCGCTATATTAAACAAATCCCCAAGGAGGACAATGGCGCCCGATCGCCGGCGCACCGTCGAAACAGCCTACCGCAACGCCTTGGCCACCCCCACTCCGGCCGAGCGCGAAGCCCTCCTCCTGTCCCTCCCCGCCGACCTCCGCGCCGAAGTCGAGGCCCTTCTTTCGAACAGAGACGACGACGAAACCGCCACCCTGATCGCCCCCCTAATCCCCGCGCCCGGCCTCCAGTTCTCTCATTACAAACTCGAATCGAAACTGGGCCAAGGCGGCATGGGCTCTGTTTATCTAGCCACCGACAGCAACTTAGGCCGCCGCGTCGCCGTCAAATTCCTATTCAGCGACATCGCCGACGCCTCCACCCGTCGCAGGTTCCAAAAAGAAGCCAGAACCGCCTCATCCCTAAACCATCCCCACATCGTCACCGTCCACGATTCCGGCGAAGTCGACGGCCAGCAATACATCGTCACCGAATTCGTCGACGGCGGTACCCTCAAGGACTGGGCCGCCCTCCAGCCCCGCGCCTGGAACGAAGCCGTCGAACTGATCGCCGGAATCGCCGAAGCCCTCGCCGCCGCACACCAGGCCGGTATCGTTCACCGCGACGTCAAACCCGCCAACATCCTGGTATCCGCCTCCGGCCACGCCAAACTCGCGGATTTTGGCCTCGTAAAGGTTGCCGCCGCGGTCCCGCAGGAATCCAGTTCGACCCTCACCAAAACAGGGACCCTCATCGGCACTCCCGCCTACATGTCGCCCGAACAGGCCACAGGTCAGCCCCTCGACGCGCGCAGCGATATCTTCTCCCTCGGCATCGTTCTCTACGAACTCCTCGCCCGCCGCCACCCATTCCGGGCTCCCAACGAATTCGCCATACTGAGAAACATCCTCAGCACCGAGGCTCCGCCCCTCCCCGCGAACATCCCCGCCGCCCTAACCGCCGCGGTCGAAAAGGCACTCGAAAAGGATCCCGCCCACCGCTACCAGGCCATGCGGGAGATGGTAATCGACCTCAAGCGAGTAACGCGCGCGCCCGCCGCCGCAACGCCTCCGCCCCCCAGTCGCGGCAAAATGTGGCCCTGGGTCGCCCTCGCCGTCCTCGCCCTCATCGCCATGGCCGTCGCCACCAGCCTCTATTTCACGAAAGCGCCGCCGGACCTCGGCAAACTCCTGGCCAGCGCCAAATTCACCCGGCTAACCGATTGGCCCGGCTCCGAAGAGGACGCCGCCATCTCGCGCGACGGCCGGTTCCTCGCCTTCCGTGCCGACCGCGCCGGCCCTATGGACACCTGGGTTAATCAAATCGGCACCAACCGCTTTGTCAATCTCACCAATGGAAAACGCTCTACCGTTCTTGTGCGTAACGTCGGGTTCAGCGCCGACGGCTCCGAACTTTGGCTCTCCTCCATGCTCGGCGGCGATCGCATGCGCCTCGTCCCCCTTTTCGGAGATACCAATCGCCCCTTCCTCCCTGAGCGTGTCATCAACGTTGCCTGGTCCTGGGATGGCAAACGAATCGTCTACCACCCGTACGACCCCGGCGACGCCATGTTCATCGCCGGCAGCAACGGCGAAAATCCCCGCGAGATCTACAAAACTTCCCCGGACATTCACAACCACTTCCCAACCTGGTCTCGAGACGGCAAATGGATCTACTTCGTCAGCGGTGTCTGGAACGCCCGCGAAATGGACGTTTGGCGCATCTCTCCCGAAGGCGGCAAGCCGGAGCGGCTCACTAACAACAAAACGGACGCGAAGTACCCCATCGCCTTTGATGAACGTACGGTTCTCTACACGTCCCCGGACACCAACGGTGCGGGACCTTGGCTCTGGGCCCTCGATACCGAAACCCGGGAATCCAAGCGCATTAGTTCGGGCCTCGAGGTCTACTCGTCCATCGACATAAGCGCCGACGCCAAACGCTGGGTCGTCACGATCGGCAAACCCACCGCCGACCTGTGGACCATCCCCATTCTCGACACACCCGCCACCGAGAAAGACGCTAAGTCCTACGACGTGCCCTCCGTTCGCGCCCTCGCTCCGCGCTTCGGCGGCAAAGCGCTGTTCTACCTCTCCGCCAGCGGAACCGGTGATGGCCTATGGCGCCTGGAAAACGGCCAGGCCATCGAAATATGGCGCGGCGCCGACGGAGCGCTTCTCGAGCCCGCCGCCGTCTCCGCCGACGGAACTCGCGTCGCGATCGTCGTGCGCAAGGAGGGCCTGCGAACTCTCACTACTCTCTCGGCCGAGGGCGGTGATGCCCGTCCTCTCGCCCGAAAAATCGATGTCACCAGCGCCGTCTCCTGGTCGCCCGATGGCAAATGGATCGCCGCCGGCGGTGTCGATTCTCACGGGCCGGGCTTGTTCAAGATTCCAGTCGATGGCGGCGAACCGCGGCGTATCGCCACCGGCCCCGCCGCCAGTCCCGTCTGGTCCCCCGATGGCTCCCTCATCGTCTATACCGGAGCCGTCTCTGGTCCCGTAGGTCCTATGCTAGTGGTCCGGCCCGACGGAACACCTGTCGAAATCCCCAGAATCCACATCCGCGTCGGCACCGAACACTACCGCTTTATCCCCGGCCGCCAGCAGCTCGTCTACGTGCCAACCATCAGCCAGGTCGCTCCCGAGCACTTCTGGATGCTCGACTTCGATACCCGCCAGTCGCGCCAGTTGGGAACCATCAATCTTCGCCAGAACCGGACATTCGACATTACCCCCGACGGCAAGCAGATCCTCTACGACCGCATCCGCCAAAACTCCGACGTCGTCCTGATCGAACTTCCCTGAAATATACTCGGGAAAATGCAGTCCATTCGCAAACTGAGCGACCTCAGCGGTATCGGCAAAGCCATGCTCGCCGACTTTGCCCTGCTCAAGATCACCTCCGTCGAGCAACTCGCCGCTGCCGATCCCCTACAACTCTACGACGACCTCTGCAAACGAACCAGGTCGCGCCAGGACCCCTGCGTTCTAGACACCTTCCGCTGCGCCGTCGCCCAGGCCCGCGACCCCCATCTCCCCACCGATCAGCACAACTGGTGGTACTGGAGCCGCCTCCGCAAAGCCGGCAGACTATGATCGCCGCGTACCTCGAAAACGGCGAAGTCTCCATCCGCGACTTCCCGACCCCCAAGCGCGTCGTTCTCATCCGCATGACCACCGCCGGTATCTGCAACACCGATCTCGAGCTGCAAGCCGGCTACTACGGCTTCCAGGGCATCCCCGGCCACGAGTTCGTCGGCGTCGTCGAAAAAGGCCCCGCCGAATGGCTCGGCAAGCGCGTCGTCGGCGAGATCAACCTCGCCTGCCGGAAGTGCGCCTGGTGCCGCCGCGGCCTCGGACGCCACTGCCCGAAACGCACCGTCCTCGGCATCGTCAACCACCCCGGCGCCTTCGCCCAGTACCTCACCCTTCCCGCGGAAAACCTGCTGGCCGTCCCCAAATCTATGCCCGACGAAGTCGCAGTCTTCACCGAACCCATAGCCGCCGCCTGCGAGATCCTCGAGCAGCTCAAAATCCCCAAAGGCGCCGAAGCCGCCGTCCTCGGCGATGGCAAACTCGGGCTCCTCATAGGCCAGGTCCTCCTGGCGAATCGCATAATCGTCCACCAGTTCGGCCGCCACCCCGAAAAGCTGAAAATCGTCAGACGCCGTGGCGCCATCATCGGCAAACAGCCGCCCGCCGCCCGCTTCGACTACGTAGTGGACGCGACCGGCAGCTCCGAAGGCCTCGCCACCGCCGTTCATATGTGCCGCCCTCGCGGAACCGTCGTCATGAAGTCTACGGTCCACAACAAAGTGGCCATCGACATGGCCAGCGTAATTGTCCCGGAGATCACGCTCCTCGGCTCCCGCTGCGGCCGCTTCGCCCCCGCCCTGGCGCTGCTAAGAGCCAATAAAATCGACGTCGAATCGATGATCCACGGCGACTACCCCTTAAGCGACGCTCCCGCCGCTTTCGCCCGCGCCGCCACCAAAGGAACCCTGAAAATTCTCTTGAGAAACCTATGAACCGCCGACAATTCCTCGCCGCCGCCCTCCTCCAGGCCCCCCGAAAACGCAACATCGTATTCATCCTCTCCGACGACCATCGCTACGACGCGATGGGCTGCGCCGGCCACCCCTGGCTCGAAACACCCAACCTCGACCGCCTCGCCGCCAACGGCGCCCACTTCCAAAACGCCTTCGTCACCAGTTCCCTCTGCTCTCCCAGCCGTGCCTCCATCCTAACCGGCCTCTACATGCACGCCCACAAGGTGCAGGACAACTTCTCCCCGCTCAACGAAGCTCTCCCAACCTGGCCCGCCATCCTGCAAAAGGAGGGCTACAAAACCGGCTTCTTCGGCAAATGGCACATGGGCGGCGACAGCGACGAACGCCGCCCGGGCTTCGACGACTGGTACAGCTTCTTCGGCCAGGGCCAATACGAGAACCCGCCCGTCAACGACAACGGCGTCAAAAAGACCGAGACCGGCAACATAACCCCCATCCTCACCGAACGCGCCTGCCAGTTCATCGACCGCAACGCCACCCGCCCCTTCTGCCTCTACCTGAGCCACAAAGGGGTCCACTTCCCATTCCAGCCCTCAGCCCGCCACAAAAACAAGTACGCCGATAAGCCCATTCCCCGTCCATCCAGCATCTGGAACAACGAAGAGAAAAACTCCCAAATGCCCGATTGGGTCAAACGCCGCCGCTACACCCGCCATGGCGTCGAAGGCCTCTTCGGCCAAGTCGTCAGCTTTGAGGATGCCTACCGCGACTACATGCGGTGCCTGCTCGACATCGATGACAGCGTCGGCGAAGTAACCCGCAAGCTCGAATCGAAGGGGCTCCTCAACGACACCCTGATCGTCTATATGGGAGACAACGGCTACATGTGGGGCGAGCACGGCCTGGTCGACAAAAGGGCCATGTACGAGCCCTCGATAAGAGTCCCCCTAATCGCCCACTGCCCCAGCCTGATCAAAAAGGGGCAAAAGCCCAAAGAAATGGTCCTGAACCTCGACCTCGCCCCGACATTCCTGGAAGCCGCCGGTGTGGCCAGCCAGCCCAAAATGCACGGCCAATCCTGGCTGCCTGTCGTCCAAGGCAATGCCACCAACTGGCGCAAAGACTTCGTCTACGAATACGAATGGGAGCGCGACTACCCCTACACGCCGACCATCACCGGACTAAGAACCGAGCAGTACAGCCTGATGTTATCCGAAGGCTTGTGGGACATCGACGAGTTATACGACATACAAAAAGATCCCACCCAATTGACGAACTTACTAAGCGGAGCGAGAATCGGATACAAGCGAGGCCGGATGATAGAGCAAATCACCGATCCCAAGTTAAAAGCAACCGTCGAAGCCCTCCAAAAGCGCCTGGCCGAAATCCTCAAACAAACGGGAGGCGACCCTCGCCGCGCCGGCGAAGCCATCCCCGGCTACGCCAATGCTCTCTAGCCTCCTGCTAGCCGCCATCGTCTGGCCCGCTGGCGCCCAGATCATCGAGCGCGAACGTGTCCCCTCCGCCAAAGGCCCCCGCGAACTCGTCCTCTGGCACACCGACGGCGGAGATTTGCACGGTAGGCGGCGGTCCGCGAAGACTTAGCTGTAAGGGCCGCCTATCCCGTCTACTCCGAAAAGTAGCTCGCTCACATAGTATTGGAGTAACACAAGGAAGAACGCCAGAATTGTGCAGAGTGAGGAGATAACGTACCACTTTGAGGCGGCTCCGGAGGGTTTTCGAAGCAGGATGACATTCGCCAGTGCCGGCGCCCCGAAAAAGAAGACGATTATGTGACCGATAAAGAAAACTGGACCGATTAGAGCTCGGCTTTGGATGGCCCCTAATGTCGCCAGGAGGCCGATCTCGACCGCGAACAGGCCCAAAACTACGTATGATGCGGGCCTAAGCAGCGCAGCGGCCCAGCGGAATCGTGCAACTGCCTTGAGTAATATGAACCGGTACAGAGCGATCATGATGAACGCGACTGGGATTGAGGCCGCAATTCCAAAGAGCTCCATAGCAAGCACAATAGCAGCTTTGCCCGAGGTCGGAGCGTGGCGCGATGGCCATGTTTATAATGCCAGCGCTCCGAAAAAGGCCATACTCTATCTGCCGCCGCTGGTTCCGCCTCGACGAGCGGATGGCACCACGCCGGCACGCGTGCCGCAATCCGGAGCACCAAACGCGCGGCGTAAGAAGACGCTGGCGAACTGGCACACAAAGAACCCGGGGTATGTTGTCGTCTGCCGCATAGCGCCGAACGCAGGACCGACACGTCCAATACCCGATCCTCAACGGGGGCAAAACGCGAATGGTCCATCTTGGTCATCGTCCGGCAACCCCAAACGAACTCTGGAGTCTGGACCTTCAGGGACTAGGCGACCACGGCGACGACGCCATCTACGATGAGCACGTCACCTTCGACCGCGCTCGCCAGACCTTCATCCGCCGTGTCAAGATCACCCAACAGAAGAAACCTTGATGCCTCATCGCCGGCGCCTTCTGACATAAATACCGTCGGTCGCCCGCTCTTTGCCGCGTTCGATGCCCTGTCATAAAATGAAATGCCGATGATTACTCACATGCTCGCCCTCGAAGGCGAAGAGAAACAGTGACGTTCCGTTCCGCGGTTGGCGGAGCCGCGACACTCGCCATGTTTACACTGGGCTGCGTTTCGATGCCGGCTCAGACCGCGCTCGGTATCGCCCCGTTGCGCACCGCGCCGAGCGAAAAGTTCACTGTTAATCCTGGTTTTCGCGACTGGTCGCCCGCCGTACTTGCCGGGACCACGATCATTGGAGGCAATTCGTCGAATCGCGGTGGCCTCTTCGCCGTAGATGCTGTCGCCGGGAAGCTGAAATGGGCCTTCCGTCCAGCCGGAACGGCGAGCGGCAATCCCTTTGTCGCGACGGCGCCCGCGGTCTCAGGCGGCCTGGTAATCGCACCGATGGGCAATACCCTGGTGGCCGTTACGATGGCCACCGGCCGCGAAGCCTGGCGCGGACCGCGGACGGCGCAGTCGGCGGCAGTCGCAGCGGATGGCGGCATGGCGTTCGTTCTCGGCGAAGACGCGAAGTTCCATGCGCTCGACGCCGCAACAGGACGCGAGAAATGGGCAGAGCCGTTTCCAAGCCGTGGATCGTGTGACTCGAAGCCGGTGGCGCGGGGTGGCAGCGTCTATGTCACGCGCAACGTTATCGTGAGGCCGGGAGACGGCAATCGGGCCGCGGAATACTATCGACATTTGGTGGCGCTCGACGTGAGCACGGGTCAGGAACGCTGGCGATATCCGGCCTCACCAACCGGGACTGTCGGCCTGTGCGTCGAGCAAGCCACCGTGACGGGAGAAACCTACTTCGCGGTCAGTGGTCAGACGCTCTACGCCATCAATCTCACGACCGGCCGCGACCTCTGGCCGCCCGTTGAGGTACGCGCTCCGATTGATGGCCGGGAGCGCTCGTTCCGGCTCGCGGGACTAGTTGATGCCGGGGAGGTGCTGGTGGGTGTGACGCCCGTGGCTTTGATTGCGTTCGATAAGGCGACAGGCCGGCGCGCGTGGCAGCTGCCCGGCCAGTACCACGAGAATTCGCCATCAACGGCCGTCGCTGGAGGCGTGCTCTACGTGCAGGGCCACCCGGGCGCGAAGCCCGCCACCGAGGTGCAGGGTCGAATCGTCTATCAGGGAGGTAAGCCCGTGGAGCAGACACCAGTGCTGCCGCGCGGGAACCTGAATGCCATCGATCTCGCGACACGCACCGTGCTGTGGTCCTTCTCGCGTCCCACCGCGGAAGCAAACTGGCCTTTCGGCTCTGTCATTCCCGTCGATGGTGGCCTGTGGGTGGATTCGTACCAGGCGCTGGTCAAGCTCCAGTGAGCAACGTTCATTGCCGGCCAGTGCGATTAATGGCCGCCAAAAATAAAACCAAGCCCGGCCGATTGGGAAGGCCGGGCTTGGGTTACTGCAGTAATCGTTTCAACTAGGGATTCCAGTCGAAATTCGTCATCAGCTTGGATTTGTCGCTCAGGTTGATTGTTAGATGCAAGGATTGAGGGTTGACTGTTTGGGCGGAAATCAACGCATCCAGCCCGTTGTTGCCCGTCACCGAACCGATCAGGCCCGCTCCGTTCCCGTTGGAGGCGTGGCCGGTGATTGACGAAATCATCGCTCCTGGAGCATCCGGATTCACAAACGCTAGGGACATGACCGGCGTCGTACCAGCGGCTGCGAGTACCGGCTGGAAGATTGCTCCCGATCCGTTGCCGCCGCCATTGTTCTGAAGCCCGCCATCTCCGATCGCTGCTGGGAGTCGGAGTTCGGCCGCCGTTGGCGCGTTCGCCTCAAAGGCGATCTCAGCGGCGCTTAGGGCGCGTGCCCAGATCTTCGCCTCATCAGTGCTGCCCTTGGCAAATTGCGGTCCGATGCTTCCCTCGTAGGCAAAGTTGAATGCCACGGGGTAACCCGTCCGAAAGATCGTTGACCCTTGGGTCGCAATCGAGGAGTCAGGTACGCCATTTACAAATACCTGTATCTTGCTTCCGTCGAACACACCCGCGATGTGATTCCAATTATAGAGCGTCACCTTTTTCTGCGAAATCGCCAAAGCACTGTGATTGGTGGCGCAAGTGAATGGTCCGAAATTGTTGGGGACGGCGCAACTGAACCCACCGGTATGCGATACATCGAAACGCACAGAGCCGTCCGGAGTGATCGCGAGCGCGTAGCTGCGAAACGGGCCGGCGTTGTCGTTCCATTTAGCGATGATCGGAGCAAAGGTATTGGTTCCCAGAGGAAATGCAGCCATGTTTACCCAGGCTTCCACTGTAATTGCTCCATTAATGCCGAGGCTTACATTGTCTCCAGCGTAGGCATAGTCATTTACACCGTCGAAGGACAGAGCATCTCCGAACTTGCCATTAGCGGCGAAAACCGGGCCAACAATCGTGGCATTGTTTCCAAGACCGCTGCTGTCGTCGCCGTTCTGGCTGAAGTGCCACAGACCCCGTAGTCCCGCCTGTGCGCTGGAAAGCACTTCGGCGCTCGATAGCGCGCGATTCCACACGCGCGGCTCGTCGATCGCGCCTGGGAAAAACCTTCTAACAGTGCCTCCAAAATCGGCGGCGCCCAAAAGCACTGGCTCATTATTGTTGAAAATGGTTGTTTTCTCGGCGACAACGGTGTTGCTCAAAGCCCCGTCGATATAGACGCGCAGGGTCTTCGTCGAGCTGTCGAAAGTGCCCGCAATATGAGCCCATTTCCCAAGGGGAAGAGCTTCCTTGGAATAGACAAGAGCACTCTCGCTGCACGCGAATCTGAAACTGTCGCTCACAGAACACGGGGCTCCGGCGAAGAGTCCGGCATGGGAAACATCAAACCGTACATAACCGTTGTTGATACCCAACGCGTATCCGCGATTTTGTACCGAAAGATCGTTCCACTTGGAGATAACCGGCTCGATAACCGCGTACGAATCAAGCTTGACCCACGCTTCCAAGGTAATGGAGCCGGTAATCTTGAGGCTTGCACTGCTCGGCGCTTGGACCCAGGTGCTGGCGCCGAATTGGAGCGCGGAGCCAAATTTTCCTTGTGTCCATGACGGATCGTTTCCATCGGCAAGTGCTGTGGCACCAAGCTGTCCATTGTTGCCAAATTTTGAACTGTCGACGGCAAATTGACCAGTTCCCTGATCGAAATGCCATAATCCAGCAATCGATCCTGCGCCAAACGCAGGTAGACACAACAAGCCCAGAACGGCCATGTATTTCATAGTGGAAACTCCTCCGGATTTGTCTATTTCCGGCTTTAACTATTTGGATTCGGAGTGAAAATCACTCCCTGTGAGCCTATGCGCAAACGCGCGGAAGTTTTTGTCTTGATTTTTTCAACGCAGCGATTTTTTTTCGATCACTACTTGTTGAGGGATGGTTGCTGCTGCGTCATGCAGTGCAGCGTGCCGAGGCCCAGGACGAGGTCCGTGCAGTCGATGCCGGCGACTTCACGGTCCGGGAAACACTTGGCTATTGTGTTCAGGGCCAAACGGTCGTGGCGGTCGTTGAATGTCGGTACCAGCACCTGGCCGTTGGCGATGTAGAAGTTGGCGTAGCTGGCCGGCAGTAACTGGCCGTCGTAGTAAACCTTGTCGGGCATTGGCAGCGGTACGATTCGCAGACCGCCCACCGATTCGAGCACCTTCACATTCGCGTCCTTGTTGGCGTTCTCAGTTGCCACCACCACCGTATCGGCCGAGACGAAGCGCGCCAGGTCGTCGACGTGCCCGTGCGTGTCGTCGCCCTCGATCCCATTCAACAGCCAAATCACCCGGTCGAGCCCCAGGTGCTCCTTCAGAACATCCTCGATCTGCTCCCGGTTCAAATGCGGGTTGCGAGCCTGGATCGGGCTCAGCAAACACTCCTCGGTGGTCAGCAGCGACCCGGCGCCGTTGACGTCGATCGACCCGCCCTCCAGCACAACCCGCTTGCCATTCGCGAATGGCGCCACGCGCTCGGATTTCAGCCGCTTGGCCACGAAGGCCGGCACCTTGTCGTCGCGCTTCCAGTTGGGGTACTTGGCCCAGCCGTTGAAATTCCAGTCGGTCGCGCAGAGCCCGCCGGCCCCGTTCACCGTGAAAATCGGCGCCGTGTCGCGCACCCAACTGCGATCGGTAGGGCAGATGTGGAAGTCGAGATTCGCCATCGTCGCGCCCTCGCGCTTGGCCAGGCGAGTGGCCAGCTTGATCTCGGCCTCGGACTGGCACAGGATATGGACCCGCTCATACCGCGAGAGGCGGGCGATGATCTTGCCGTAGACGAACGGGATAGGGGCGAACTTGCCCGGCCAGTCCGACTTCTCGTGCGGCCATCCCAGCCAGGTGCCTTCGTGCGGCTCCCACTCGGCGGGCATCCGCCAACGCGCTACTTGTCCAGCCATCGCTTGGTGATATCCCCGTAGAAGTCGATCCGCCGGTCGCGGAAGAACGGCCAGTTGCGCCGGACCGTATCCATCTCGCGCGGGTCGCACTCGTGCACCAGGATCTCCTCCCGGTCGCTGGATGCCTGTGCCAAAATCTGCCCCTGCGGATCGGCCAGGAAGGAGTTGCCCCAGAACTCGATGCCCGTGTCGTCCGGACCCTGCTCGAAGCCGATGCGGTTGACCGCGCCGACGTAAATGCCATTCGCGATCGAATGGCTCCGTTGGATGGTGCGCCACGCGTCCAACTGCCGCGGGCCGTACTTGGCCTTCTCGCCCGGATGCCAGCCGATGGCCGTCGGGTAGAACAGTATGTTGGCCCCCTGCATCGCCGTCAGCCGCGCCCCCTCCGGATACCACTGGTCCCAGCAGACCAGAACGCCAATCCGCCCGTACTTCGTATCCCACACTTTGAATCCCAAATCACCCGGCGTAAAGTAGTACTTTTCGTAGTAAAGCGGATCGTCTGGGATGTGCATCTTGCGATAGACGCCCATCAGCGAGCCATCGGCGTCCAGGATCGCGGCCGTGTTGTGGAAGAGCCCTTCGGCGCGCTTCTCGAAGAGCGAAGCGACGATGACGACGTTGTGCTCCTTGGCCAGCTTGGCCATCACCGCGGTCGACTCGCCGGGGATCGGTTCGGCGAGATCGAAGAGGTCCGCGTCTTCCTTCCGGCAGAAGTATTGGGAGCGGAACAGCTCCTGGAGGCAGATGATCTGTGCGCCCGCCTTGGCGGCCTCAACGACCTTGGCGGCGGCTTTTTCCAGGTTTTCAGAGGGGTCGGTCGAGCAGGACATTTGCACCAGCCCGACACGAAAAGGCCTCTGGGATACAGGGGGCATAATAGAATTCTCTCATGGCGCTGAGCACTGGACATCGCATTGGACAGTACGAGATCCAAGCCCAAGTAGGCGCGGGTGGGATGGGAGAGGTATACGCCGCTCGCGACTCCGTCTTGCAGCGTATTGTGGCGGTGAAAGTCCTTCCGCCGTCGCTGGCCAATGACACATCGTACATGCAGCGCTTCCAGCGCGAGGCGCAGGTGCTGGCGTCGCTGAATCATCCGCACATCGCGGCGATCTATGGTTTGGAGCAGAACGCCATCATCATGGAACTTGTCGAGGGTGTGACGCTCGCCGAGCGCGGTGCGATGCCTTTCGAGGAAGCCATTACCATCGCCAAGCAGATAGCCGATGCGTTGGAGTATGCGCACGAGAAGGGTGTCATTCATCGCGATCTGAAGCCGGGAAATGTGAAGATCACTCCGGACGGCGTGGTCAAGGTGCTCGACTTCGGGTTGGCGAAGGTAGCGGAGCCTGGGGCGGGGTCGAACTCGGCGAATTCGCCCACGCTGACGATGCGAGCGACGGAGGCGGGTCTCATCCTGGGCACGGCGAGCTACATGGCCCCGGAGCAGGCCGCCGGAAAGCCGGTCGATAAGCGGGCCGATATTTGGGCGTTCGGCGTGGTGCTCTGGGAGCTGCTGACCGGACGGCGGCTGTTTGACGGGGAGACTGTTTCGCACACTCTGGCCGACGTTCTGCGCGCGCCAATCGATATCGACGCGGCGCCGGAATCGATGCGGCCGCTGCTGCGCCGTTGTCTGGAGCGAGATCCGAAGAAGCGGCTGCGGGATATCGGCGAGGCGCGCTGGCTGCTTGAGAATCCAATAGCGCCGCCGGCCACGACGGCGACAGTGCGCAAAGGTATGCCCTACTGGGCCGCTGGTTTGTGCCTCCTCCCCGCTGCCGTGCTCGGCTGGATGAAATGGCGCGAGCAACCGCCGGCTCCGGCGCCAGTGATCCGCTTTAGGATTGACCCTCCGCCTGAGCACCGATTCTCGCCGACACGAAACGGCCCCGCTCGGGTCTCGCCCGATGGGTTGCGGATCTTTTTCTTGACCGGCGACGGCGGTCAGACGAAGCTATGGATCCAGAGGCTGGACGCGACACAGGCCCAGCCGGTTGCCGGAGCCGACGGTGCCCACTACCCGTTCTGGTCCGGAGACGGGCAGCACATCGGCTTTTTCGCCGACGGAAAACTGAAGCGAGTCGCGATCGAGGGCGGTCCGCCACAAACCATCTGCGCCGCGCCTGCGGGGCGCGGCGGCACCTGGCATGGCGGCGCAGATGGAACGATCGTGTTCGCACCGAATGCGGTGGGACCGCTCTCTTTTGTATCCGTCGTGAATGGGGAACAGACGCCGGCGACTAGTCTCGATTCGAATAGGAAGGACACCAGCCATCGCGTGCCGCACTTTCTACCTGGCGGCAGACAGTTCCTCTTCATCGCATATCCGGAATCGGCAGCGGACCGAGGCGCCGTCTATGTTGGCGAAGTGCCGGGAAGCGGTTCGTCTCCCGGGACCGGAAAACTGCTCTTGAATTCGGTGTCGGAAGCGATCTGGGCGCCGGGGGGATATCTGCTGTTCGTCCGCGAACGTGCGCTGTTGGCGCAACAATTCGATGCCGAGCGGCTCGCTCTTACCGGAGAGCCGGTGCAACTGGCGGAGAATGTAGCCACGGGGGCGAACCGCCACACGGCTGGCTTCTCAGCAACAGGCGGGATTCTCACTTACCGCCGCCAAACAACAGCGGGGCGGTCATCGCGAATGGCGTGGCTGGACCGGCAGGGCCGGGAAGTGGAGCAGGTTCCCGGTGGCGCGGACCTCCGGCCGCTGCAACTCTCGCCGGATGGCAAAATGGCCATTGCGTCAAAGGTTTTGGACCTGTCGTTTGGGTTCTCCCCGGATCTTTGGCTATTGGACTTAGCGCGAGGCAACAGTTCTCGGTTTACCTTCGATCCGAAGCCGGAAATCGCTCCAGTCTGGTCGCCTGACGGAAAGCGAATCGCCTACGTGCTGAGTGAAGCGACATCCGGCACAGGAGCTCAGATACTGGTGAAGAGCGTTACCGGGCTGAATGAGCCGGAGGTGATTTACAAGTCGTCGAAGAGCCTTGTCCTAAGTGACTGGACGCGCGACGGCAAATGGCTACTTTTTGTCGAATGGCACCCATCTGCACGCACGTCTGACCTTTATGCTTTGCCGATGACCGGTGAGCAAAAGCCGGTGCGCCTGGTACCGCCGGGCTTCTACTACACGATTCCCCGGCTGTCGCCCAACGGCCGGTATTTCGCTTCTGGTGTTTTTGATATGGACCGGGGCGAGCTGTTCGTGCGGACATTTGCTCCGGAGAAACCGGAGGCGGGCGGAAAGTGGCACATCGCGAGCGGAATACCGGGTCCGGCGGTTGCGGCTGGATACTACGATTGGCGCGCCGACGGGAAGGAACTGTTCTATATGAACTCGCAGGGGCGGCTCAACGCAGTGCCAGTAGAGTCCGGTGCGACCTTTCAGGCAGGTGCCCCTACGTCGCTGTTCGAGGTAAAGGGGCGCGTCATAGCACGTGCCGACGGCCAGCGTTTTCTGGCACAGGTAATGGGCGATATCGATGACTCCGCGGTGGAAAACGTCGTCCTGAACTGGAAGGCGTTGCTGCCGGCGCGGCGGTAGGTGCGCTCGCTTTCCCGGTCAGAACCGCGCCATAATCGACCCATGTCCCTCCGGCACCTACTCTTTCTGCTTCTGTCCGCAGTCTCCTCGTTAGCGGCTGCCGTACCGACACCCACCGAGCACCTCGGCTACGCCCCCGGCGCCGACTTCAAGCTCGCCGACTACAACGACATCATCACTTACTTCCAGAAGGTCGAGAAGGCCACTCCCCGGCTCAAGCTGGTGCAGTACGGCAAGACCTCGCTGGGCAAGCCGATGTATGTGGCGCTGATCTCGTCCGAGGAGAACCTGCGCCAGTTGGACAAGTACAAGGAGATGAACCGGCGGATGGCGCTGGGCCTGGCATCCAAGGAGGAAGCGGCCCGGATCGCAAAGGAAGGGAAGGTCTTCGTTTGGATTGATGCCGGCATGCATTCCTCGGAAGCCGCCTGCCCGCAGGGCTCGCCGGAGCTCGCCTACCGGATGGTGACCGGAGAGGACGACGAGACCCGCAAGATCCGCGACAAGGTGATCCTGGTCCATGTCCCGGTGACCAACCCTGATGGCCAGGACATGATCTCGCATTGGTTCCGGAAGAACGTGGGGACGCAGTATCAGGACGCCGGGCTGCCGGAGCTTTACCAGAAGTACGCCGGGCACGACAACAACCGCGACTGGTTCATGTTCAACCTGGAAGAGACGCGGCATACGGGCAAGCTGCTGTTCCAGGAGTGGTTCCCACAGATCATGTACAACCAGCACCAGGCGCCGGCGTTCCCGGCCCGTATCTTCGTGCCGCCGTATGCCGAGCCGCTGAACCCTTCGATTCAGACGCCGGTGATGGAGGGGATTACGATGCTCGGGGCTGCCATGCGCGAGCGGTTCGCGATGGAGGGCAAGACGGGCGTGTTGAGCTATGTGGGATTCGACGCCTGGTGGAACGGCGGCCTGCGGTCGACCCCGGCCTTTCACAACATGCACGGCATTCTGACCGAGACCGCCATGCAGGCCTACGCGATCCCGAAAGAGTACAAGCTGAGCGACCTGCCCGACCGATTCGCGAATGGCATCCCGACCAAGCAGCCGACGGTGTTCTATTCGCCATGGATGGGCGGCCGGTGGGGAGCCCGCGACGCCATCGAGTACATGCTGACGGCCGATATGGCGATCCTGAACCTGGCCGCGTCGATGCCCGAGCGTTGGATTTACAAGGCATGGGACCTGGCTGCGAAGAACATCGCGATGGCCGATACCGCCAAGCCATTCGCCTATGTGGTGCCCCCGGATCAGTGGGACCCGTGGACGGCCAACGAGATGCTGCGCCGGCTCCAGTTGGGCGGAATTGAGGTGAAGCGCGCGACGGCCGAGATCCGGATGGGCGACAAGAGCTACCCGGTCGGCTCCTACGTGATGCTGGCCGGGCAGGCGTTCCGGTCGTACCTGGTGGACCTGATGGAGCCGCAATCCTATCCCGAGCTCCGGAGCGGCACGACGGGACCGACGAAGCGGCCCTACGACGTTGCGGGCTGGACGCTGCCGATGCAGATGGGCGTGCGCGTCGAGCGGATCAACGACCGCTTCGATATGTCCAAGCTGACCGGGGTGAGCGAGGTGCCATCCGCTCCGTGGCAGTTGGACAGCAAGGACAACTCGTCATACCTGAAGCTGGCCCAGATGCTGGGCGCGGGCCAGAAAGTCGGCTGGTCGGCCGATGGCAAGCTGGTGACCTCGGGCTACGCCTGGGAGCTGAAGAAGCCGCGCGTGGCGATTTATGAGCCTTACGCTCCCAACATGGATCTGGGGTGGACGCAGTGGCTGCTGGATACCTTCCAGGTGCCCTATACGGTGCTGCACAACGCCGATATCCAGAAGGGCGGGCTGCGGGAGCGGTTCGATACGGTGCTGTTCGCGCAACAGCCGGTCGACTCCATCCTGCACGGGCTCCGCGATGGCGGCGGCGGGGGCGAGGAAGAGGGTGGGCGGAACACGCCGGATCGCGTTCGTCCGCGTCCCCGGCCGGAGCATGTTGGGGGGATCGGCGCCCAGGGCGTGGCGGCTTTAGAGGCCTTCGTCCGTGACGGTGGCACGTTGGTAGCCTTGGCGAATGCGACCGAACTGCCTTTGCAGTTCCTTCCGCTGCCGGTGCGAGTTGCTGCGCGGGGAGGAGAGACGGGCTTCTATTCGCCGGGGTCGCTGTTGCGGGCGACGGTGGATACGTCCAACCCGCTCGCGTTTGGGATGCCCAAGGACGCCATAGTGTTCTCGAGTGGCGGACCGGTAATGGATGTGGCGGGCGCCGGTGCGAAGTCGGTGGTGAACTTCGCCCGGCGGGACCTATTAGCGAGCGGCTGGGTAAGCGGAGAGCGGGCCGTGCTGGGCAAGAGCATCCTGGTGGAGGCAAGCCACGGCAAGGGCCGTGTGGTGCTCTACGGATTCCGTGTCCAACATCGCGGCCAGCCCTTTGGGACGTTCAAGCTGTTGTTGAACGCCCTGTACCTCGGCTCGGCGCAGAAGCTGTAGGGCGCCCCGCTGTGGCGGCCGTGTTGCGCGGGGCGGCCTGACAGGACCGCCAATGTCACGGCGCGAATGCCTGCAGGCGAGCGGGTTGGCTCGGTCTGCCGGCTACGGTGGCCGCGGATGGTCGGGCGGCTGACGGGCCCGCCAATGTCACGGCGCGAATGGCTGCGGGCGAGCGGGTGGCTCGCCGAACCGGCTGTGGCGGCCGCGTTGCGCTGGGTGGGCCGCCAGCTTGCGCCGGCGGCCTGGACGGAGGTGCGGTTTCCGGGTGGTTTCAATTTTCAACCCTATAGGCCGCCCGGGCGCGGACACCCCTGTGGATGAAAATGGGGTGCTGAGGGGATAGAATAGCGCG
>Ga0315912_10000739_pt1 | contig 50157 bp, 38 predicted proteins | sample VfabasoilMG_FD_204469 | JGI IMG/M metagenome (GOLD analysis project Ga0315912, IMG submission 204469) | Garden soil microbial communities collected in Santa Monica, California, United States - V. faba soil | ecosystem: Environmental > Terrestrial > Soil > Garden | place: USA: California... | reverse complement strand
CGCGGCCGTTCGCCGGCAGCTCGAGCGCGTCGCCGGGCGCCTGGCCGGCGACCGTCAGGCCGATCAGTGGGCCGTTCGTCACCATCGTGCGCCCGGCCTTCAGGGCGCCCAGGAATGCATCGCGCTCCAGGACACCGCCGCTGTCCACGTACACCCGGTTCATCCCCACCGGGCCGCGCAGCGAGGCGTAGTTCGCCATGGTGTCGCTGCCCGAACCGGCGGGCAGCCGGTAGCCGAGGTTCAACAGTCGATACCAGATGTCCGCCGTGGCGCGGGCGTCGGCGAAACCGACCACTTCGTAGTAGTCGACCTTGCCGAGCACCACGTCGACCGGCAGCGCGTGGGACAAATGCCCGGTCTTCCTGCCCGGATCCGGCACTTCGTCGAACGGATGCACATAGCCCACGAGGCCGGACTGCGCGTGCGTCCAATCCGCCACCGTGCCGTTCGTCGGTACCGGGCTCGCCACCGCCGTGTTCGGATAGACCGTGTAGTCGGGCTGGATGTAGTGCGAGCGCAGGTTCAGCAGGCCCATGTGGCCCCAGTAGCTCGAGTGGTACTCCTGTCCGTGCAGCAGCAGCACGTCGGCGGCCGAGGCCGGATCGGGGTCGGTGCGGAACGCGCCGATGTCGGGGATGCGCTGTTCCTTGTTCACCACCAGGTTGTAGACCAGGTCCAGGTCCTCGGCGCGCGCCTGGTCCACGAGGCGCGCGGGCGTGTTCCGGTAATGACCGCCGTAGTTCATGTGTACGTGCAGGTCGCCGCCCACGAAGCGGCCGAAGGCGGCCGGCGTGGCCAGCGGTGCGAGCGCGATCGTCGCCGTCGCGACCCGGTCCGCCGACACCTCCACGTCGCGATCGACCACGGCCGACTCCAGGCCGCGCCAGACGCGCACGCGCGTCGTGCCGACCGGCACTGTCAGGCGTACAGAGCCCTGCGCGTGGAAATAGCGGTTCTCCTCGGCCTGCAGGGCGCGATCGAAGCCGTCGTCCGCGTGGCGCCAGGCGTCGTCGGGTGCGTGCGCGCGGGCGTCCGCGCCGGTGACCGCGACGCGCGCCGCGACGGGCTTGCCTTGCGCATCGCGCAGGTCGAGCGCGAGCGTGCCGGTCGCGCGCTTGTACCGTCGCGATTCGATCGCCAGCCGCTCGTGCCTGCCGCCCGCACCGAGATCGATCCAGCCGAGGGCGGTATTGCCCGTCTCGTTGCTGACATAGGCGAGGCGTCGCCCATCGCGCGACCAGCGCACGGCCGTGAGGTCGAACTCGCCGTACGTGAGCGGCATGGGATTGCCACCGGCGGCAGGCAACAGCCAGATCTGGTGCGTGTTGCGCCCGAGGTAGGAACTGTAGGCCAGGGTCGATCCGTCGGGCGACCAGTCGGGGCGCATCTGCCAGTTCGTCTCCTCGTCGTGCACGCGCACGGCGGAGGCGGGATCGGCGATCGCCGCGCGCCAAAGCGCGCCGCTGCCGTGCGGCACGTCGCGATTGGAGACGAAGGAGAGCGACCGGCCATCGGGCGACCAGCTCGGGCTGAGCTCGTGGTCGTACGCACCGTAGTAGTAGCGCGCGATCGGAGACTTCCGTTCGGGCAACAGCGCGCGCGCGTTGCGCAATGCATCGGCTTGCAGTTCGGCGACGAACACGCGGAAGCGCCCCGTGCCCTCCGTGGATACCCAGGCGAGGCGCTTGCCGTCGGGCGAGAAGCGCGGCTCCACGTTCGCCGCGCCGGCGCTGGTCAGGGCCGTGACGGTGCCGGACGCGAGGTCGAGCAGTTGCAGTTCCAGCGCATCGCGATGCTGGCGCGTGAACACGACGTGGCTGCCGTCGGGGGACCAGTCGGGCTGGAAGTCGTAACCCGGGCCGTCGGTGAGTTGCCGCGCCGTGCGCGATTCCAGGCCCTGCTGCCACAGGCTGCCGGCCATGGAATACACCAGTTCCGAGCCGTCCGGCGACCAGCTCGCGCCCGTGGGGCCGCTGGCGACCTGCGGCAGGTACATCTCGCGGAAGTAGTACGAGTGCGGGACGGTGATCTGCTTGAGGACCGCTTCGCGAGCGGCGTGGGCGAGATCGGCGAATGGCCAACAGGCGAGCGTCAACAGGACGATCTTCGCGAGATGCGCGACTACCTTTGTAGCAGCGCGCTTCAGCGCGCGAAGCAACCTGGCCCCGATGACGATCGTTGAGATAGGGCGGTCGGGAAAAGATCGCGCGCTGAAGCGCGCTCCTACAAAGGCCGTGGTGGCGCGGGGCGCGATCATGAGCCGCCCTGTCCCGCCGCCTCCAGGCTCCGATGCAGGATCTCCAGCGCCGCATCGGCGTCGGCCTCGGTGATGCACAGGGGCGGCATCAGCCGGATCGTGCTCGCCCCGCAGGCGAGCAGCAGCAGTCCGCGATGGAACGCGGCTTCCAGCACCCGCTGGCAGAGCGCCTTCGCGGGCTGCTTCGTGGCGCGGTCCTCGACCAGTTCCACGCCGATCATCAGGCCCCGGCCGCGCACCTCGCCGATGCACGCGTGGCGCTCCGCGAGGGCCCGGAGCCGCGGCATCAGGTACTCGCCCATGTGCGCCGCGTTCGCGGCGTACTCGCGCTCCACCAGGCCCAGCGTGGCGAGCGCGGCGGCGCAGGTGATGGGATTGCCACCGTACGTGTTCCCGTGCGAACCGCGCGGCCAGCGCGACATGATCCGGCGCGGCGCCACCACCATGCCGATCGGCAGGCCCGATCCCAGGCCCTTGGCGAGGGTGAGGATGTCGGGTCGCACGCCTTCGTGCTCGCACGCGAACATCCGTCCGGTGCGACCGACGCCGGCCTGCACCTCGTCGAAGATCAACAGGATGCCGTGGCGGTCGCACAGCGCGCGCAGGCCGGCGAGGAAACCGGGCGGCGGCACGAGGTATCCGCCCTCGCCCTGGATCGGCTCGATCAATACCGCGGCCACGTCCTTCGCCGGCAGCGGCCCCTGGAACAGCACGTCCTCGATGTACGAGAGCACGGCCCGGCCCTGGTCGTCGCCGGCGAACAGCGGACGGTAGGGGTTGGGGAACGGCACGTGCGTCACGCCGGGCATGGTCGGGAAATAGCCCTGGTTCTGCGTGTACTTGCTGGAGGTGAACGCGAGCGAGCCCATGGTGCGGCCGTGGAAGCCGCCGACGAAGCCGATGTAGCGGCCGCGCCCGCTGACCTGGCGCGCGAGCTTGATCGCGCCCTCCACCGCCTCGGTGCCGGACTGGCAGAAGAACGACATCGCGGGCTCGCCGAACGGCGAGAGGCGCGACAGTTCCTCGGCCAGGCGCACCTGCCCTTCGTGCCAGAAGTCCGAGGAGATGTGCAGGAAGCGCTGCGCCGCCTCGCCGACCGCGCGCACGAGGTCGGGATGCGCGTGGCCGGTGGAACACACGGCGATGCCCGCCATGAAATCGAGGTAGCGGTTGCCGTCCACGTCCCACACGTGCGCACCCGACCCGTGCGACATCACGAACGGGTACTCGCGCGGATACGAGGGCGACACCACGAGTGCATCGCGATCGATCAGCGCGCGCGCCTTGGGGCCAGGGAGGACGGAAGCCCGCGTGATGTCGTTCATGACGGTTCCTTGCCGGGACGAGTTCGAATCCGCTGACGCGCGTGTCTCAATCCACCACGGTGCGCGATTGCTCGCGCAGGTACAGCGGCAGGTAGTAGAACGAGGCGATCGCCTTGCCGGTGGACCCCGAGCCCTTCCAGCCGCCGAACGGCTGGTAGCCGGGCCACGCGCCGGTGGTCGCGCCCTGCGGACGGTTCGCGTAGGTCACGCCCGCCTCGATGTTCTCCTGGAACCAGGCCACGTCGTCGTCGTTGCCGTAGACACCGGCGGTGAGACCGAGCGGGGAATCGTTCGCGAGCGCCATGGCCTGGTCGCGATCGCGCACGCGCGCGAGCGTGGCGATGGGCAGGAACATCTCGTGCCGCCACAGGCGATGGCCGAGCGGCGTCTCGGCGAGCGTGGGCGCGACGAACCAGCCGTTCGCCAGCCCGTCCTCGGCCAGCACCGTGCCGCCGGCGATCATGCGCGCGCCGCCTTCGACCAGTTCCTCGCAGTAGCCCTGGAAATCGCGGTAGGCGCGCTGGTGGATCACCGGCCCGAGCCAGTTCTCCTGGCGCGTGGGATCGCCGATGCGCAGGGCCGAGATGCGCTCGGCGAGCTTGTCGATCAACGCGTCCGCGACGGCCTCGTCCACGTAGATGCGCGACGCCGCCGAGCATTTCTGCCCCCCCAGGCCGTAGGCCGAGCGCACGATGCCGAGCGCGGCGCGATCGAGGTCGGCGTTGCGCGTGACGATGACGGGATTCTTGCCGCCCATCTCCAGGATCGCCGGGCGCGGATACACGCCGCCGGCGAACCGGCGCGAGATCTGCATGCCGATGTCGAACGACCCGGTGAAGGTGATGCCGCCGAGGTCGCGATGCTGCGCGAGCGCGTTGCCCGCCTCGGCGCCGCCACCGGTGACGAGGTTGAACACGCCGGGCGGAAGGCCGACGTCGTGCAGCGCCTCGGCCAGCAGTCGACCGGACCACGGCGTGTCGGTCGCGGCCTTGAGCACCACGGTATTGCCGGTCACCAGCGCGGCCGACACCGGCCCGGCCGCGAGCGCGAGCGGGAAGTTGAACGGCGCGATCACGCCCCACACGCCGTGCGGGCGCATGACGCTGCGGTTGCGGCTGGTGAACCCGTTCAGCGGATCGTTCGGCAGCGGCTCCTCGTAGCCGTGGTGGCGTTCGAAATCGTCGCAATAGACCTCGAAGAAATCCGCCGTTTCCTGCGCCTCGGCGAGCGCCTCCATGCGGTTCTTGCCGACCTCCAGCGTGAGCGCTGCCGCGATCTCGAACACGCGTTCCTCGATCAGCCTCCCGGCGCGGCGCAGCAGCGCAAGCCTTTCGGCCACGGGCATGGCGCGCCAGGACGGGAACGCGCGCTTCGCCGCCGCGACCGCGAGGTCCACCTGCTCGGCGGACGCGGCGTCGAACTGGCCGAGCACGCGCTGGTCGATGGGCGAGCGCTTCTCGAACAGGCGCACGCCGTCGCAATCCTTGCCGTCGATGTAGAGGCGATGGCGGCCGCCGAGTCGCGCCTGGATCGCGGCCATCGCCGCGTCGTAACGCGTGTGCAGCTCCGCGGGCGGGTCGTACATGCTCGCGTAGGTGATCTTGTAGCTCATGGGCGCCCTCCCAGGCATGCGCAGGGGCACGCGCGCGCGTGCCAGCCGTCGATTGTACGTGGGGAGGTGCCGGGAGGTGGGGCGGCAGCGAGCACTCCCGGGGTTGGCCCAGGGACGAAACCCGGGCAAAGCGCTCCGGGAATTTTGTAGGAGCGCGCTTCAGCGCGCGATCTTTTCGCCACACAGCCTGGCCATCGCGAATCGAAAAGATCGCGCGCTGAAGCGCGCTCCTACGAAGGGCCCGCGCGCCACGCGAACGTGCGTGCGCCGGCGCTGGACTATCCCGGCATCGCGCCCAGCAATCGATCCAGCAGGTCCAGCGCGAACGCGAGGTCGTGCTCTTCGATCACCAGCGGTGGCGCGAGCAGGATCAGGTTCCCGCGCACGGCGAACAGCACGCCCTCGGCGCGCGCCGCGCGCACCAGGGCAGCGAGTTCGGGCGCCATCGCATCCCATGCGCCAAGCGGCTCCCGCGTATCCCGGTCGCGCACCAGTTCGAGCACGGCGAACAGGCCCTCGCCGCCGCGCACCTCGCCGATCACGCGGTGGCGGGCCTGCATCGCGTCCAGCCGCGCGCGCATCACGGCACCGAGGCGACGGGAGCGTTCGATCAGGCCTCCCTGCTCGTACGCCTCGATCGCCGCGACACCCGCGGCGCACGCGAGCGGATGCCCGCAATAGGTCAATCCCGTTGGCAGGTAGCGCGGGGCCAGCCGCTCGGCGATCTCGCGCGTCATCACCACCGCGCCGAGCGGCAGGTGCGCGCCGGTGAGCCCCTTCGCGAGCGTGAACAGGTCCGGGCGCCCCGCCTCGCCGTGGCGCTGCCACGCGAACCATTCGCCGCAGCGGCCGAAACCGCTCATCACCTCGTCCGCGACCAGCGCCACGCCGTGCTCGCGCGTCGCCGCGCGCAGCGCGGGCCAGTACGCATCGTGCGCCACGATGCCGTTCGTGCCGGCGCCGGGCTCGACCAGCACGGCGGCGACGCGTGCGGGGGACTCGCGCGCGATGAAGTCCGACACCGCGCCCGCGGCGCGCAGCGCGCACTCGCGCGCATCGGCGCTGTCGAACGGGCAGCGGTACGCGTACGGCGGCGGCACATGCCGCACGCCGGGAATGCCGCTGGCGCGCTGGTCGACCAGGCGCGCGTCGCCGGAGAGGGAGATGCCCGCGAAGGAGGCGCCGTGGTAGGAGCGGTCGCGCGCGAGGATCAGGCCATCGGGCTTGTCCGAGGCCCAGCGCGCGAACTTGATCGCGCTCTCGTTCGCATCGGCGCCGCCGAGCGTGAAGTACACGCGCCCGCCCTCGAACCCCGCGAGTTCCAGCAGGCGCGCCGCGAGTCGCGCGCGCGGCTCCGCACCCCAGGCGTTGGAGGTGTAGCACAGGCGCGCGGCCTGCTCCTGGATCGCGCGCACGAGGTGCGGGTGCTGATGCCCGAGATTGCAGCACTCCGAAAGACTGGAGCAGTCGAGGTAGCGCCGACCGTCCTCGTCCCAGAACCACGCACCCTCGCCTCCCACGACGGTCGGTGCACGCCACTCGTCCTGCACGCACCAGCTGTGCAGGACGGTGTCGCGTTCGGTGCCGGCGGGACGGAACTCGCGTCGGGTCATCGGGATGCGCTTGCCACGAGCGAGCAAGTGAAACCTGCTGTTGCCCCCGCGAAGGCGGGGGCCCAGTGACCTTGTCCTTCGAACGCGGTCTCGAACGAATCAAAGTCGCTGGGCCCAGGCCTTCGCGGGGGCGACGGAAGGTTGCGACAATCCTGGAATCGCGGATGCGCGATCAAAGGATTCAGACTGGCTTTCGGAACAGCGACGTGGTCGCCAGGTGCCCCGCGAGCGCGGCGAGCCCGATGCCGACGAGGCTCCAGCCAAGCTGCAGCGCCCAGTACTCCAGGCCGCCCATGCCGATGCCGCCCGGACCGTTCATCACCGCCATCAGGCCGAAAGACAGCAGCCAGCCCGCGATCGCGGCGCCCAGTCCGGCCAGCGCGCCGTGCAGCGCGCCGCGCGTGCCGGCGAACCAGCCGGCGGCGAAGCCGGTCGCGAGGCGGCCACCGAAACCGAGCACGCGGTAGACGAGCATCACCGCCATCATCGAGCTGTCGGCGTCGCGCATCGGCATCACCATCGAGAGCACGACGCCCGCGACCCAGAACGCCACGCTGACCGCGATGCCGATGGCGATCGCGGTCCAGTTCAATCCCTTCATGGCGGGGCTCCGTGCATGCGGGTGGCGCGGGGTCGATGGTAACGCCGGATCAGCCCGCGCGCGCTTCCAGCGCCGCGACCGCCGGCAGCGTCTTGCCTTCGAGGAATTCGAGGAAGGCGCCGCCGCCGGTGGAGATGTAGGAGATGTCCTGCGCCACGCGGTACTTCTCCACGGCCGCGATGGTGTCGCCGCCGCCGGCGATGGAGAACGCCTCGGACTTCGCGATCGCGAGCGCCACTTCACGCGTGCCGGCGCCGAAGGCATCGAACTCGAACACGCCGACCGGCCCGTTCCACACCACGCTGCCCGCCGCCGCGATCATCGCCGCGTAGCGCGCCGCGGTCTCGGGCCCGATGTCCAGGATCATCTCGTCGGCGCCTACCTGGTCCACGCGACGGACGCTGGCCGGTGCGTCGGCGGCGAATGCGGGCGCCACCACCACGTCGCTCGGGAGCGGGATCTCGGCGCCGCGCGCCTTCGCGTCGGCCACGATGCTGCGCGCGGTCCCGAGCAGGTCCGTCTCGCACAGGGACTTGCCGACGGCGTACCCCGCGGCAGCGATGAAGGTGTTCGCGATGCCGCCGCCGACGATCAGCTGGTCGACCTTGCCGACCAGGTTCGCCAGCAGTTCGAGCTTGGTCGAGACCTTGGAGCCGGCAACGATCGCGAGCAGCGGCCGCTTGGGGTGTTCCAGCGCCCGCGCGAGGGCGTCGAGCTCGGCGCACAACAGCGGACCCGCGCAGGCCACCGCCGCGACGCGCGCGACGCCATGCGTGGAAGCCTGCGCCCGGTGCGCGGTGCCGAAGGCGTCCATGACGAAGATGTCGCACAACGCGGCGTAGCGGCGCGAGAGCGCCTCGGCGTCCTTGTCCTCGCCCACGTTCATGCGGCAGTTCTCGAGCAGCACGACCTCGCCAGGGCCCACGGACACGCCATCGAGGTACTCGCGCACGAGGGGCACCGGCGCGCCCAGGTGCTGTCCGAGCCACGCGGCGACCGGCGCCAGCGACGAGGCGGCGTCCCAACTGCCCTCCTTGGGCCGGCCCAGGTGCGAGAGCACCATGACCGCGGCACCCGCATTGCGGGCCGCGCGGATCGTGGGCAGCGCCGCTTCCAGGCGCTGCGTGGCGGTGATCCGGCCGTCCTGGATCGGCACGTTCAGGTCCTCGCGGATCAGCACGCGCTTGCCGCTGAGGTCGAGGTCGGTCATGCGCAGGACGGCCATCGGGGACTCCGGTTGCGGAAACCGGGCATTACAGCGACACGCCCGGAAGGATGCAATCCGCACCCATCGATGCGCGTGCGGGAGCGGTGTACGCTAGCCGTCCAGGCGATGGCGCGACGATCGGCGGGAGCGGTTTCCCGGCGATGCGCGCGCCGATGCCGCACCGGGTACCGGCCGACGCGATCCGCCCACGTGAACCCCACGCCCGACCTGCTCGCCACCGGTAACCCGCTGTCCGCGGCTGCGCAGTTGCTGCGCGCCCTGGTCGCGCGCTACGCGCTGGTGGGCAGCTATCGCGACACGGGCGTGGTGCTGGTCCACCTGCCGTCGGACGAGGTGCCGTTCGAGGTGCCGTTCCAGACCGCCTACGAGGCGCCCGGGCGCTACCGGTTCCAGTTCGATTTTCCGCATCCGCACCCGACCCTGAGGCGCGTGAGCACCCGCTACGTCGTGGGCTCCGACGGCGAGCAGGCGTACTCGCACACCCACGTGCCCGAGCACGTACCCGAACGGCGCCTGCTGCGCACGCTCTCGCTCGCGCTCGCCGGCACCACCGGCCTCGCCTGCGGCGCCGCCCACACCATCGCGCAACTGCTGCTCGCCGGCGTGCGCGGTACCGCGCTCACCGACCTGACGGACCTGCGCCTCGACGGCCACAGGCTCGTCGACGGCGTGCTCTGCCATCGCCTGCTCGGCACCCATCCCTATGCGGGCCCGCACGAACTGCTGATCGGCCGCGACGACCTGCTCCTGCGAAAGCTCTCCAAGCGCTCGGCGAACATGCCGATCGAGGAGGTCAGGCAGGCGATCGCGCTGGATGTGCCGGGCGATCCCGCGCACTTCCGGATGCCGCCGGCGTAGGCGTGTCGGAGCGGTCGATCCTCTGACGGCGCTCTTCCTGTCCGCGAAAGGATCGCGCGCTGAAGCGCGCTCCTACAAAGGTCGGCTGCGTTGCGGTGTGGCATGGGTCCACAGGGGGCTCAGGATCATCGCCATGCCCGCTGCAGCGACCAGGTGCTTGAGCGTGTGTCCGCTGACGAACCCGGTCCACGCGTAGAGCTCCGGATCCAGGACCTCGAAGAGCTTCGCCACGACATAGGCCGCGAGCGCCCACCACAGCGCTCTTCTCGTTCCGAGGTTCGACCGGTACAGGACCAGGATCATCGGTATCAGCACCAGCGGCAGGAACTGCACCAGCAGGTACGGCCTGAGGTCGCCGCGCCCCATCGATTCGGTCATCGCCCAGTACGCCACCGATGCAATGCCCGCCGCGATGAGAACCGGCATGAGCTTGCGCGCCAGCCGGGCATCGATATGGTGGCCGATCACGATCGCCAACAGCGACATGAACGAGACCGCCATGGGGAGACGATCCCAGACCAGCGTGTCGTTCGTGGGAGACAGGTGGTAGAGGCAGGATCCGACCGCGACACCGATCGCACCGATGCAGAAGACCCGATAGGCGTCGATCAGCTCCCTCACGGGACCGCGATCGGAAGCAGCGACCGACCGCAGCAAGCCGAGCAGGCCCAGAACGACGAACGGCAGGTTTGACAGGACATTGCCTGCGTTGGGAACACCCAGCCAAGCGCGATCGTCCGCGTAGAGCATCAGGTGCGGGGGCTGGGCGATTGGAGGCACGACGCCGGCGGCGACGATCGTGAGCACGGCGACGGCCAGCAAAAGCGTGGCGCGCCAGTCCCGCGCCGGATGATCGGTCGATGGAAAGCGTCGTTCCTGCACTTGGGTTCTCCAACGGCGATGCGCTCGCCGGCCAGGGTCGAGCATTCTCCACCGACGACCGCGCGGCCAGCGCATCAAGCGATGGGGTCGAGCATGCCGCTGGCGGTATCGGTGCGTGATACCAACACCCCACCTTGTCGAGGCGCGACGACGATCGACGCAGGAGCGCGCGTGAACGCGCGAAGGCGTGGCGAGGATACGGGGCGTGGAGGCGGCCCGAGGTGTGGTGTTCGCGCGCTCACGCGCGCTCCTACGAAGAATGGCGTTGGGCGTCGTGCAGGTTTCCGGAAAGAAAAATCCCGGCTTGCGCCGGGATTCTTCGTCTCGCGTGCTACAGGGTCAGCAGGGGGTCAGAACTGCAATCCCCAGCTGTTGAGCCTGCCGGTGTCGCCCGCGGCCTGGTCGGCCACGCGCAGGGTCCAGGTGCCGTTCGGGGCCGTGATCGCGGAGGCGTTCACGGTGAAGGTCTGGTTGATGTTGTCGGTGCCGCCGCCCGTGCGGTTCCAGATCGGGAAGACCGTGCCGTTGGGCGCGATCAGGTCGATCTTGAGGTCGCCCTGGTAGGTGTGGGTGATGTTCACCGGCACCTTGAGCGTGGAGGAGGCCGCGCCGGTCACGCCGGTCACCGCGATCGTGCTGTTGATCGTGGTGTTGTCGGCGATGTTCACGCCCGTGCTGTTGGTGAACGACGGACCCGCCACCACGGTGCTGTAGCTGCCGGTGAGGCTTACGCCGGAGAAGGTGGAATAGGCCTTCAGCCGGATGTAGTACGTGCCGGCCTGCGCGGTGGTGATGTTGCAGGTCTCCGAGTTGCCGCTCGCGTACGGACGGCAGTCGTACACGGTGTCGGTGGGCGCGGCGCCGAACTTCACGTACATGTCCGCATCACCCGTGCCGCCCGACATCACGAACCTCAGGTTCGTCGCGCCGCTCGGCACCACCATGGTGTAGTTCAGCGAAGCGCCCGTGGCGGCGCCGAGGCCGGTCACGGCCACGCCGTTCGACAGCACGTTGCCCGGGGGCGCGGTCACGGTGACCGAGGAGGACTTCGTGTTCGTCAGGCCGCCGTTGTCGGTCACGGTGAGCGTGACGGTGCGGGTGCCGGCCGAGGCGTAGGTCTTGCTCGGGCTGGTCGCGGTCGAGGTCGTGCCGTCGCCGAAGTTCCACGAACGCGAGGCGATGGTGCCGTCGGAGTCGGTGGAGCTGTCGGTGAAGGTCGCGGTGAGGCCGCTGGTGGTGAACGAGAAGTTCGCGACCGGGGCCACGTTCGCGGCGGTCGAGACGGTCACCGACTTCGAGACCGTGTGGGTCAGCCCGCCGTTGTCGGTCACGGTGAGCGTGACGGTACGGGTCCCGGCCGAGGCGTAGGTCTTGCTCGGATTGGTCGCGGTGGACGTGGTGCCGTCGCCGAAGTTCCACGAACGCGAGGCGATGGTGCCGTCGGAGTCGGTGGAGCTGTCGGTGAAGTTCGCGGTCAATCCGCTCGTGGTGAACGAATAGTTCGCCACCGGCGCCACGTTGCCGCCGGTCGGGGGCGCGAAGCCGCCGATGCCGTACACGTCGACCGACTGCGCGGTGCCGCCGGTCTCGTCGCGGTTGTCGGTGGAGATGGTCATGATGTCGTTCAGCACCATGTCCATGCCGTTGTAGTCGCCCCACTCGAACGAGTCGGTGATGTTGCGCGAGGTGACCGTGGTCAGGCGCGTGCCCGCGGTCCAGGTCTGGCCGCCGTTGGTGGACATGGAGTAGTACACGTCGGTGCCGGTGCGGCTGGTGCTGTGGCGGGTGTCGTAGTACATGACGAACACGCGTCCGTTCTGGTCCACGCTCATCCAGTGGTTGAAGCGATCGACGGTGTTCACGTCGGCCACCGGGTGCGGAATGGTCGTGGTCCAGGTGCTGCCGCCGTTGCGCGAGTACGCCACCTTGATCTGCGCGTGGTTCGCGGTCGCCGTGGTGTTGTTCTCCGCCGTGCTGGTGTCGAGCCAGGAGACGTAGACGCTGCCGCCGTAGGTGCCCGCGGAGATGTCGGAGGCCGCGGAAACGTAGACGAACGCGCGCCGGGTCTCCATCGCCGGGATCGGGAAGTCGAAGTCGGCGTTGAGGTTCGCGACCGTGACGGGCGTGCCGAACGTGGCGCCGCCGTCGGTGGTCTTCAGCATGCGGATCTGCTTGGCGTTGCTGCCGCCCGAGGTGGTGGGGAAGAAGAAGTACGCGTTGCCGGCCTTGTCGGAGGTGAGGTCGGAGCCGATGCCGCGGCTCGCGCTGTCGAGCGTGAGCACGGAGCCGAAGGTCAGGCCGCCATCGGCGGAACGGGCGAACTTCTGCACGTTGCCGTCGTGCCAAGCGGTGTAGATGTAGCCCTTGCGCGGCGAGCTCGCGTACGAGTCGACGTGGAAGTATTCCTTGTCGGACTGGTTCTGGTTCGAGAGCGTGGCGGTCTTGGTCCACGTCGCGCCATTGTCGGTGGAGCGGTAGAAGAACACGTTCGTGCCCGAGCCGACCACGGTGGAGAGCGCCATGGCGTAGCCCACGGTGCCGTCGGGCGACCAGCCCACGGCCGGGTCGCAGCAGGTGCCTGAGAGCGCGATCGGGCCGAGCCAGGTGGCGCCGCCGTCGATCGAGCGCCACATCTTCTGGCCAGTGCCGGGGCCGTTCGTGCCGGCGATCACGAGGTTGGTGTTGACCGGGTTGATCGCGATCGCGGATTCCGCGGCGCCGGCCGGCGAGGTGATGCGACGCTCGCCGCCGACGAAGTTCGCCGACAGCGTGGGCTCCTGCCTCGATTCGATCACGTCGTAGCCGCCGCTGCCGTTCGCGCGCAGGCCGCGATAGCGCTTGCCGTTGATCTCATAGCCTTCGTACTTCGCCAGGAAGCCGTTCAGCGCGGCGCGCGGATACTGCGCCGGGCCCTCGGTCATCAGGTTCGGGTTCGCCTTGCGCATTTCGATGCGATAGAAGGCCGGGATCGGCACGATCGCGTCGGCTTCGTTCGGGGAAAGCTTCGCCAGGTCGGACTTCTTCAGGCGGTAGTTGCGATCGTCCCAGGGGCCGAACTTCGCCAGGTCGGCGTACTTGACGTCGGGATCGACGCCGCGCGCCTGGTTGATCTGGAACTGGATGACGGCGTGTTCGTTCGCCTGGTCGGGCAGGCTCTTCGGTCCGCCGCCCGGCGGCTCATCGCCGCTGCCGTTGCCGGTCTGGGCGAACACTCCGCCAGACAACGCAAGCCCTACCAACAGCGCCGCGATGCGCGGCGCGCTGTGCTTCCTCATTGCGATCTCCCCGATGGTTGTTGGTACCGCTCCCGACGCTGGCACCATGCCGCGGCGGGTCGCCGTGCCCGGACCATCCCGGTCCCGCACGGCCCGACTCGCCGCCGTGCGTGACGCGGCGGTCGGTCGGGTTCGCACACCGGGGTCCACCCCGGCCTTGTCGCCACCGGTGCCGCCGCGGTCTGTGCCGCGTGCATCCACCGATGTCCCGCACCTGCACCGGATCCCGGCGACTCCCGCCGTCGCGGCGTGTTTCCCGACACGCCACCGGATCCGGCCCCGGATCGGACATGCAGTTTCCCCCGCCACGCACCTCCCGGTACGCAACGTGGGCCTCCGTCCTGGGACCGAGCGGTTGATCCGCCGGTAGTCCGACCCGAAATCGATCGCCCTTGTACGCGCTTTCCCGGTCCAAGTCTTGCTGCAACGCAGCGAGGGCGGACGCATCCGACTTGACCAGCGTCAAGGCCCAGGCCGCGGACAGTGTCTAGCCTTCACCCATGCTGGACCGGACGACCATGCGCAACGACCTCGAATTCGACGCCGACCTGCTGATGCGCTACGACGTGGCGGGGCCGCGTTACACGTCCTATCCGACCGCACCGAACTTCGGCACGGGGTTCCGCGCGGAGGACTATCGCCGGCACGCGCGCGCCAGCAACGACGACCCGGTGCCCAGGCCGCTGTCGCTGTACCTGCACGTGCCGTTCTGCACCAGCCCCTGCTTCTACTGCGGCTGCACGCGCGTGATCACGCGCGACCTGTCGCGCTCGGTCGGCTACCTCGAACGCGTCTCGCGCGAACTCGCGATGCATGCCGAACTGTTCGACCCCGACCGCCAGCTGCTCCAGCTGCACCTGGGCGGCGGCACGCCGAACTTCCTGGACCTCGACCAGTTCCGCGCCCTGTTCGCCAGGCTGTCGAGCCACTTCCCCTTCGCGCCCGCGGACGAGCGCGAGTTCTCGATCGAACTCGACCCGCGCGGGGCCACGCCGGACCTGATCGGCGGCCTCGCCGAACTCGGGTTCAACCGCATGAGCTTCGGCGTGCAGGACTTCGACCGCGAGGTGCAGGAAGCGATCAACCGCGTGCAGTCGGTCGAGGAGACCCTGGGCGCGATGCGCGCCGCCCGCGACGCCGGCGTGCAGTCGGTGAGCTTCGACCTGATCTACGGATTGCCGCGGCAGACCAATGCCGGCTTCGGCCAGACCCTCTCGACCGTGCTCGACGCGCGCCCCGATCGCATCGCGCTCTACAGCTACGCGCACCTGCCCGAACTGTTCAAGGCGCAACGCCAGATCGACCCGGCCGACATGCCCACGGCCCCGGCCAAGCTCGCCCTGCTCGGCATGGCGATCGAACGCCTGGGCGCGGCCGGCTACCGCTACATCGGCATGGACCACTTCGCCCTGCCGGGGGACGAACTCGTGCGCGCGCAGGAACAGGGTTCGCTGCAACGCAACTTCCAGGGCTATTCCACCCATGCCGAATGCGACCTGGTCGGACTGGGCGTGTCCTCGATCGGCAGCGTGGGCGACTGCTACGCGCAGAACGCGCGCGACCTGGCCGGCTACTACGCGATGATCGACGCGGGGCACCTCGCCGTGCAGCGCGGGCTCACGCTCACGCCCGACGACCAGCTCCGCCGCGAGCTCATCCAGCAGATCATGTGCCACGGCAGCCTCGAGTTCGACGCCGTCGAAGCACGCCACGGGTTCGATTTCGCGGAACGGTTCCCGGCCGAACTCGAGCGCCTGGGACAACTGGCGCGAGACGGACTGGTCACGCTGGACGATCGCGGACTCGTGGTCACCGCGCGCGGCCGCCTGCTGATCCGGCACGTCGCGATGGCGTTCGATGCCTACCTGCGCCGGCCGGCACCCTCACCGGCTCGCTATTCGCGCGTGATCTGAGCACCTCCCGGGTTGCGCGGGCCCGGAGCGACGCCGGGGGTGCCGGCCGGCGTCGATCGTGCGAATGGTGCATGTCGCACGGTGATCGTTTCGGGCTAGGATCGCGTCCACCCCCGTGCGCGACCGATTCCGTGGACGCCAATCAAGCCGCAAATCGCGCCCCGATCAACCCCCACGGCGAGGGCGACGACCTCACCTTCTGCGGCACCTGCGCGTTCGCGCCGGTGTGCCTGCCGGCCGGGTACGACAAGGCCGCACTGGCCTCGCTGCACACCATCATCGAGCACGTGGGGCCGTTCCCGCCGGGCCACCACGTGTTCCGCGCGCACGATCCGTTCACCGCGATCTACGCGGTGCGCGCGGGAACGATCAAGACCTCGCTGGTGGACGACCAGGGTCGCGAGCAGGTGCTCGGCTTCTACCTGCCGGGCGAACTGGTGGGCCTGAACGCGATCTATCCCGCCCAGTATCCCTGCGATGCGATCGCGCTCGACACGCTCACGCTCTGCCGCTTCTCGTTCGGCGCGATCGCGCAGCTGGCCACGCGCATGCCCGACCTGCAGCAGCAGCTGTTCCGCCTGTTGAGCAAGGACATCGGCACCTCGTCCCTGCTCGCCGGCGATTTCAGCGCCGACGAGCGCATGGCGGCGTTCCTGGTCGGCCTGTCCCGGCGCTTCGCCGCGCGCGGGTATTCCGCCACGCGCTTCCGCCTGACCATGTCGCGCGCCGACATCGCGAACTACCTGCGCCTGGCCGCCGAGACCGTCAGCCGCGTGTTGCGCCGTTTCCAGGACGACGGCCTGCTCCACATCGACCGGCGCGACCTCGAGCTGCTCGACGCGCCGCGCATCGCGCATATCGCGAGATCGGTGCTGCGCACGTCGTGACGACGCGGACCCCGATGCGTCGGTAGGAGCGCGCTCTCGGTCAGAACCGTCCCGCGCGCAGGTCCGCGATCGCCTGGTGGATCTCCTGCGGCGTATTCATCACGAACGGGCCGTACTTCGCGATCGGTTCGCGCAGGGGACGTCCCGCGATCAGCAGCGCGCGTCCGGCGAGCACGGCGCTCGCGAACTCGACCTGCTCGCCGTCGCCGAACACGGCCAGCTCGCCGCGCTCCACGCGCCGACCGCCGACCTGCAGCGCGCCCTCGAACACGTAGGCGAATGCGGTGTGACCCACCGGCACGGCATGCACGTAGCGCGCGCCGGGTTGCAGCGCCACGTCCAGGTAGGTGGGATCGGTGGCGACCGCCGAGATCGGACCTTCGACCTCGCCCACGCGACCGGCGATCACCTTGATCTCCACGCCGTCGGCCGGCGCGACGACCGGAATCGACTCCGGCGCGAACTCCTGGTAGCGCGGCGCGCACATCTTGTCCTTCGCCGGCAGGTTCACCCAGAGCTGGAAGCCGGCCATCAGGCCCTCCTCCTGCTCGGGCATCTCCGAGTGCACGATGCCGCGGCCCGCGGTCATCCACTGCACGCTGCCCGGCACCAGCAGGCCCTCGTGGCCGTGGTTGTCGCGATGGCGCATGCGGCCCGCGATCATGTAGGTGACCGTTTCGAAGCCGCGGTGCGGATGGTCGGGAAAACCGGCGAGGTAGTCGCCCGGCTGGTCCGAGCCGAACTGGTCCAGCATCAGGAACGGATCGAGGTCGCCCAGCTGCGGGGTGCCGATCACGCGGTTCAGGCGCACGCCGGCGCCGTCGCTCGCCGGCATGCCGCGGATGACGCGCTCGACGGTTCGTGCGCGCGCGGGGGTGTCGATGGCGAGGGTCATGGTCGGCTCCAGGGGTCCAAGGCGCGTATATGGAGCCGCGGCCGAGGGTTTCAATCGCCAGCGCCGGGCACGGCGTCATGCAGGCCGGGGCCCGCATCCGATCGAACTTCCCTGATCCAGATCAGGGCTGCCCGGACGCATGGGGAGCACGATTTCCATCAAGTCAACGACGGAGATCGCCGCCATGTCGGCCCAGAAACGCCTGTGGACCTTCCTCGGTCTGCTGCTGATCGGATCCTTCGGGGTCCTGCTCTATCTCGGCAACGAGATCTACCGCACGGCGCCGCCGGTGCCCTCGAGCTTCCGCACGACGGATGGCGCGATCGTGGCGTCCTCGGAGTCCATCGGCACCGGACGCCAGGTCTGGCAATCGATCGGCGGCCACCAGCTCGGTTCGATCTGGGGCCACGGCGCGTACGTGGCGCCGGACTGGAGCGCGGACTGGCTGCACCGCGAGTCGATCGCCCTGCTCGACGTGTGGGCGCAGGCCGCGTACCAGCAGCCGTTCGATCGCCTGCCCGACGGCCCGCAGGCGGAGCTCAAGAAGCGCCTGCGCACCGAGATGCGGCGCAACACCTACGACGCGGCCACCGGCATCGTCACGCTCAGTCCCGAGCGGGCCGCCGCGATCGCGGTGGTGGCGAAGCACTACGAGAGCCTGTTCGGCACCGATCCCGCGCTCGAGACGCTGCGCAGCCACTACGCCATGCGCGAAGGCACGGTCGACACGGCCGAGCACCGCGCCGCGCTCGGCCACTTCGTGTTCTGGTCGTCCTGGGCCGCCGCCACGAACCGGCCGGGCCAGGAGATCAGCTACACGAGCAACTGGCCGGCGGAGGAACTGGTCGGCAACGCGCCCACGTCGGGCACGTTCCTGTGGACCATGTTCTCGATCCTGTTCCTGATCGCGGGCATCGGCGCGCTCACCTGGTACTACGTGTCCATGCACGGACGCGAGCCCGAGGCCGTGCCGCCCGCGCACGATCCGCTGCGCGGGCTGGTGCTGACGCCCTCGATGCGCGCCACCGCGAAGTACTTCTGGCTCGTGGTCGCGCTGTTCCTCACCCAGATCCTGCTCGGCGCGTTCACCGCGCACTACCAGGTCGAGGGGCAGACGTTCTACGGCTTCAAACTCTCCGATTACCTTCCGTACGCGCTCACGCGCTCGTGGCACACGCAGATCGGCGTGCTCTGGATCGCCACCGCCTGGCTGGCCACGGGCCTGTTCATCGGCCCGGCGATCTCGGGCAAGGAGCCGAAATTCCAGCGCCTGGGCGTGAACTTCCTGTTCGCCTGCCTGCTCATAATCGTGATCGGGGCATTCACCGGGCAATGGTTTGCGGTGATGCAGAAGCTCGGCCTCGCGCACAACTTCTGGTTCGGCCACCAGGGCTACGAGTACGTGGATATCGGCCGCTTCTGGCAGATCTTCCTGTTCGTGGGCCTGATGCTGTGGCTGGTGCTGGTGGGACGCGCGCTGTGGCCGGCGCTGAAGGAGACCAACGAGACGCGCTCGATCGTCACGCTGCTGTTCCTCTCCACCGTGGCCATCGGCCTGTTCTACGGCGCGGGGCTGATGTGGAACGAGCACAGCCACCTGAGCATGATCGAGTACTGGCGCTGGTGGGTCGTGCACCTGTGGGTCGAGGGCTTCTTCGAGGTGTTCGCGACCGCGGTGATCGCCTTCCTGCTGGTGAAACTGGGGCTCGTGCGCGCGACCACGGCCACCGCGAACGTGCTGTTCACCACGATCGTGTTCCTCTCCGGCGGCGTGCTCGGCACCCTGCACCATCTCTACTGGACCGGCACGCCGACCGCGGTGATCGCGGTGGGCGCGAGCTTCTCCGCGCTCGAGGTGGTGCCGCTCGCGCTGATCGGCTGGGAAGCGTTCGAGACCTACCACCGCTCGCATGCGGCACCCTGGATGGCGCGCTACCGCTGGCCGATCATGTTCTTCGTGGCCGTGGCGTTCTGGAACCTCGTGGGCGCCGGCCTGTTCGGGTTCCTGATCAACCCGCCGCTCGCGCTGTACTACATGCAGGGCCTGAACCTCACCCCGCTGCATGGCCACACGGCACTGTTCGGCGTGTACGGCATGCTCGGCATCGGGCTGATGCTGTTCTGCCTGCGCTCGATCAAGCCGCACGCGATCTGGAACGAGACGGTACTCGCGCGCAGCTTCTGGCTGTTCAACGTCGGGCTCGCGGGCATGGCGCTGTTCTGCCTGCTGCCGATCGGCGTGCTGCAGCTCTCCGCCGCGCTCGAGCACGGCTACTGGTACGCGCGCTCGGCCGAGTTCATGCAGCAGCCGATCTTCCACCTGCTGGTTTGGCTGCGCGTGCCGGGCGACGTGTTCTTCGCCGCCGGTGCGGTGCTGCTGGCATGGTTCGTGGCGCGGCTGTGGATCGCGCCGCGGGAGCGGGCCGCGGCCACCGACGAGGGTGCGGCGACCGCGCGCGCTTGAGTCCAACCGCTGGGATCCGCAACGGCTGCGGTTGCGCGGGGTGCGTCCGAGACGCACCCTACGACAAGACGCCTCAGGCGCGCGCCGTGCCTGCCGTCGTAGGGTGCGTCTTGGACGCACCCCGCCAATCGCGACGCTCCCCAACCGATTGCAACGACCATGGCCGCCTACTACCTCCAGATCAAATCCGTGCACATCTGGGCCGTGATCCTGAGCGGCGCGCTGTTCGCGCTGCGTGGCCTGTTCATGCTCGCGCGCTCGGAACGCGCGAACCACGCGGTACTGCGCTACCTCTCCTACACCATCGACACCGTGCTGCTCACCGCCGCGCTGATGCTCACCACCATCCTGCAGCAGTTCCCGTTCGTGCACGGATGGCTCACGGTCAAGGTGCTGCTGCTCGTGCTCTACATCGTGCTCGGCACGCTCGCGCTCAAGCGCGGCCGTACGCGGCGCATGCAGGTCGCGGCCTACGTCGGCGCGCTGCTCGTGTACGCCGGCATCGTCAGCGTGGCGCGCGCGCACCATCCGCTGGGGTTCCTGCAAACCCTCGTGGCGATGTAGAGCGGAGCTTGCTCCGCTCGGGCCCCGCGAAGGGCAGCCGAGCAAGCTCGGCTCTACTGAATCGCGGGCGATTGCGCGACCCGGTGGGAGCGGGCAAGCTCGCCCCATGATCGAGCAACTACCCGCCGAGGTCGTCGGCCTGGGCGTCGCCGTCGGTTCGGGCCTGCTGATCGGCATCGAGCGCGAGCAGCACAAGGTCGAGTACGAAGGCCGCGCGCCGGCCGGCGTGCGCACCTGCGCGCTGTTCGCGCTCAGCGGCGCGCTCGCCATGATGCTCGGTCCGATCGCGCTCGCCGTGGGCGGCGCGTTCGTGGTGGCGGCCGCGATCGCGAGCTACTGGCACACGCGCGAGCACGATCCGGGGCTGACGACGGAGATCGCGCTCGTCGTCACCTACCTGCTCGGTGCGGTGGCGATGCGCTCGCCGGGGCTCGCCGCCGCGGTCGCCGTGCTCGCCACCCTGCTGCTGGAGAGCAAGTCCTTCCTGCACCACTTCGCGCAGCGCCTGCTCAGCGAGCAGGAGCTGTACGACGCGCTCGTGCTGCTCGCCTCCATCCTGATCGTGCTGCCGCTGCTGCCCGAGACGCCGCTCGGACCGTTCCAGGCGCTGAACCTGCGCCGGCTGTGGACGCTGGTCGTGGTGGTGCTGAGCCTGAACGCGGCGGGCTACGTGGCGATCCGCGCGTTCGGGCCGCGCCTGGGGCTGCCGCTCACCGGCATGGTCGGCGGACTGGTCTCCAGCGCCGCCACCATCGCGAGCCTCGGCCACCGCTCGCGCGAGCATCCCGACCTGCTGCGCCCTTGCGCCGCCGGGGCCATGTTCTCGAACCTCTCCACCGTGGCGATGCTCGTTGTGGTCCTGGTGGCCGTGTCGCCGTCGCTGGCGCGGCACCTCGCGCCCATGCTCGTCGCCAGTGGCGTGGTCGTGGTCGCGTACTCCACGCTGCTCGCCCGCCATGCGTTCTCCCAGGACGGCATCAGCGCAGGCCTGATCCCGAGCAGGCCGTTCCACTTCGGGCATGCCCTGAAGTTCGCCGGGCTGATCGCCGTCGTGCTGCTCGTCTCCGCGGCGTTGAATGCCTGGCTGGGCGAAGGCGCGATCGCGCTCACGGCCGCCGCGGTGGGCTTCGCCGACACCCATGCCGCGGCCGTCTCGGTCGCGGAACTGAACGCGAGCGGCACGCTGGCCGTGCACGATGCGGTGCTGCCCGTGCTGTACGCGTTCAGCGCGAACACGTTCACCAAGATCGTGCTCGCGCGCCAGACCGGCGGTGCGGCCTATGCGCGCCTGGTCACGCCCGGGCTCGCGCTGATGCTGGTCGCGGCCTGGGCCGCCTGGGCACTCGTGCTCGCCTGAATCCCCGTCGGTCGACGGGCTCGCTCACGGGTTCGCGTCGATGCTGACCACCGGCGGGTACGTCCAGGCCGGCTGCCACGCCGCGACGGGACGCGCGGAAAGCAGGGCAGCGCCGCGACCCCGCAGGCATTCGATCACGCGCTCGAAATGCCGCTCATCGAGCGTCGCCCCGCGCACGACCTTGCCCTGCATCGACCCGCACAGGTTCGCCGCCTGCACCAGCCCCCGATGCGCGCCCTGGAACAGCGCGAGCGCGGGGCCGCTTCCCGCGAGCAGGTCGAGCTGCACCAGCGGGCTGAGCTGCACCACGCCGGGCTGGATCGGATGGGGACTGAGCTCGTGCAGGCAGGAGAGGAAATCCGTACCCACGTCGATTCCGCCCAGGCGCTCCCGTGTGCGCCCCATGTTCAGGCAGGCATCGAGGTAGAACTCGAGAAAGCTGTTGCCGCGGCAGTACACGGACACCGAGTTGTTGATGCATTCGGTCGCGGTGAGCGCCTGGTCCTTGCCCGCGCCGATCCACAACTCACGCACCAGGGCGTATCCATTGAAATGCCTCGATGCGCAGGTCGAGGTCGAATACGAGCAGGTCGGCGTCCACCCACACGGTCCGGTCGTAGCCCTCGGCCAGCAGTTCGCGGGCGAGCACCAGGCGTGCCAGGTCGGATACCGGCAGCACCAGCGACCCCGCCTTGGCTCGATACCAGTCGGGCACGCGATCGAAAAGTTCGTCGCCGTAGTGGCGGTAGTCGTGGCCGGCACGCGCGGCCCAATCACGCACCGAGGCCTGGCAGGTCGCGAGCCACGGCGCGACGTCGCGCGTGCGGTAGGACTGGTAGACGACCGTCTTCATGGATGGCGTATGGTAGGACAGGAGGCCCCGGGCTTGACCCATGTCATGGTCCCACCGCCGGACCCGGGCCCAAGATGCACTCCATCGACGACACATTGACCAGGAGATCGCTCATGAACCGTGCCCCGCTCGCCTTCGCCATCGCCCTCGGACTCGCCCTCGCCTCGCCGCCGACGCAGGCCGCATCGGGTTCCGCCCTGCGCCAGGCCGCCACGCTCAGCGGCGCGACCGCGCCCGCGCAGGACACCGGAGGATCGGCGAAAGGGGATTTCGGTCCGCCGCAGGGTGCACCGGTTCGCGCCGTCCTCACCAATCCACCGCAGGTGCCGCCCGCCACCGGCCGCACCAAGCCCGCGAAGGTGATCGTGGACCTCGAGGTACGCGAGCTCGAGATGGAGATCTCCGAGGGCGTGAAGTACACCTTCTGGACCTTCGGTGGCACCGTGCCGGGCTCGTTCATCCGCGTACGCCAGGGCGACACCGTGGAGTTCCACCTGAAGAACCATCCCGACAGCAAGATGCCGCACAACATCGACCTGCACGGCGTCACCGGACCCGGCGGCGGCGCGGCCTCGAGCTTCACCGCGCCCGGCCACGAATCGCAGTTCACCTTCAAGGCGCTGAACCAGGGCCTGTACGTCTACCACTGCGCGACGGCGCCGGTGGGCATGCACGTGGCAAACGGCATGTACGGCCTGATCCTGATCGAGCCGCCCGAGGGCATGCCGAAGGTCGACCACGAGTACTACGTGATGCAGGGCGATTTCTACACGACCACGAAGTACCGCGAGAAGGGCATCGCGCCGTTCGACATGGAGAAGGCGATCGCCGAACAGCCGACCTACGTGCTGTTCAACGGCGCCGAGGGCGCGCTGACGGGCGACAAGTCGCTCACCGCGAAGACCGGCGAGACGGTGCGCCTGTACGTGGGCAACGGCGGACCGAACCTGGTGTCGAGCTTCCACGTGATCGGCGAGATCTTCGACAAGGTCTGGTTCGAGGGCGGCACGCGCTACCAGGAGAACGTGCAGACCACGCTGATCCCGGCCGGCGGCTCGGCGATCGCGGACTTCCGCATGGAAGTACCGGGCACCTACATCCTGGTCGACCATTCCATCTTCCGCGCGTTCAACAAGGGCGCGCTCGCCATGCTCAAGGCCGACGGCCCCGAGGACAAGTCGATCTATTCGGGCAAGGAAGTGGACAGCACCTACCTCGGCGATCGCGCGCAGCCCAACCTCGCCGCGGTCAGCGCGGCGTCGGCAGCGGCGGCCAAGGGCACGCTGACGGTCGAGCAGCAGATCAAGGCCGGCGAAGCGCTGTTCGCCGGCACCTGTTCGGTCTGCCACCAGGCGAACGGCGAAGGCCTCGCCGGCGTGTTCCCGCCGCTGGCGAAGTCGGACTACATCGCGGCCGATCCCAAGCGCGTGGTCGACGCCATCCTCAAGGGCATGAGCGGCAAGGTCACCGTGAACGGCAAGGAATACAACTCGGTGATGCCGCCGATGAACCAGTTGAACGACGACGAGATCGCGAACATCAGCACCTACGTGCTGAACCGCTGGGGCAACCCGGGCGGCGCGGTCGATGCGAAGGACGTGGCGAAGGTGCGCGCGACGGCGACGCCGGCGGCGAGCGGGCATTGAGCAGGACGGGGCTCGGCACGTGGTAACGGCGAGGTTCCATGCATCTGTAGGAGCGTGCGCCAGCGCGCGATCGTCGCCCGTCGAAACGCCTCGCCATCGCGCGCTGGCGCACGCTCCTACAGGAGCAGGCATCGCGCTGGTGTTGATCCTCGCGCTTGCGGCTTCCGCCGCATCCGCGGCGGAATACGCTCCCATCCCCGGCGGCGAACTGCGCTCGGTGCTGCCACCCGACGGCAAGTCCTCGCTCGCGAAGGTCGAGCCCTACGCGCTGCGCACGCTGCCGGTCACGAACGGGGAGTTCCTGCGCTTCGTCGAGGCGCATCCGGAATGGCGGCGTGATCGGGTGGCGGGCATCTTCGCGGACTCGAGCTACCTCGCGCATTGGACCTCGCCGGTCGCGACCGGGGATGCCGCCACGCTTGAACAACCCGTGACCGCCGTGAGCTGGTTCGCCGCCGAGGCCTATTGCGAATCCGAGGGCGGACGGCTCCCGACCTGGCACGAATGGGAGATGGCCGCGGCCGCGGACGAGACGCGCACCGACGCGCGCGACGATCCGCAATGGCGCGAGCGCATCCTCGCCTGGTACGCGAAACCCTCCGGCCGCGAACTCGCGCCCGTGGGCAAGACCCCGCGCAATGCGCTCGGGCTGTACGACATGCACGGCGTGGTGTGGGAATGGGTGGAGGATTTCGCCGGCATGATGATCAGCGGCGACAACCGCAACCAGGGCGATCCGGAACTGCTGAAGTTCTGCGGCGCCGGCGCGCTCAGCACCCAGGACCGCGAGAACTACGCGATCCTGATGCGCGTGGCGATGCTGTCCAGCCTCACCGCCCAGCAGGGCACGCGCAACCTGGGGTTCCGGTGCGCACGAGCGGCAGGAGACAACACGCCATGAAGGTGTTCGAGCGAATCGGTCCACCGTCGCCCCCGCCTTCCGTAGGAGCGCGCGTGAGCGCGCGAACGCGCATCGCGACCTGGCGAGTCCTTTTGCGCGCTCACGCGCGCTCCTGCGGAATCCGGGTGGCCGTCGCGTTGCTGCTCGTCCTCGCGTGCCATGCGGCGATGGCCGCCGATACGCCGCTGCCGCGCGATTCGGTCTACCAGCTCGACCTCGCCCTCACCGACCAGGACGATGCCGCGCTGCGCCTGCGCGACCTGCGCGGCCATGTGCGCATCGTGAGCATGTTCTACGCGAACTGCCCCTACGTGTGCCCGATGATCGTGGAAGCGATCAAGCGTACCGAACGTGCGCTCGACGACGACGCGAGGGCGCGCCTTCGGATCTCGCTGTTCACCCTCGATCCCGAGCGCGACACGCCCGAGGCGTTGAAGCGCGTGCAGTCCGAACGCAAGCTGGACCCGATGCGCTGGCAGCTCGAACGCACCGGCCTCGCCGACGTGCGCAAGCTCGCCGCCGTACTCGGCATCCAGTACCGGCAACTCGAGAACCGGGAGTTCAACCACTCCAGCGCGCTGATCCTGCTCGATGCCGAAGGCCGCGTGCTGGCGCGATCCAGCCGCATCGGCGAACCCGATCCGGAGTTCGTGGCCGCGGTGCGTGCCGCGCTGGCCCCACCCTGACCTTGGGGTTTCCCCGCCTTTCGCGCGCCCAACGCGGGCGTCTCCCAGCCGCGCGCGGGCACCGAATCCAATGCAAGAGCGCGCTTCAGCGCGCGATTTCTTCGAATCCTGGCAATCGAGGCATGTCGGAAAAGATCGCGCGCTGAAGCGCGCTCCTACAGTGCGTCTGCGCCGCTTGCGAAGTTGCTGATTCCACACCTGGACATGCGGGGAAACCCCAGACCATTCCCACCTCCAGCACACCGGTGACGCAATCTCACAAGTGTCACGTTGCCGATCTTGCGCGTGCGGCGTAGTCTCCACGTTTCCGACCCGGCGACGCTTGGGGAACGAACGTGCGCCGGCCCGTGCACCCGCAGGTGGAGGACCGTCCGTGAAGAAGCGCATTCCGTTGTTGGTATTGGGCATCGCGACGTCGTTGGCCGTGGGAACGGCCGCCGCTGAACCGGTGATCATCAAGGCCAAGAAGCCGTACGACCGCCTGGTCAAGACCATCGAGTCGGCCGGCGGCACGGTCACGCACCAGTACAAGTACATCAACGCGATCGCGGCCGACGTGCCCGACGCGGCCCTGCCGGCCGTGCGCAAGCTGGTCGGATCGGGCGCCGTGCGCAAGGACGGCATCGTCGAGCAGCCCCAGGCCGCGCGCGACCGTGACGGCACCCCGATGCAGCTGGACGTGGACTCCGAGGCGGCGACCGCACTCGATGCCGCCGACCTCGCTGGCGCCGGCGCGAATCCCGATGGCTACGCGGTCAGCACCGCGGCGATGAACCTGACGGGCCTGTGGAGCGGCGGCAACCTCGGCAGCGGCATCAAGGTCGCCGTGATCGATTCGGGTATCCGCCCGGGCTACCCGCACATCTCCCTCGACGGGACCGTGATCGGTGGCGAAGACTTCGTGATCGACGGCCTGGGCTGGTCCAACGCTGCGAACGGCGGCCACGGCACCTTCGTCGCGGGCATGATTTCGTCGAACGTGACCTTCACCCTGTCGACCGGGAGCGCGACGCGCAACGCGATCCTCGCCGAGTGCGGAGACCCGTGCTTCGCGAACCCCCCGACGAATACGCAGGTTCCGATGCTCGGCTCGGCCCCGTCGTCGAGCGTGTACGCCCTGCGCGTGTTCGCGCCCACGGGCGGTGCGCCCGAGTCGCGCATCATCGCGGCGATGGAGAAGGTGTTGACCCTGCGCGAAAACTTCGACAACGGCGCACCCGAGACCCAGTACCCGGATGGCTCGTACAGCGCATTGGACATCAAGGTCTGCAACATGAGCCTGGGCGGCTCGACCCTGTACGCCGGCCGCGATGTCGAGGACGAACTGACCAAGGCCTTCCTGGACCGCGATATCGTGCTCGTCACCAGCGCAGGCAACAATGGACCCAGCGGCTCGACCGGCGGCAGCCCGGGAACCGGCTTCGGCTCGCTCACCGTGGGCGCAAGTTCGGACGCGCTGCACGAACGCATCCTGCGCCGGGTCCAGTTCGGCCCCGGGAACGGTGCGCTGTATCGCCCGTTCATGGGTAGGCAGATGGCGTACTTCAGTGCGCGAGGGCCGACCGCCGACGGGCGCGTCGATCCCGAAGTGGTCGCGAATGGATTCGCGAGCTTCAGCCAGGGCACGGGAACCACTGCCCAGTTGAGCATCGGCAGCGGCACGAGCTTCAGCGCGCCCTCCGTCGCCGGCGTCGCCGCCGTGCTGCGGCAGGCGCATCCCACCGCCACCGCGCGCGAAATCCGCAACGCCATCATCCAGGGTGCGAACCCGAGCATGCTCGACGACGGCTCGGGTCCGCTCGATCGCGGCGCGGGTCACGTGGACGCCGGCGCCGCGTCCGCGCTGCTCGCGGCGGACCTGGCATCGGATGCCCCGGGCGTGGTCGGCGGCACGGCGTATGACGTCAAGGTCAACCTGGCGCAGAAAGCCGGCGTGACCACGTACGACGGCAACGTGACGCGCTCGGTCTCCGGCCTGCTGCCCGGCCAGCGTTTCGAGACCTACTACCGCGTCAAGCCCAACACCTCGGCCGTGGTCGTCACGCTCAGCGACTTCTCCCCGGGTTCGCCGGAGAACGCGCTGTTCGGCAACGACATCCTGCTCTCCGTCCACTCCGCGAAGACCAGCGCCATCGGCACGGGCGACTACCCCGTGTTCGCGTTCACGACCGGCGGCACGTACGTGGTGAACAAGCCCGAGGAAGGCATGTTGCGCGTGACCGCCAGTGGCGACTGGACGAACGCGGCACCGGTCGGCGTCACCGTGAAGATCTACGCGCTCTCGGAATCGACGGCCGGCCTGATCGCGCAGAACAAGATCCTGGATGGCGGCAACTACGTCCACTCGTTCGTGGTGCCGGCCGGCACGGCCGAACTCGCGACGAAACTGGCGTGGAAGGGCACCTGGGACAAGTACCCAACCAGCGACATCGACCTGATCCTGGTCTCGCCCTCGGCCGCCGTGCTGTTCGACGGCGCCACCAGCAACAGTCCCGAGCGCGCGGTCGTGGCGAATCCCGAGGCCGGCGAGTGGCTGGCGATCGTGGACGGCTTCACCATCCTGTCGAAGGACGATCGCTACGACCTCGTCGTGACCGCGGACGGCAAGGCGGTGAAGTAGCCACCTCGTAGCGGACGGCGCTCCAGCGCCGCCGCGATGTGGTATCCGGCGGGCCGGTGGCGACAGCCATCGGCCCGCCGCGTTTTCGGGGATTCGATCAGGGTGGGCAGTAGCCGCGCACCTCGATGTCGTCCACGAACGTGTGCGCGGTGATCGGCGTGGGATTCAGCAGCACGCTCCACGAATCCACCGCGAGGCCGCCGACGAGGTTCTGCAGGCTGGGCGTGGAGTCGGTGTAGGCGACCTGCCATTGCGCGGGCTCGGTCTCGCCCTCGGGCCAGAAGCGCGCACGCAGCGTGGTGCTCGACACGCTGGCCTGGAACACCTGGAAACGGACGGCGTATCGGCTGCCCGAGGCGGGACCGGTGACGCCGGTGCTGTGCGCGCGCTCGATCTCGCTGCCGTCCACTTCCATCCAGACACCCACGCCGGCCTTGCCGCGGAACGGACCTTCGACGAAGACCGCGTACCCGGCCCCGTCGGGATTCGATTCGGTCAGGTACCCGCCGTTCTGGCGCACGTAGAAGCCCACGCCCTGCGTGGTGGCGTCCTCCATGCGCAGCACGAAGCGCACGTCCACGTCGCGCGTGGCGACCGGGGCGGCCATGCGCGCGAGCGAGTAGCCGGTCGGGCCGGGACGCAGGCGCGCCTCGCCCGACTGCACGTCGGCGAGCGCGACATTGCCCGCGACGACCCAGGGGAAGGGCCAGCCCGTGCCGTTCGCCGAGGTGAACCCGTCCGCGTACAGCACCTGCCCGCACGCGGCTTCGAATCCGTCGGCGTGGATCGTGTCCGGCAACGGCGGCGGTGTCGCGAGGGCGACGGGGCCGAGCGCGCAGCAAGCCGCGAGCAGCACGCGATGCGGGCGCGCGCGAGGTCGCATCGTCAGCGCTCGATCGAGCGTCCGAGCCGCTCGATCCAGCGATAGAGCGCGAACATCACCGCCACGAACGCGATGCCGCCGATCCACACGGCCGCACCGCGCGCGAACCCGTCGCCGACGAGGGCGAGCGGGAAGTCCCTGCCGGAGAACGCGACGGCGGCGGCGATCAGCACGCCGAGCAGGCCCTCGCCCACGATCATGCCCGAGGCGAGCAGCACGCCGAGCTGCTTGAGCGGTTCGGGATTCTTGCTGTGGCGCTCCGCGCGCCGGTCGTAGTACCAGCCCACGACGGCGCCGACCACGACCATCAGCGTGCTCTGCGTGGGCAGGTAGATGCCCAGGCCCACCGCGAGCGGCGACAGGTGCGCACCCTTCGTGGTGCGGCGCAGCGTCTCGTCGAGCGCGATCATCGCCACGCCGATCCACGCGCCGACTCGGATGAGGCTCCAGTCGATGTTGTCCTGGATCACGCCCTGCGCGAGCGCCGAGATCAGCCCAGCCTGCGGCGCGGGCAGCGCGTTCTCCCGCACGCTGCCTGGCGTGCCCGCGAAACCGTAGGCCTGGTTCAGGAGGTCGAGGATGGGCGGGATGATGGCCGCGCCGGCGATGCAGCCGATCACGAGCGCGACCTGCTGGCGCCAGGGCGTGGCGTCCACCAGCTGCCCGGTCTTGAGGTCCTGCAGGTTGTTGTTCGCGATGGTGGCGACCGCGAACACCACGGCGGTGACGAACAGCGCGAAGGCGACGAGCGCCTTCTCCATGCCCGGCTGCATCGCCGATCGCACGCCGAACACCAGCAGCAGCGCAGCACCGATCACCACCAGGATCCCGATGCCGGACAGCGGGCTGTTCGAGGATCCGATCAGGCCCGCCATGTATCCGCACACGGCCGAGACCACGAAGCTCATCAGCACGATGTAGATCAGGCCGCCGAGCACCAGCGTCACGGTGTGTTCGCCCAGTCCGCTCGACTTGCTGAAGTCGTACAGCAGCCACGCGATCGGCGCGAGGCAGGCGAGCGAGACCAGGGCCACGTGCTGGATCGGGATGTCCTGCTCGGTGCGCGGCATCGAGGCGGACTTGCCCGCGGCGCGCGCGCGCGAGGCGGCCATGGCGGAGGACAGGCCGCTGACCACCGGCTTCACCAGCTTTGCGAGCGTCCACACGGCCGCGACTGCGATGGTGCCGGCACCGACGAAGCGCACCTTCGTGCTCCAGGTGGACTGCGCGAGCGCGGCTGCGGAATCGACCTCGACACCGGAGAGCGCCGAGTAGTAGGGCACGCCCCAGGCCCAGCCGATCACGGCGCCGACGAGCATGGCGATGCCCACCCACAGGCCCACGAGGTGCCCCACGGCGAACAGCGCGAAGGAGAGGAAGAAGTCGAAGCCGGTGACGCCCTTCTCACCGACCTTGAAGTACCGGACGATGTCGCTCGCGAACACGCGCGTGGCCACGATGACGGCGAAGGTCGCCGCCACCACCGAGCCCCAGACCACGGCGAGCAGGCCCGCGCGGTTCTGCTCCGCTGCGCCCTTCGCGGCGTCACCATCCGTGCCTGCGCCGACCTTGAGCACTTCCGCGCAGGCGACGCCTTCGGGATACGGCAGCGTGGACTCGGTGACGAGCGCGCGCCGCAGCGGGATCGAATACATCACGCCCAGGACGCCGCCGAGCGCGCAGATCCAGAACGAGGTCCAGTACGGGAACCCGGTCCACCAGCCGATCATCACCAGGCCCGGCAGCACGAAGATGATCGCCGAGAGCGTGCCCGCGGCCGAGGCCACGGTCTGCACGATGTTGTTCTCCTGCAGCGTGGCGCCCTTGAACTTGCGCATCACCGCCATGGAGATGACGGCGGCCGGGATCGAGGTGGCGAAGGTGAGACCGGCCTTGAGGCCAAAGAACACGTTCGCCGCCGTGAACACCAGCGTGATGACGACGCCGAGGACCAGGGCACGCACGGTGAGTTCGGCGCGGCTATCCATGCTTGCAGCGGGCGGTGTGGACACGATGGACCTTTCCAGGGGGTGGGAGCGGATACCCGCAATGGGCACCGGTGCAGGGCGGTTTGTAGCATGTCCGCAGGGCCCCCACATGCCATCGACGCGCCACGACAGGGGTCGCGATCTGGGCCGACGGCGGGGTAGCGCGGGCCCGTGGCGACCGGACACCGACCCTCAGTCGCGACGGCCGCCGGCGCGGGCCAGCACGAGTCGGAACGAATCCTCGAACGTGTAGCCGCCGTGCGCACCGCGGTACGGCTCGAGCAGTACCGACATGACCTCGTTGCGGGCCGCGGGCGCCATGCCGACGATCGAGCCCGGCGCGTGGCCGCCGGACACGAGGCCATGCGCCGCGGAAGCCAGGTCGGCGTAGCCGTGCGTGCAGCGGATCTCCGTCGAGCACGCCGCGACGAGTCCGCTGCGGGCGACGACGTCGAGCAGCGTGGATTCCTGCGCCAGCGCATAGGCGCCCGGCTGGCCGGGCACCAGCGCGTCGTGCCGCCGGCGGATCCGGTCGAAGCAGGTCGCGCTCTGGCAATCGGCGGGATCCGCCCAGCAGGCGAGCGCCACGCGCCCGCTCCCCTTGAGCACGCGCCTGACCTCGCGCAGCACCCGTACGGGCTGCTCGCAGCGCTGCAGCACGTTGACCGCTGTCGCCGCATCGAAACTGTCGTCCGCGAACGGCAGGCTGTCGTACCGCGAGGCGTGGAACTCGCCCATCGGCACGCGACGCCGTGCCCCGCCCAGCGCCGCCGCACAGGGGTCCACGCCCGCGATGCGCGCGCCGCGCGCGAACGCGAGCGCGGCGAGCAGGCCGCCGCCGCAGCCGACGTCGACCAGCGTCTCCCGCGTGTGCAGGTCGAGCTGCTGGAGCACGCGATCGAGCAGCAGCCCGTCGCGGCGTTCGCGCGGGCTCGAGCGATCGACGACGCGGATGGCCTGGTCGCGCGAGGCGGAACGCACATGCGTGGGAACGGTGCGGGTGGCGATGGCGTACATGCGGGGACTCCAGATGGGGGTACGTCGGCGCGCTCGGCGGCGACTTGATCCGGACGAACGAAGCGGACGGCGACGGGCTGACATCGGACGGCGGGGCGGGCGCCGGGTCATGCAGGCCGGGGACCGGCCGCGGCGCAGGCGCGCCGTCACTGTCGGGCAGCGGCTCCCGCCACGCGTTCGAGCGCGCGCTCGAGCACTGCGACGCGCTGCTCGAGCACGCGGTTCGCGGCGTCCAGCTTCGCGTTCAGGCCCTGGATCGCGGCGAGCGCGACGCCGTCCGCGTCCACGGTGGCGATGTGCTCGCCGTCCAGGCCGAGCCCGAACGTCGCGCGGAACTCCTCGGCCACCGGCCCCATGTGGATCGCTCCGTCCTCGCTGCGGTAGCGCCAGGTCTGGATCGGCAGCGCGAGCAGGCGGTCGAGCACGCCGGCCACGTCGACGGCGGCGAAGTCCTGCTTGAGCGCGCGCGAGGAGCTGTTCGTCCAGGTACCGCCGGACGAGAGGTAGGCACCGGTGCCGGTGTTGATGTAGCGGCCCGAGCCGCCGTCCTGGGCGCCGAACGCGAACCTCGACGCGTTGACCAACAGCGCGCCACCGGTGTCGGAGACGAAGATGCGCGCCGTCTTGCCCGAGCGCGTGCGCAGCACGAGGTCGGTGTCGGCATCGCCGCCGCTGCCATCGGGGCGCGCGCCGATCACGAAGTCGTCCAGGCCGTTGTCGAGCTCCACCGCATTGAACATGACGCCGCCGCCGGCGCGCACGAGGAACTGGTTCGGGCCCGACGTGGCGAGCGCGAACGGCGACGTCTGCGCATCCGCCCAGACGAACGCGCCCTCGTCGCCGCAGGTGGCGGTCGCGGAGCAGCTCGCGGACTCGCCCGCGTCCTGGGCATTGCGCACGCGCGAGAACCTGCCGGCCGCGAAGCTGAAGTCGCCGCCGGCGCTGTTGTTGAGGCCACCGGGCACCATCGAGTACTCGCCCTGCGCGATGCCGGAACTGCCGCCGGCGACGGTCGCATGGCGCCCCATCGCATTGTTGAAGAAGCCGCCGCCGATCGTCGCGAACTGCGCGGTCGCGCTGTTCGAGTAGCCGCCGCCCACGGTCGCGTAGGACTGGTTCGAGGGATCACCGTCGGGCTTGCCCGCGGTGTTGGCGCCGCCACCGGCGACCACGCCGTAGTTGTCGGCCATGTGGTTCGCGACGTCGCCCATGCCGCCGCCCGCTAGCACGCTGCCCAGCACGCCGCTCGCGCGCGTATTCGCGGGTGATCCCATCGCCACGTTCGGGACGCCGCCGGTCACGTTGTAGCGCGCCACGGGCGTGTTGGCCGCGCGCAGCACGAGGTCGACGGCATCGGTGGTGCCGAGGAACTGATTCGCGGGATTCGTGCCCGTGTTGCCGGCCAGGCCCCAGCCCGAGGATCCGCCACCGCCGGCGTTCTCGCACACGACGCTGCCATCGGCGTTCACGGTACGGATCGCGTTGCCGCTCGCGCAGGTGCCGCTCACGCGCCGCTGGACGCTGGCGGCATCGATCTCCTGGACGCCCACGGCGCCGTCCGCGATCGCCGCGGCGCCGACCGCGCCGATGGCGAGGTCGCTCGCCGCGACGGCGCCGTCGGTGATCGCGGCCGAGGTCACCGCGCCGGCGACGATCTTGCTCGCATCCACCGAACCGCTCGCGAGCTTGATCGCGGTCACCGCGTTGTCGGCGAGCTTGGCCGTGGTGACGCTGCCGTCGGCCACGCCTGCGCCGCCGCCGGAGACCGCCTCGCAGGAAACCGTCCCGTCGCCGTTCACCGCGCGAATCGCACTGCCCGACGCGCAGCTGCCGCCGACGCGCAACTGCACCTGCGTCGCGTCGACGTCGAAGCCCTTCACCGACCCGTCCACGATGGAGTCGGTGCCGACCGAGTCCAGCGCGGCGATCTGCGCCACCTCGGCCTGCAGCGCGTGGCTCGCGTATGCCGTGGGCACGAGCGGCTGGCGCGGCGAGAGGATCTGGTAGGCGCCGTTGTCGCCGCCGGCGCGCACGCCGATCTCGAGGTAGCGCCGGTAGCCGTCGAACGGCAGCGTCGGGGCGAAGTCGAGCACGGTGTCGAGCAGGCCGTTGGCGAGTACCACGTCGTTCAGGAATTCCGTGGTGCCTACCTGCACGCCCGAACCCGGCGTGGCGCTGTTGTAGAGCTTGAACTGGAAGTCGTAGCTGCCGTTCACCGGCGCGCCATTGAGCTTGACCTGGGCCTGGTAGCCCAGGGTCGAGGGCGGCAGTGGTACGTCGACCTCGATGGCCCCGGCAGGGGACGCCGCCAGCAGGAGCAGGCGGGAGGCGAAGCGGAGGGCGGCGGTATCGAGCGTGCGCATGGTCAGGTCCGAGTGAGGCGCCCGCGATCCGGGCTGCCCAGGTCAATCGCGGACGGGAGCCGCCAACTGACATCGATGCCGATGCGGACGCGACGTCGTCGGATCGATGTCAGTCGCGGGGATGGCGTTGCGATTGAACCGGGGTCCCCTCCCACGACCCGGAGTCGCTGCCATGACCGATACCGCTTCCCTCCGCACCGTCACGAACCGTCGGGTCCGCCCGCGGCGCGATCTCGCGCGCCAACTCGGTGCGCCGCTGCTGCTCGCACTCGCAGGCTGCTCGGTCGCCGCGGCGGCGACGGGCCTGACCGTGGACTGGCACACGAGCGATGGCGGCGGTGGCGTATCGACGGGTGCCGGCTACGAGGTGGCCGGCACGATTGGACAAGCCGATGCAGGCGCGAGCGCCGCAGCGGGCTATGCGATCCGCGGCGGCTACTGGGCCGGCGTGCAGGCCGCGCCCGCCGTAGCCGGCAACACCCTGTTCCAGGACGGATTCGAGTAGTGCGCCGCGCTCGTGTCGAGCCGGCGTAGCGGATAGACCCGGGGCCGCGCGCCGCGTGGTCGACGCGGGCCAAGTTACCGACTCAGTCGAATCCGTCCTTGAACACCGTACCGGTCGGGGCATCGCCCGACGCCCCGCCCCAGAAGCCGCCATCGGCCTGGTACGCCCCGCCGCTCGACGGGCCCGTCGGATCCGCGTCGGGCTGTCCGATGGTGCCCGTGAGCGCGTAGTTTCCGCCCGTGGAGCGGCCGCCGCCGCCATCGTTCGTGTGCCAGTCCACGGTGTAGGCCGCCTGACCCTGCTTGGACGCCCGCGTAGCCACGGTCGGTTCCCCGGAAGCGACGGACAGTGGCAAGAGCAGGCCGGCGCAGGCCAATCGCAGGCACGGGCGCATCCGGATGGTCATGCAGGACTCCAGGCAGGGGCTCTAGGGGAAACGCCGGCAAGCCCGGAATCGCACGGGCGGCCCGCTCGCGCAATCGAACGCCTGCACGTCCGGTCCCGTATGCTCTTCGCCGGCGCAGGGCGAGGCGGAGCAAGTCCATGGCGAAGGCAGGCAACGGCGCGGCTGCGCGCATCTTCCTGGTCGGCATCGTGACCGCCGCCGCGGTCGCGGCCTATTCGACCGGCCTCGCGCGCTACCTCACGCTCGATGCGCTCAAGGCCGGCCAGGCGGCGCTCGATGCGCGCGTCGCCGCCGAACCCGTGCTGGCGGCGGCAACCTTCGTGGGCATCTACGTCGTGGTCGCCGCGCTCTCGCTGCCCGGCGCGGCCATCCTCACGCTCGCCGCCGGCGCGCTGTTCGGGCTGCTGCAGGGCACGATCCTGGCGGCGATCGGCAGCGGTGTCGGCGCGGTGCTCGCGTTCCTGGGTGCGCGCTTCCTGTTCCGCGACGCGGTGCGCGCGAAGTTCGGCGATCGCCTCAAGACCTTCGACGAGGGCATCGCGCGCGACGGCGCGTTCTACCTGTTCACCCTTCGCCTCGTGCCCGTGTTCCCGTTCTTCCTGGTCAACCTGGTGATGGCGCTGACCGCGATCCGGCTGGCCACGTTCTGGGCCGTGAGCCAGCTCGGCATGCTGCCCGCCACGCTGGTGTTCGTGTTCGCGGGCACGCAGCTGGCGCGCATCGAGTCGGTGCGCGACGTGCTCACGCCTGGCCTGTTCGGCGCCTTCGTCGCGCTCGGCCTGATGCCGCTAGCCATGCGCAAGCTCGTGCAGTGGATCGCCGCGCGGCGCGTGTACCGGGGGCACGCAAGGCCCGCGCGCTACGACTACAACCTGATCGCGATCGGCGGCGGCTCGGCCGGGCTGGTCTCGGCCTACATCGGCGCGGCGGTGAAGGCGAAGGTGGCGCTGATCGAGAAGCACAAGCTCGGTGGCGATTGCCTCAACACCGGCTGCGTGCCGTCCAAGGCCCTGCTGCGCACGGCGCGATTGCTCGCCGAGGCGCGCGACAGCCGCCGTTACGGCATCCGCAGGCTCGAGGCGACGGTCGACTTCGCCGAGGTGATGCAGCGCGTGCAGGACGTGATCGCGAAGGTCGAACCGCACGATTCCGCGGAGCGCTATACCGGCCTGGGCGTGGACGTGATCCAGGGGCACGCGCGACTGGTGTCGCCGTGGGAAGTGGAAGTCGACGGTCGCCGCCTGAGCGCGCGCGAGATCGTGCTCGCCGCCGGTGCGCGGCCGCTGGTCCCGCGCATCCCCGGCATCGACACGGTGCCGTACCTGACCAGCGACACGGTATGGGAACTGCGCGAGCTGCCGCGCCGGCTGCTCGTGCTCGGCGGTGGTCCGATCGGCTGCGAACTGGCGCAGGCGTTCGCGCGCCTGGGCGCCACGGTCACCGTGGTGGAGATGCTGCCGCGCCTGCTGCCGCGCGAGGACGAAGATGCGGCGAAGGCCGTGACCGAGGCCTTGCGGGGCGAAGGGCTGGCGATCGCGACCGGGCACAAGGCGCTGCGCGTGGAAGCGCTCCCCGACGGTGGACGCCTGGTTTGCGAACACGACGGCGGCGAGGTGTCGTTCGAGTTCGACCGGCTGCTGCTCGCGCTCGGTCGCAAACCGAACACCGAGGGCTACGGGCTCGAGGAACTGGGCGTGCGGCTCTCGCCGCGCGGCACCATCGAGATCGATCCGTGGATGCGCACGAACTACCCGAACATCCGCGTCTGCGGCGACCTCGCCGGGCCCTACCAGTTCACCCACGTCGCGGCGCACCAGGCCTGGTATGCGGCGGTGAATGCGTTGTTCTCTCCGTTCTGGTCCTTCCGCGCCGACTACCGCGTGATCCCCTGGTGCACGTTCACCGAGCCCGAGGTCGCGCGCGTGGGGCTCTCCGAGGACGAGGCGCGCGCGCAGGGCATCACGGTCGAGGTCACCCGCTACGGCATCGACGACCTCGACCGTGCCATCGCGGAGAGCGCCGACCACGGCTACGTGAAGGTGCTGACCAAGCCGGGTACCGACACGATCCTCGGCGCCACCATCGTGGGCGCGTCCGCGGGCGAGCTGATCGCGGAGTTCGTGCTCGCCATGAAGCACGGCCTGGGCCTGGAGAAGATCCTCGGCACCATCCACACCTACCCCACGCTGATGGAGGCGAACAAGTACGCCGCCGGCGTGTGGAAGCGCGCGAACGCGCCCGCCCGCACGCTGCGCTGGCTGGAACGGTTCTTCGCGTGGCGGCGGGGATGAACGTGGCCGGACGCCGATTCGCCGCGCGACATCGCCTAAGCTGTCCAGACCGCCCCCGCTCGATCGAGCACACCCCCTTCCCGGGCCTCCGATGAACGCCTCCGACGACACCCTCGCCTCCGTCCGCCACTACTACGGCTCCGTGCTGAAATCGAGCGCGGACCTCAAGACCTCGGCCTGCTGCACCGTCGATGCCCTGCCCGCATCGGTGCGCACCCTGCTCGCCGACGTGCACCCGGAGATCCGCGACCGCTACTACGGCTGCGGCACGCCGCTGCCCCCGGCGCTCGAGGGATGCACCGTGCTCGACCTCGGCTGCGGAACGGGCCGCGACGTGTACCTGCTCTCGCGCCTGGTGGGAGAGCACGGCCGAGTGATCGGCGTGGACATGACGGCCGAACAGCTCGAACTCGCACGCACCCATCGCGACTGGCACGCCGCGCGCTACGGATACGCGCACAGCAACGTGGCGTTCCACGAAGGATTCATCGAGGACCTCGCGGCGCTCGGCATCGCGGACGGCTCGGTGGACCTGGTGGTCTCCAACTGCGTGCTGAACCTCTCGCCCGAGAAGCCGCGCGTGTTCCGCGAGATCTTCCGCGTGCTCAAGCCCGGCGGCGAGCTCTACTTCTCCGACGTGTTCGCCGACCGCCGCATCCCCGAGCCGCTGCGGCGCGATCCCGTGCTGCTCGGCGAATGCCTGGGCGGCGCGCTGTATCGCGAGGACTTCCGCCGACTGATGGGCGAGGTCGGCTGCAACGATGCCCGCATCGTCGCCGGCGCCCCGATCACGCTGGACGACGAGGCCGTGCGCGCGACGATTGGTTTCGCGAGTTTCCAGTCGCTCACCGTGCGCGCGTTCAAGCTCGCGCTCGAGGATCGCTGCGAGGACTACGGGCAGGTCGCGACCTACCTCGGAACCATCGCCGGGCAAGCACACGCCTTCGACCTCGACGACCACCATCATTTCGTCGCGGGCAAGCCGATGCTGGTCTGCGGCAACACGGCGGACATGCTGGCCGGCACGCGCTACGCGCGGCATTTCCGCGTCCAGGGCGACAAGCAGTCGCACTACGGGCTGTTCGACTGCGCGCCGGTACCGGGCGCGGCGGCGACCGTGGCGCCGGGCGCCTGCTGCTGAGCACGCGCGCGCACCGCGATCCGGCCATGGACCCCGCGCCCTCGATTGCCATCGTCGTCCCCGTGGGCCCCGGCGACGACGCGTGGCGCGCGCTGCTGCCCGACCTCGCGCCGCTCGCGGGCCGCGCGGAACTGGTCCTGGTCGCGACCTCGGGCGACGAGCAGTCCGTATCGGCGCTGGACGATGCCGGCATCCCGGCGCGCCGACGCGTATCGCCGACCGGACGTGCGCGCCAGCAGAACGTCGGCGCGAGCGCGTCCAGCAACGCCTGGTTGTGGTTCCTGCACGCCGATTCCCGCGTGCCGCGCGCGTCGATCGAGGCCCTGCTGCGCGCAATCGATGCCGCGGATGCCGCCAACGACGGCACCCGTGCGCTGCACTATTTCGACCTGTGCTTCCTCGACGACGGCCCGCGCTGGATGTGGATCAATGCCCTGGGCGCCCGCGTGCGTGCGCGCCTGTTCGGATTGCCGTTCGGCGACCAGGGCCTGCTGGTGCGACGGGACGCGTTCGAGCGCATCGGCGGGTTCGACGAATCGGTGCCGTACGCGGAGGACGTGGCGCTGGTGCGCCGAGCGCGCAGCCTTGGCATCGGCGTGCGCGCGATCGGCGCGCCGCTGTCGACCAGCGCGCGCACCTACGCGCGCGGCGGCTGGCTGGCGACCACCGCGTCGCACCTGTGGCTGACCTGGCACCTCGCGCGCGGGCGCTATCCGGCCCGGCCCGCCTCGTCGGCGCGGGCCGGGATCGTCGTGCCCCTGGCGCGCACGACCCCGCCGGGCGATCCGCAGGACGGGGCGTCGAGACGAAAGCGGAACCTCCCGTGAGCGTTGGACTGGCGATCTTCGTGAAGACGCCGGGCCTGAGCCCGGTCAAGACGAGGCTGGCCGCGGCGATCGGCCCCGACGCCGCGGAGATCGCCTACTGGAGCTGCGTGGCCGCCGTGGTCGAGTCGGTGACGATCGCGTGCGATGCCGATGCCGACCTGCATCCGTACTTCGCCGTCGCCGAAGCGGAAGTCGCGCCGGCCTGGCAGGGCCTGCCGACGCTCGCGCAGGGCGAGGGCGGGCTGGGCGCGCGCATGGCGCGCGTGCACGCCGACCTCGTGACCCGCCACGGCGCCGGCGTGCTGATCGGGGCCGACGCGCCGCAGGTCACGCCCGCGCTGCTGCGACAGGCCGCCGCCTGGGCACGTTCGCCCGAGCCCCGCATCGCGTTCGGACCGGCGCAGGACGGCGGCTTCTGGCTGATCGGCGCGAACCGCGTCCTGCCCGACGCCGGCTGGCTCGGCGTCGCGTACAGCCGCGCCGACACCGGTGAGCGATTCCGGTTGGCGATGTCGGCGCACGGGCACTGGCTGGACCTGCCAACGCTCACCGACTTCGATCGCGTCGAGGATGCCACGCAACTCGCCGCCGAACTCGCCTCGGTGCCGGCCGCGACCGAATCCCAGGCCAGGCTGGCGCGCTGGCTGGCGCGGTCGGGCCACTTCCGGTCGCCGGCGTGAACGCCGCGAGCGAGTGGCTGCTGCTGCACGAGTCCGCGCTGCGCACCGGCGTGTTCGTCGCGCTCGTGCTCGTGCTGGGCACGCTGGAGCGCGTGCTGCCGTTCCGCCGCGATGCGCGGCCCGCCCGCCGGCAGCTCGTCAACCTCGCGCTGATCACGCTCGACACCGCGCTGATCCGCCTCGTGTTCCCGCTGCTCGGCATCGCGTTCGCCACGCGCATGGCCATCGATGGCATCGGCGTGTTCAATCGCCTCGACTGGGCGCCGGCGCTGGAAATCGCGCTCGCGCTGCTGCTGCTCGACCTCGCGATCTACGGGCAGCACCGGATGTTCCATCGGGTGCCGCTGCTGTGGCGCATGCACCGCGTGCACCACTCCGACCTCGCCTTCGACCTCACGCTCGGCGTGCGTTTCCATCCGTTCGAGATCGCGCTCTCGCAGCTGTACAAGTTCGTCGTGATCGCGCTCGTGGGCGCCGCGCCCGTGGCGGTGCTGGCCTTCGAGATCGTGCTGCTCGCCGGATCGCTTGCCACGCACGCCGATGTCGCGCTGCCGGCGCGCCTGGACCGCGCGCTGCGCCGCCTGCTGGTCACGCCGTCGATGCACCGCATCCACCATTCGGTGCGGCGCGAGGAGACGGACAGCAACTACGGCTTCCACCTCTCGATCTGGGATCGGCTGTTCCGGAGCTACCGGGAGGAGCCGCGCGACGACCCGCGCGCCATGCCGATCGGCCTGCCCGCCTTCCGCGACGACGCCGGGCAGACGCTGCCCGCGTTGCTGTGGCAACCTTTCCGCCAGCCCTGACCCGACGCGCGCCGACACCGGAATCCGAGCATGCACGACACCTGGCCCCGCTTGCGCGACAGCAGCTTCCCCGCCATCCGGCGCGCGAGGCTCGACACGCTGCAGCTCAACCTGGGCTACCTGTGCAACATCTCGTGCATCCATTGCCACGTGAATGCCGGGCCACGGCGCAAGGAGCTGATGTCGCGCGAGACAATGGAGACGGCGCTCGCGTTCGCCGAGCGCCAGGGCACGCGCACCTTCGACCTCACCGGCGGCTCGCCGGAGATGAACCCCGACTTCCGCTGGCTCGTGACGCAGGCGCGCGAGCGCGGCATCCACGTCATGGACCGGCTCAATCCCACGATCATCGAGGAACCCGGCTACGAGTGGGTCGCGGCGTTCCTGGCCGAGCATCGCGTCGAAGCCGTCGCGTCCCTGCCCTGCTATTCGGCCGAGAACGTGGACGAGCAGCGCGGCGACGGCGTGTTCGAGTCGTCCATCCGGGCGCTGCAGCGGATCAATGCGCTGGGCTACGGGCGCGAGGGCTCGGGCCTGGTCCTGAACCTCGTCTACAACCCCAACGGCGCCTTCCTGCCGCCTTCGCAGGAGAAGCTCGAGGGCGACTACAAGCGCCTGCTCGGCGAGCGCTTCGGCATCGTGTTCAACCACCTGTACACGATCACGAACATGCCGATCCAGCGCTACGGCTCGTGGCTGGTCTCCAAGGGCAAGTTCGACGACTACATGGCCCTGCTCCGGAGCGCGTACCGGCCCGAGAACCTCGACGGCGTGATGTGCCGCAACCTGATCAGCGTCGACTACCTCGGCTACGTCTACGACTGCGACTTCAACCAGATGCTGAAGCTGCCGATCGGCGGCAACGGCGCCGGACGCACGCACCTGCGCGAGCTCCTGGATGCGACCTTCGAGGACCGCGGGATCGCGGTCGCCGAACACTGCTACGGCTGCACGGCCGGACAGGGCTCCAGTTGCGGAGGGGCCCTGCAGTAGCGCGGGCAGGACTGCGCCGAGCCGTCATCGCGGCACGCGTTTGCCTTATGGTGGGAGATGCCCCCCGGCGGAGCCGCGGCCATGTCCGACACCACCGCGATCGTGGGCCCCGATGCCGACGGCCCCGCGCCAAGCAGCAAGCTGAAGCTCGCCGCGAGCCTGCTGCGGCCGGGCGCGGGCAATCCGGCGGACGCCGCCGACGACCCGTTCGCCGGATTCGCGCCCGAACGGGTGGACCGTTCCGGGGAGAGCGTGGGTCCGTACGTGCTCGAGCGCCTGCTCGGCCGCGGCGGCATGGGCGCGGTGTACGCGGCACGCCGCGTGCAGGGCGAGTTCGAGCAGCGGGTCGCGCTGAAGCTGCTGCGCGTGGATCGCGGCGGGCACGCGATGATCGGGCGGTTCCGTCGCGAACGCGAGATCCTCGCGCGGCTGCAGCATCCACACATCGCCCACCTGCTCGACGGCGGCATCGCCGCCACCGGCGAGCCCTGGTTCGCGCTCGAGCTGGTCGATGGCCTGCCGATCGTCCAGCATGCCGCGCAGGCGCGGCTGGGGCTGGGGGATCGGCTGCAGCTGTTCCTGATGGTCTGCGACGCGGTCGCGTACGCGCACCGGTTCCTGGTCGTGCATCGCGACCTCAAGCCCTCGAACATCCTGGTCGATCGCACGGGCCAGGTGAAGCTGCTGGACTTCGGCATCGCGAAGCTCGTCGACGACGGCGTGCCCGGCAGCGGGGCGCTGACCCAGGCCGACGAGCGCGTGCTCACGCCCGACTACGCCGCGCCCGAGCAGATCCTGGGGGAACCGGTCACCACGGCCGCGGACGTCTACGCGCTCGGCCTGCTGCTGTTCGAACTGCTGACCGGCCAGCCCGCGCACGCGTACGGGCGCCTCGGCCTGGGCGAGGCGGCGCGCCGCATCGAATCGGAACCGGCGATCGCGCCGAGCCGGACGCTGGCGGAGTCCTCCGGGCGGACCGAGCCCGATACGCGCGGCGGCCTGCGTGCCGACGACCTGCGCGGCGATCTCGACGCGATCGTGCTCAAGGCCCTGCGGCGCGAGCCCGCCCAGCGCTATGCGTCGGTCGGCGACCTCGCGCAGGATCTGCAGCGCCATCTCGCCGGCTACCCCGTCCTCGCGCGCAACGGACGCGCCAGCTATCGCATCGGGCGCGCGATGCGGCGCCATCGCGTGCTGCTGTCGGCTACCGTGCTCGTACTGCTGTCGCTGGTCGGAGGCCTGGTGGCGACGCTCTGGCAGGCGCGCGCGGCACGCCAGGAGGCGGACCGCGCGAACGCGGTCAAGGCGCTCGTGCTCGACATGTTCCACGAACTCGATCCCGAGGTGCCTCGCGCGCATGAACTCTCGGCGCGCGAGATGCTCGATGCCGGTGCCAGGCGGCTGGAATCGAGGCTCGACCAGCACCCCGAACTGCAGTTCGAACTGCAGGGCACGCTGGGTCGGCTGTACGCGAAGACCGGCGAGGTGCGCTCGGCACTCCCGCTGCTCGAGCGTGCCCGGGCGCTGGCTCGGGCGCAGTACGGTCCGGACGATGCGCGGCTATCCGCCGTGGAGCTCGACCTGGCCAGCGCCAGGATGCTGGCGACGGACTTCGCCGGGGCGGAGCGGCATTGCGCCGAGGCCGAGCGCCTCGACGCGCTGAGCGGGAAGTCCGACGACGAGCACCGCAGCCGCCTGTTGAACCTGCGCGCCACGCTCGCGGTGCGCTCGGACCGTTTCGGGGACGCCGATCGCCATGCGCGCGCCCTGGTGGCGCTCGAGGAGCGTCGCGGCGATGGCCGCGGGCTGGACTTCGCGCGCGCACTTTCCCGGCATGCCTGGGTGCTGATGTGGTCGAGCCGCTACCCGGAGGCCGAAGCGACCGCGCGTCGCGCACTCGAGGTCAGCACCTCGTCCGGGCATGACGCCGCAGCCGACGGCATCGGCGGCGTGCGGTCGACGCTCGTGAACATCCTCAGCCTGCAGGGACGCAATGCCGAGGCGTTCGAGATGGTCGACGCCTACCACCGCGCGATGCTCGCCCGGCTCGGCGATTCCCATGCGATGACGATCGGCGCGCGCGTCCAGCGTGCGACGCAGTTGTCCCACATCGGAAGGCTGGCCGAATCGGAACGGGAACTGCGCGCGGTCATGGACGCCCGCGAGACCATGACCGAGGGCGTTCCGTTCGGTGGTGGCCTGGTGATGTGGGTGCTGGGCGAGAACCTGTACGCGCAGGGGCGGGCCGAGGAAGCGAGGGCCATGCTCGAACGCGGCATGGCCTTGATCCGCAAGTCCGTCGGCGACACGGGCAAGATGGCCCTGCTCGTGGAGAGCGACCTCGGTGCCGTGCTCGCCGCCCTGGGCGACGTGGCGCGGTCCGAGCGGACGCTCGCGCATGCGCGCGCGGGGTTCGAGGGCCGGCGCGCGCACGACCCCGACCCGCTGGACGCGCTGCAGTCCCGCGAGGCGGAGCTGCTGCTCGCGCGCGGCGACGCGCGCGGCGCGGTCGAACGGATCGCGCAACCGCTGCGCAATATCGAACGCCGGCTCGGCCCCGACCACTACGAGGTCACGCGCGCGCGTGCCGTGCTCGGCAACGCGCACCTGGCCCTGCGCGCGTTCGAGGCGGCGGAGGCCGAACTCGGGCTGGCCCATGCGGGTGCCCTGCGCCGGTACGGCGCCGAGGACCCGCGCGTGCTCACGCTCCGTTTCCGCCACACGCAGGCGCTGGACGCGCTCGGGCGCAAGGGCGCCGCACGGGAACTGCGCGCGAGCGCCGAGGCGCTGGCCGGGGATGCCAGGAACCAGGGCCGAGCGCGCTTCGACGCGATCGCCTGGCTCGCGGGCCACAGGCCGTGAGCACGGGTGCGGCGGCGCTGTCATAGCTGATCGAATTCTCCTTAGCAGGGGATGTCGAGGGAACGACGGGTGCGGACCGACCGCACCAACCCCCGCACCGGACCGCGCAGGACGCGCGCTCCCTGCACCCAAGCTGAGAGGATCGCCATGAACCACCGCACCGTTTCGATCGCCCTCGCGCTCGCCGCGACCATCGCCGCCACCACGCCGGCGCGCGCCGCCGACACCGTGCTCGTCATGCCCACCGGCGCCCGCCTCGCGTGCACGGACATCGGCTCGCTGCGCATGGCCGACATGCCGCGCTACTACGGCGTGGAGAATTTCAGCAAAGAGTACGAGCAGTGGCTGCGCCTGCGCACCTACGCCCCGCGCCTGTGCGCACGGGCGGAAAGCAGTTTCGCGCGCAACTCCACGACGCCGGTCGACCAGCGCATCGTGGCGAGCGTCGAGACGGTGCCCGCGCGCTGAGCATGCTACGGTCCGGCCGTGAGCGGATTCGACACCACCCGTTGGAGCGTGATCCTGCGCGCCGGCGGGAGCGGAAACGACGCGCGGGACGCGCTGGGCGTCCTGTGCCGCCGCTATCGGCCGCCGGTGCTCGCCTACCTGAAGCGGCGGATCCGGTCCGAGGCGGAGGCCGAGGACCTGGCGCAGGCGTTCTTCGAGCGCGTGCTCGAGCATCGCTTGTACGATCGCGCCGATCCCGGCCGCGGCCGCTTCCGCACCTTCCTGCTGACGGCGCTGGTGAACTTCCTGCACGACGAGCACGACCGCAACACCAGCCTCAAGCGCGGTGACGGCGCCGCGCACGACTCGATCGAGCAGGACGAGCCGTTCAGGGAGGGGGTCGCCGATACGGCCGGTCCGGTGCGGGAATTCGAACGCAACTGGGCGCTGGCGCTGCTCGACGCCGCGCTCGAGCGGCTGCGCGAGGAGTCCGAGCGGGCCGGCAAGCGCGCGCTGTTCGAAAGCCTCCAGCCGTACGTGCTGGAGCCGGCCGAACACGACGACTACCAGGTACTCGCCGCGCGCCTGGGCGTGAAGGCGAACACGGTCGCCGTGGGCGTCTACCGCTTGCGCCAGCGCCTGCGGTACCACGTGCGCGAGGAACTGCGGGAAACCGTGCAATCGGGCGCCGACCTCGACCTCGAACTATCCGCCTTGCGCGAGGCGCTCGGCGCGGCCGTGGGCGACTGATCCTGGTCCGACACGCCGGGCGTGCTTCGGGAACGATTCGTGTGCACGCCGCGAGGGTACCCGGCGAGTCCAACCTCGCGAGCGGCTGGACACGGCGCATCGACCACGTTGCCGTTCGTTGCAGGTTGCCGGGCGCGGGCGTGCCCCCTGCCCGGGCGCGCGCCGCTACCATTGGACCATGGGCGATCCCGAGGTCGATGTCACCGAGGCCGTGGCCGCGCTGCGTCGCGGCGAGGTGATCGGCCTGCCCACCGAAACCGTGTACGGGCTGGCGGGCGATGCCTCGAACCCCGACGCCGTGCGCCGCATCTTCGAGCTCAAGCAGCGCCCCGCCGACCATCCCCTGATCGTGCACCTCGCCGACCAGGCGACGCTGGGCGCCTGGGCCGTGGACATCCCGCGCGCGGCGCGCGACCTCGCCGACCGCTACTGGCCCGGTCCGCTCACGCTGATCCTCAAGCGCAGCCGCCGGGCGCTGGACCTGGTGACCGGAGGCCAGGACACGGTGGGGATCCGCGTACCCGCGCATCCGATCGCGCGGGCCGTGCTCGGCGCCTTCGGCGGCGGGCTCGCGATCCCCTCCGCGAACCGCTTCGGGCACGTCAGCCCGACATGCGCCGACCACGTGCGCGAAGAGTTCGGCGACGCGCTCGGGATCGTGCTGGATGGCGGCGACTGCACGGTCGGGATCGAATCCACGATCGTGGACCTGAGCGGCGAGGTGCCGCGCGTGCTGCGTCCGGGCCAGATCGGCCAGGGTGAGATCGAGCATGTGATCGGGCGCAAGCTCGACAACGACACCACCGGCGCGCCGCGCGCGTCGGGCACGCTCGCCGGCCACTACGCGCCACGCACGCCGCTGGTGCTCACGCCCCGCGCGGCCCTGGGCGCACGCATGAGTGCCGCGAAGGCGCGCGGCGAGCGCGTGGTGCTGATGACCCTGACCGACATGCCGACCTGGGCCTCGGGCCTGGTGCTGCCCGCCGACCCGGTGAACTACGCGCGCCTGCTGTACGGCGCCCTGCGCGAACTGGACCGCGAAGGCGCCGATCGCATCCTGGTCGAACGCCCACCGGGTTCCCCCGCCTGGGACGCCGTGCTCGACCGCCTGCGCCGCGCCGCCACCGGCTCGAACGATCGGGACGAGCCGTAGCGGGGCGCGACGGATCGAGGCCCGGTGCGTCCGAGACGCACCCTACGACAGCGGAGTAGGGTGCGTCTCGGACGCACCAGCTACCGCCCAGCTCACGGGTGTCACGGCCCTTCCAGCCGCCACGCGGGGCGTTTCGGATCCGCGCTGCAATCGAGCACCGCCATTTCGAACACCGTGGCCTCGAACGCCGCGACGGTTTCGCCGCGTGCTCGAATCGTATCGTCCAGCGCGCGCAGCGCCTCGCCGATCTCGAACGGCCGGCGGCAGTAGCTCGGCCCGTCGTCCACGGAATACGGTTCGGACGCCTCGCCGTACTCGTCGATGGAGATGTCGAGCACGTCCTGGGGCGAGGCCGGATCGAAGACAACCAGGTCGGCCCGGTACCCCGCGAACACGATGGCGCGCAGCTTCATGCCCGGCTTGAGGTAGCGCTTGCCCATGCGTTCCACGCTTTCGCGCACGCCCGAGGTCCACAGCGACTGGCCCAGGTCGCGGAATCCGCGGCGCGCGGATTCCTCGCTGATGTCCTTCATGCGCTGGACCTGGGGGAACTCGACGGGCTCGGGGAGGGGATCGCCGCGCGCATCCAGCTGCACGGGCTCGGCATCGGTGAGCGCGCCGTCGAAGGACACCTGCGTGACCAGCCCACGGGTGCCGAAGAACGCGAGTTCGATGCGCGCGACCCGGTCTTCCGTCTGCGCGCGTGCCGCCGCTGCGCGCGCGATGCGCGTCGTGAACCAGTCGGCATCGAGCGTGGCGATGGCGATGGGCTCGGCCGGGAAGCGCCGCGGATCCCCGACCATCGGTGGCACCACCATGCGTCCGGCGTCGACGAGGCCGTAGCCGCCATCGAGGTATCGGCAACCGAAGCGCACGTACGTCCCGGGACGGTTCGGATGCTCGCGGATGAAGTCCACGTTCGTCGCCGTGACGTCGACGGCGATCAACCGGCTGCCCTCGTTCAGCCCCGACAGCGACGGGATGCACCCGGCGACGGTGTTCGCGATGGTCGCGGGCCTGGGCTCGCCCATCGGTTCTGGGGATTCGACGTCCGCGCCTGCAGCGGGCGCCCTGTCCTCCAGCACCGGTCCGGGGTCGGGTTGCGATTCGGCCGGCGTGCGGACGGCCTCGACCAGCCGGTCGACGGCGCTGCGGATGTCGGCGGTCTGCCCGGGAACGTCCCGCAGCACGACCCAGGCCGACACCGCGCCCACCACGAGCAGCACGGCGATCGCGATCAGTGCGCCCGGCATCGAGCGCTCGGTACCCTGCGGTTCGGAAAGGCGACCCATGCGTGCGCTGCCGATTGTCGACCGGCAGCCACCATAGCCGATGGCCGCGATCGGCGACAGCGCCGCCGCGCCCGGCGCGACGCGCGCCGGACGCGCGTGCGGCCTACTTCGCGTGCATCAACGCCAGCGTGGTGTCGAGCATGCGGTTGGAGAAGCCCCACTCGTTGTCGTACCACGCGCAGACCTTCACCAGCACGCCGCCCATGACCTTGGTGAGCGTGGCGTCGTAGATCGACGACAGCGGGTTGTGGTTGAAGTCCACCGAGACCAGCGGCTTGCGGTTCATGCCCAGGATGCCCTTGAGCGCGCCCTCGCTCGCCGCCTTCACCGCCGCATCGATCTCCTCGACGCTGGTGGCACGCGCCGCGATGAACGAGAGGTCCACGACCGAGACGTTGATGGTCGGGATGCGCATCGCGAAGCCGTCGAGCCTGCCGTTCAGTTCCGGCAGCACCAGGCCCACGGCCGCGGCGGCGCCGGTCTTGGTGGGGATCTGCGACATGGTGGCCGAGCGCGCGCGGCGCAGGTCCTTGTGGAACACGTCGGTGAGCACCTGGTCGTTCGTGTAGGCGTGGATGGTGGTCATCACGCCCTGCACCAGGCCGATCTTCTCGTGCAGCACCTTGGCGAGCGGCGCGAGGCAGTTCGTGGTGCACGAGGCGTTGGAGATCACGGTGTGCGAGGACTTCAGCGTGTCGTGGTTCACGCCGTACACGACGGTCGCGTCCACGTCCTTCTCGCCGGGCGCCGAGATGATCACCTTCTTCGCGCCGCCGGCGAGGTGCAGGCCGGCCTTCGCCTTGGAGGTGAACAGGCCCGTGCACTCGAGCACCACGTCCACGCCCATGTCGCCCCAGGGCAGCTTCGCCGGGTCGCGCTCGGCGCAGACCTTGATGCGGTCGCCTTTCACGATAAGGTCGCCGCCATCGACGCCCACCTCGTGCGGGAAGCGCCCGTGCGCGGTGTCGTACTGGGTCAGGTGCGCATTGGTCTCGGCATCGCCCAGGTCGTTCACGGCCACGACCTGGATCTCGTTCGTCCGGTTGGACTCGTACAGCGCGCGCAGGATGTTGCGGCCGATGCGGCCGTAGCCGTTGATCGCGACCTTGATCGCCATGACTGACTCCGAATTGGGCGGTGGACGAGGGAAAGCCCGGCATTTTAGCCGGGCGGGGGGCGGGGTGGTACCCCTACCGCACGCCCGCTCCACCTCGGATTCCATGGTGCGATGTAGGAGCGCGCTTCAGCGCGCGATCTTTTCCAACGTCCCTGGTGGAACGGTATGGCGAAAAGATCGCGCGCTGAAGCGCGCTCCT